>OBLI01000220.1_pt1 | contig 63129 bp, 45 predicted proteins | sample 1519701 | NCBI WGS metagenome assembly OBLI01 (sample SAMEA3663005, study PRJEB22513) | pig gut metagenome | biome: pig gut; feature: pig-associated habitat; material: faeces | place: France | collected 2012
TAAATTTTCAATTTCTTCTATCACTTCTATCACTAATAGGTTTAAACTCCTCATTATTAAATATTTAAGTAGTGATAGAAGATGTGATAGAAGTGATAGAAAATGTGATAGAAGCGACAGAACAAAGGCATTTCAACCCCAAAACCACCCTAAATTAACATATTTTCACCTAATATTTTCCTCGTTTCACGACATACCACTATCCATTACCGCGTGAATAGGGTATTATTTAGTCACCTTTGCAACGATAACGAATAAAAAAATCCCCTCATTTCCTTTGCCATATCAGAATTAATTCGTATCTTTGCCGCAAAATTAGTTTTGTATAACGATTAAAATGCAAGAATGAATGGAAATACAACTGACAGATTATCACAAAAGGATAACTGCCGAAAAGAAAAAATCGGTAGCTTATTGGAAAACGCAGCCGAGATCGCTCGAAGAGTGCTTAGCTCAATTCAAGCGCTTGCGGGAACAACGGCTTGCAAGGGAGTCCAAATTGCACGGCTAAAAGAATGGGCTGTTAATATAATCTACAAATCCGACACTGGCGGCTTCGACACCTATCGATCCCTCTCCCCTAATTATTCTCCGAAAACATTTGGAAATCTCAATGAGAATCCGTAACTTTGCGGCAAGATGGACAAGATGACAAAGGAGCAGCGCCACCGCTGCATGGCAGCAATAAAGAGCAAGGGAACACGCCCCGAGATACTTGTGCGCAAGTATCTCTTTGCCCGTGGCTTCCGCTATCGCCTCAACCATCCCCGACTCCCCGGCCATCCCGACATCGTACTGCGCAAATACCGCACTGTCATCTTTGTCAACGGTTGCTTCTGGCATGGGCACGATGACTGTCCAAACTTCAAGATGCCCAAAACTAACACCGACTTCTGGGAAAAGAAAATCCGACGCAACAAACAACGCGACATCGACGAACAACGCCAGATAGCCTCAATGGGCTGGCACTGCATCACCATCTGGGAGTGTCAACTCAAGCCCCACTGCCGTCAGCAAACTCTCGACTCCCTCGCCCAAACCCTCTACCGCATCTACCTCGCCGACAACACCGTCCGCCACTACCGTCTGCCCGACTCCGAGGACATCCCCATGGCGGCAGAGCCTGCACCCGAAAAATAATAACTCCCTCAATGATTCTCCAAAGTTGCAATAATCATCCTCCAATCCCCAATCGAAGGATGATCGAAGGATGAACGAAGGATGAACGAAGGATGATCGAAGGATGATTGGACAAAAAAGTGACTACTTTTCAGAATAGGCATAAAATATTGTAATGCTGTAATTGTAATGCCATCCACACACACCATTACAATTACACCATTACAATAAATCATATACCATTTTGCAGACATCAGCAAAATGCCAGAAAACATATACACCTTTTGTGGTGTTTCGATATTACAGACTAAAAAAATCAAATAATTCCTCGCATTTCCTTTGCCATATTAGAATAAATTCGTATTTTTGCCACAAAATAATGAAAAGCTTACGATTATGAATACTAAGACAAGGACAGACATAATACCAAAGATACAAAAATATCTTGCAACACAACCTGTCGAAAGGGCTTGGTTGTTCGGTTCTTTTTCAAGAGGAGAAGAACATGAGGATAGCGACGTCGATATTCTTGTAGATTTTAAAGAAGACGAAGCTATTGGCTTGTTTAAGTATTGCTCAATAATGAACGGCATGTCCGACATAATTGGTCGTAATGTCGATCTTGTACAAAACGGCACATTGCTTCCCTTTGCCATAAAGAGTGTTGAACACGACAAAATCCTTATATATGAGAGAGCCAATTATAGCGCATAAGCCCTGTCAAAAAAGCCATTCCCACTCCCCTCTCTCCCACCCTCTTCACTAAAAAAATTAAAAAACTCGCATTTCCTTTGCCGTTTCAGAATTAATTCGTATCTTTGCCGCAAAATTACATGCTTATGACAGAAAAAGAACTCAATTCGTATCGACTCACAAGTCTCGAGGAACCAACCGACGAGATGCTTTCATATATAATGAAAGAGGCAGCTGCCGAGGCACAAGCCGAAACCGAGGCAGCACACAAGAAACTTTTCGCTGAAATCAGAAGATTAGCAGCAGAGAGGCGCCAACCGTTTCGCCATTCTGCGACCGCACATACATATACGACAACTCAATAAACGGTAGAGAAGCTCAACTCCTTTTCAGGATGTCAGATGGAATAATCAAAAAGCGATATACCGACAATATGCCGGAATGGACAACCGAGATTATACCAAGTAATTGAAATTATCAATTACACCATTACAATAAATCATATACCATTTTGCTGACGTCAGCAAAATGCCAGAAAACATATACACCTTTTGTGGTGTTTCGTTATTCCAGACCAAAAAAATCAAAAAATCCCCTCATTTCTTTTGCTGTTTCAGAATTAATTCGTATCTTTGCGGATTAGAAATACAAACAGAGCTATAATCAGTATATTTACCTATGGATATAATAGAATTTGCAGAACAACTTGATTCCGAAATAAAGTCTGAAATAGACAAAAATGGAATAGAAGACGAACATATCTGGAAAGAACTCTATAAAACAGAACTTGCCTCACGAATCATAGAATATATGATAGACAACGGAGAGGTGGGTGCACCTGAATTGTGCAGATTCCAAAAGACCAAAGCTCGAATTACTGCATACGACTACAATAGCGATGCTGAATCTCTTGACCTTTTCTACCTGATAAAAGCAGATAATCTTGCCAGCAATATCAATCGTGAGAAAATCCATAAAGGTTTTGAATACCTTGTCACATTCTATAATGAGGCAATGGAAAGTAAACTATTCCGTGGACAATCCATAGATATTAATGATGAAATCTCTGAAGTCGCAGATTTAATAAAAAGTACAAGAGGAAAAATCAATCAACTACGCCTATACATTATTACCGACGGACTCACCGAACCTTCCTCTATACCTGAAGCAGAAGAAAGCGAGGAAGAAGAATTCCTGTATGAATATAATGTTTGGGACATTCAACGCATTTTCCAACAATATCAAATCAACTCAGGTAAGACAAGAGTTGAGATTGATTTTCAAAACTTATTCAAGAGAGAACTTCAATGCATTAAGATGGTTGACGACAATCCTACAGTTGATTCGTATTTGACTATCATTCCAGGTACAATATTGGCAAGTATCTACAAAAGATATTCCCAGGCTCTTCTTGAGAAAAATGTCAGAACATTCCTTCAATTTAAAGGAAAAGTTAATAAGAATATCCGCAAAACACTGAGAGAACAGCCAAACATGTTCTTCTCATACAACAACGGCATATCAACGACTGCCAGCAAAGTTGAAATCAGAGAAATGGGTCGTGCTTCATTTATCACAAAAATATATGATTGGCAGATTGTTAATGGAGGTCAGACCACAGCATCTATATCCGCTCTCATAAACGACAAGAAAGTGGATCTTAATCAGGTGTATGTACCTATGAAGTTAAGTGTAATACATGACAAGCCAAATTACAACTCCATAGTTAAAGACATATCCACATTTGCCAATAGTCAGACGGCTATCAAGAACTCTGACTTTACCGCTAACGACCCTTATCTCATTGAACTTGAAAATATGAGCCGTAATATTTTCGTCCCTGGAAATAACTACTATACAGGATCGAAATGGTTCTTTGAGCGTATGCGTGGACAATATATTGACTGCAAAGAACAACTAAACAAGGTTGATTCAGATGCATTTATGAGAACATACCCCAAAGAGCACAAAATAACAAAGACCGATATTGCAAAGATTGAATCTGCATGGAACCGCACCCCTTACGATGCATGTAGAGGAGCTGAACAATGTTATAAATTGTTTGCAACATCCATAAAGAGGAACAGGCCTTTAGTTACTGAATCATATTATACAAAGTTGATATCTAAATGTATCATATTCAACAAGATTGATGAAATTGTATCTTCCCAAAGCCAAAGAGGATACAAAGCCCACATGAATGTTTACATTCTCTCCGCTATATCTTACCTCTCTGATGGAAAACTTGATTTCAATTATATCTGGGAACGACACAAGCTTCAAGACGAACTTGTCGCAAAGATTGAAGAACTTGTTCCAATTGTTTGGAAACACCTTACCTCAACCGACATGATGACAACATCAAATGTCTCAGCATGGTCGAGGAAAACAGAATGTTGGGATAAGTTGAAGTCAAAGCTTACACAAACAGTCAAGTTACATGCATGTTTGGAGCAACCAGATTATTATTCTTCAAACAATACATCGGGTGACAACAACCAACAAAGCATAGTTAACGAAATGATGTCGATTGAATCAAATTATTGGTTCTCGCTTGTAGAATGGGCAAAGTCGCACAACTCGCTAACTCCTATGGAGATAAAGACCGCAAGAAACTACGGCACATATAAATCACGTGGGAAAAAGCTAAGTTATAAGGAAGCTGAGAATGCAAAAAGAATAATAGATAAAGCCAAAGAAAACGGATTTGAAGAGTAAAAGCTATGGAAGAAAGATTAAGAGAACGCGAAAAGCCACAAAAGCTTAGGGTTATATTTCCTGACGGGGAGACTTTATGCTATACTAGTTCTAAGGAGACATTTGTTCAAACCCTTAGAAGAATTGGCATCGACCGATTGTCCACTGTTGACATAATGGCAGATGGAGCCCCTATGATTACCAAGACCATTATCCCCAAACATCAGAGACATATGGAATCATTGGGCGATGGCTGGTATGTGAATATTGGAGGAAGCACCCACACAAAATACATGCGTCTTAAATCAATATCAGAAAAGCTTAACCTTGGTCTAATTATCGACAAAAGCGACGATTTCAAGGGAGAGAAAGTATCACGAGGCAGCAAAGGCGTTTCGTTCCTTCAAGTCAGCTTCCCTGATGGAACTGTAATAGGTGAGTCAAATACGACAGAGACATTTTTCGAAACAGTTATCAAAATAGGTATTGAAAGAGTTGAAAGACTCAATCTTTCCCACAATAAAAAGAACTTGATAACCTCTTCACAACAATATAACTCTCAAGTCCAGATAGCCAAAGACAAGTGGCTGGTGATACCTGCCAGCACTAAAGATAAAGTCAAGATGCTGAACGTGATGAACGTTGTTCTACATTTAGGAATTAAAATTGAATACATTTAATTGGATTATAAATGAAGTCACTACCAATAGATACTATAGTAAAAGTCAAGGAATACGGCATAGGAATCATAGTCGATGTTATCTACAGTTCTAAACTAATGGTAAAATTTCCTAATGGTACCATCATTTGTAATGATAACGTAGAAGATACATACATCGATGCATTATGGGAATTCGACCCAGATTCCATAATACTAAATCGAATCTGCTTTAATGGCATATCAATTATTACATCAGAAAACACAAAAGACGGAAGAGTTCAAGTAGGAGTAAACCAATGGGCTTACGTCCCATCTCTTATTACGAATATTAAAAAAGTCTTATAGATTATATCCAAAACACTAAACATTGAAGTGGAAATACATGAAATCTAACATGTATTGCATCAAAACAGTTATAAAATCGTATAAAAAAAAGAAAAACTGAGCATAAATACACACTTTCATCAATTTATATTTTGCAAAATAAAATAATAATTGTATCTTTGCATCACCTTTTTGTACGTATAAACATACGTATTTAGGTATAAAAGATATTAATCACTTTATAAAAATGAAGAAATGACATAAAAGAAGATATGAGTTTATGACATCCCTGACTCGACTGAAATTATCAAAACTTGGGAAATAACGAATAACGTCAGATCGGTTTAGGCAACGGATGTCTGCGCTCCTTTAAAGGGCGTGGACAGGATGATTGTTGTCTGACGTAGGCTTTTAGCGGAGCCTTGATAAAGAACGATTGTTTTTGCTTCACGCCCTCTTTCCAAAACGAGAAAGAGGGCTTTTTTGTATGCCTTTCCTGATTGTTGAGGAAAGAATCACTTGATAATGACAATCGAAACAAATTATAATATTTATGGAAGATAACTACGAGGTATTTGATGATTTCAAACCAGCAAAGGCAGATGACGGCATTTCAACTTTTGTAAAAGAAACAATTGAAAAGGAGAAGTCTGAACTTGAATCATTTAAGGAAGAAAACGATGAAATCATTTTCGGTAATGAAGACCCCAAGGCAACGCTAACCGAAATGATGGTTGAATACATTCAAAACGTCGGTGATGTCACTGATGTCAATTTTTGCAGCTATAACTCTGGCAACGGTGAGGCAATTGATGCTTGGGGTTATAGTGGCGATGAGGATTTGACCTCAATAGACTTATTCCTCACTGTTTTAGTTGATCCAGAAAAAAGCAACAATCTTCCTAAATCAGAAGTAGAACGTTATTTCAAGTGGATGGAAAAATTCTTTATTCGTTCACAAGCAGGCACCATGTTTTCGAGAATTCAAAATAAGAAGAGCGATCTATATCAAATAGCTCAACTTATTTATGAGTGCGACCATGTGGATAGAGTTAGAATGTTTCTTATGACGAATGCCATATCTCCCTCAGGATTGGAGCTCGATGACAAGGAAACAGAAGAAGGCACTGTACTAGAATATCACATATGGGATGTTAAGAGAATAAAGAAACACGATGACATTCTGCGTGGCAAAGAAGCAGTAGTTGTTGACTTTGAAGAAAAAGGGTTCTCACCTCTTCCTTGTATAAAAATGCCGGATATATCCAATAGGGTTGATTGTTATCTTACCATTATTCCAGGTGAGACTTTAGCAAAAATATACAATCAATATCACCAACATATCCTTGAGCAAAATGTACGCACATTCCTTCAATTTAAGGGAGCAAGCAACAAAGGAATACGTGACACCTTGATTGGACACAAACCGACAGCGGCACAAAAGGCAAAAGGCGATAAGCCTCGCGACCCAGAGCCAGATATGTTCTTCTCCTACAATAATGGTATATCAACAACAGCAACCAATATTGAAATTAGGGATACAGAACAAGGTCCTGAGATAGTAAAGATTACAGATTGGCAGATTGTAAACGGTGGACAAACAACAGCATCGATCAGTGCCGTAATGAAGATGAAAGATACAGACCCTGATATGATTAAGCAGGTGTTTGTAGCTATGAAAGTATCTGTAATAAAGAAGAAGGAAGACAAAGAAGATCTCGTTCCGCGCATTTCGCAGTTTGCAAATACTCAGTCAGCCGTAAAGAAATCCGACTTTGGTATTAATGAACCATTCCTTCAGGAGCTTGAACAACAGTCAAGACTTGTTTGGGTGAAGAATTCACAAAACAAAGAAATATCAAAGTGGTTCTTTGAACGTACTCGTGGTCAATACATGGACAAAGCAAAACATACGGCAAACAAGCGTGAGGAAAGGGAATTCTATGAAGAATATCCTCAAAAGCAAATGTTTGATAAAGCTCTTCTCTCTAAATGCATAATGTCTTGGGAACAAGAACCATATACCGTATGCAAGGGTGGTGAAGCCTGTTATGGTGCTTTCTTCAGAAAAATGACACAATCTAAAGTTCATATTGACGAAGAAACATACAAAACTATTATCGCCAAAATTATTCTATTCAAAACTATAGATGCATATTATGGGAAAGATGGGATAAATCTTTTGGGATATAAAGCGAATATGATTGCATTTACCATTTCAGTTCTAGCAACTATTACAAACAAGGCTCTAAACTTAAATAATATCTGGAATGAACAATGCGTAATCTCTCCATCTGTTTATAATGAACTCGGTGGAGATATGGGTAGTGTCTATGCTAAGATTCTTTCTGGCAATGGAAATGTCACTTATAAATTTAAAAAACAATATACTTCTTCAACTGGAAGAAAAATGAATAAATGGGAGGTAAAAAGTATTCCAGAACAAGACATTGAAAGAATTAAGCAAACCACTTTGTTCAAGGTTATGCAAATAGTAAAAGAACTTGAACCATACATATGGGACCATCTCATGGATGTCGATGAAGGAACCAATATTAGCGTTAATACTAAACGTGTTAGCAGTTGGACTTCGTTATGTGCAAAACATATTGGTAACAATATAACTATCACAAATGACATCCTTACTTCTAGTGAAGAATATGAAATGACACCAGCAATGGCTCGTCAGACAGAAGAGGCTAATAACTATGACTTCGAAACCTGGCATGACCTAAATATTTGGGGAAAAGAAACTGGGAAACTTTCACCACGTGATACCGCCTTTATGGGTAGTATCTATTATTGGTGTAAGAGAGGCAAAGAGCTTACATACAAACAGGCAAAATATGCAATGAAGATACTAGAAAAAGCAAGGAATGCAGGTTGGGAAGAATAATGAGAAGATATTCAGACATAGAAAGCAATGACCCTATTCTCTTTTCTTATCAAAAAGAGATGAAGCATAATGTCTTTACCAAATGGGACAAAATGGACAATATTATGGTTCAGATGCCCACTGGTACTGGCAAAACTATTCTATTTGCTTCTATCGTCAAAGACATCCGGAATTGGATTATTTCCAATAATACTCATTCTCACATTCTTATACTTGCACATGTAAGAGAACTTATCCAACAAGCTGCTGATAAATTAAGCCGTAGAGGTATTGACAGTGGAATCATTATGAGTGGATACCCATTGCAATTAGAAAAAATCGTTCAGGTGGCTTCAATCCAGACATTCATGTCCTCCAGAAATAAAGACAGAATGGCTATTGAACATTTTGACTATATCATAATCGACGAGGCTCATCATAGTATGGCACCACGTTATCAAGAACTATGGGAGATGTTCCCAAATAGCAAAAAACTTGGTGTAACAGCAACTCCATGGAGAATGAATCATTCTGGATTCACTACCCTATATGATGATATCATCATCTCCCATCCTATTGAATGGTTTGTTAAAGAGGGATACCTGAGTAATTACGACTATATATCAATAGCCCCAGACTCAGAAATCCAACATGAAATTAATTCAATTGACAAATTCGGTGTTGATGGAGACTATCTTGAAGAAGAATTAATCAGTCGTTTTGACAAAGATTCTATTAGGGCGAAACTCTACGACTCATACCATAAATATTGCAATGGCAAAAAAGGTATTATTTACGCCATTAACCGCCAGCATGCTGCGAACATCACAAGTACATATGCAGCCAATGGCGTTAGTATTGAGATGATTGATGGAACAACCCCTAAAGATACGAGGGAGCAACTTCTCGAAGATTTCAGATGTGGTGATTTACAGGTTATAGTCAATGTGAACATCTTCTCCGAAGGTTTTGATTGTCCGGATATAGAGTTTATTCAATTAGCACGTCCAACAAAATCTCTTGCGCTCTATCTACAACAAATTGGGAGAGGTCTTAGAGTTTCAAATGAAAAAGAAAAAGGACTAATTCTTGACAATGTTGGTCTTTATAACAGATTTGGAACTCCAATGGCCAACCGTATGTGGCATTATCATTTCGAAGGTCACGAAAAAGACATTCATGCTTACAATGATGGAAGTGGTATCATGAGAGATATTATCTTTGAGGAAAGAATACCAGATTACGAGGAAGGCGACGAACAAATGATTCTTGTTGAACATGCAGAGGGGAAACGACAAATCCGTTCTGACAAATCAGAAGATTCAAGTTATGGAATAGGCGATTTCAACGTTTTTAAGAAACAAGGCAAATACGGAATGTGCAGTCGTAATAATAGAACAATAATTCCACCCATATATGAAGATATGCATCCATATCACAAAGGTTACATCCCTTTCAAGCTAAATGGCAAATGGGGCATAATGCTAAGTAATGGCGTGGTAAAGGTTAAACCCAAATATTTTAATATTGGTGCATTTGAAAATGGGAAAGCCATAGTACAAAACACGTCAGGAAGTGAAATTTATTATATAAATGACAAATTAGAAAGAATATAAAAATGTCAAAAAGAAAATATAAAATTCTTGATTTATTTTGCGGTTGTGGCGGAATTAGCGAAGGATACCATCTTGCAGGTTTTGATATTGCGGGTGGTATAGATTTCAATGAATATGCAACAATCACATTCAAACATAATTTCAAGAATGCAAAAGTATATAATGTAGATATAACCACATTCCCTGAAGAAGATATAAGGAACTCTTTTGGGGATGTGGATATTGTAGTGGGAGGACCTCCATGCCAAGGGTTCAGTACTGCGAATCGGTATCAAAAAGAAATGGATGATCCAAGGAATAAATTATTCTTTGAGTATATAAGATTTGTACAAAATATTCATCCTAAAGTCATTATGATAGAGAACGTAAGAGGATTGCTTACACGCGATAATGGTTATGCTATTAATCGCATAAAAGATATTCTAGGAGCTGAAGAATATAATATCTCGTACGCTATACTGGATGCTTCTGAATATGGAGTTCCTCAAAATAGGAAGCGAGCAATTATTATTGGCATAAAAAAAGATTATAAGAATGTTTATTTTAACTTTCAGAATATCGTAAAAAAGGATAAGACTACTGTTGATGATGCTATCGGAGAGTTATATTTATTTGAGAATTGTAAAGATGGAGATAAAACAATTAATACTCCGGCAAATTCTCCATTAAGGCGATTTTATAGAAGAAAAGATAACATAATAAAAGATCATGACATTGTATATCCTGCAGAAAAAGTACAAGAACGAATAAAACACGTTCCCCAGGGAGGTAATTGGCAATTTGTTCCAGAAGAACTTTGGCCAAACAATAGAAAAAACAGACATTCATCTGCATATAAAAGATTGGACCCAAAAACTCAGTCTTGTACTATTGACACAGGAAATGCTCATAGTAATTATTTCCATCCATTATACAATAGAATTCCAACCATCAGAGAATCCGCGAGATTACAATCCTTTCCTGATGAGTTTGAGTTTCAAGGTCCCAGGGGCAGTAAATACAGACAAATAGGAAATGCTGTTCCACCATTATTGGCGAAAGCAATAGCCGAAGAAATAAAAAAAATATTAGACAATGAAAATAATTGATTTGTTTTGTGGTATTGGAGGTTTAAGCCTTGGCTTTGAACAGGCTGGTTTTGAGGTCGTATCTGCTATTGATATGTGGGCAGATGCGGTCAAGACCTATAATCATAATAGAAAAGAAAAAGTAGCAAAAGTAATCACAGTTGAGGATTTTAATAATACAATGCTCCATGAGGTTATTAAAGAACATCATATTACCGGCATCATTGGTGGACCTCCATGCCAAGGATTCAGTACTGTCGGAAGACGCAATATTGACGATCCTAGGAATAAAATGTATTTGGAATTTTATAAATCAGTAAAAATTGCGAATCCCGACTTTTTTGTAATTGAAAATGTCAAGGGTATGCTGACTTTAAACAAAGGAGCATTCGTTAAAGATTTATTGGAGCGTTTTGGGCCTAATGGACTTGGATATACCATTTCTTATCAATTGGTAAATGCCGCAGATTATGGGATACCTCAAAACCGTTATAGAGTTTTTTATGTTGGGATTAAAAATAAAAAATTTGTATTTCCAGAACCATTTGCATATAAACTAAGTGCAAAAGACGGTATAAGTGATTTACTGCATTCTGACAATATGCACTATGGTAGCGCACCTCAGAATGATTATCAAAAAAGTATGCGGGGAAAGCAGACACATCCTGTAAATCAAGATTATACGAATCATACAGAACAGACAATTAAGATAATTAGTATGATACCCGATGGTGGTAATATTCGTGACTTACCACGTGAATTTTGGGAAATCAGAAAGTATAATAAAGCATTTGAAAGAATGAGTAGCCTAAGACCGTCAAATACGATTGACACTGGTCACAGGAATTATTTCCACTACGAAGAACCTCGTATTCCTACTTTACGCGAGTCCGCAAGGCTACAAAGTTTCCCAGATAACTTTGAAGTCCTTGGAACTAGGGGCAGTCAATATAAACAAGTGGGAAATGCAGTTCCACCTTTGCTTGCAAAAATCATCGCTTTAAATATTAAAAGTTTACTATTATGAAAATATCTCTTTCTGTTGAAACATATAAAGGAGTAGATGGTAGCAGTCTTTCTAAAGCTCGTTGCAACCAAATTATAAAAGTGTATGAAATGCTTGAACAATTTGGAAACGAAAGTATTACATATGTCGGGATACAGGAGTTAGCTGAGAGTCAGAGACTATTTGGTTCAACCGCCGCTAAAAGTGCGATAAGAACTTTTTTCCCTCTATTGAAAAAACTTGAATTCGTTAATTATGAAGGGATTTTTCCTGCAAACAAGTGTTTTACTTCGCTAGGGACTCAATTTGTTCTCACATGTAGAGCAATTAATAATGTATCGGAAGAAACACCAAATTCAAAAGAAATATTGGCAAGATTACACCATATTAAAAGAAATATCCAAAAAGAAGGTATTTTGAATATGCGTAATAATCATTCATATTCAAATAACAACCTTTGGTTAGCATTATTACTACTTAAAAAATGTAGAGTTATCCATTGGAATGAATTTTTATATCTTCTACATTGTAAAGAATATAGTAAAGATATTAATGATTCGCTAAACGACATATCAAAATTAAAAGATGAAATAGAAGAATACGAATTTGTAAATGAAAAGGGAGATAATCTTCCTAATACTTGCTATTCTTATTTAAGAAGCCTGTTAACAGAAACAGGTATAATTGAGAATTTAACACCTTCAATTTCTTCTGTAACCGAAGAAGCTGATGAATTTTTTCATGCATTAAATCTGTAATTTATGGGCTATTATGATCAAAGTATAAAGAAGGACTTAGAACAATTAGAAAAGCTCCTTTCATCAAAAGAGATACTTCCAGACAGTAATCTTCCTTTCCTACCATTACAACAAATAATATACGGTGCACCAGGAACGGGAAAATCATTTAGTGTAGAGGAGAGCATAAAGAAATATTGTATGAAAGAGATTCGTACTACATTTCATCCAGATAGCGACTACTCTACTTTTGTTGGAACATACAAGCCACAAATGGAACTCGTTGACGTTTATGGCGCACAAGGCGTTGCCACAGGTAGAAAGGAAAAGAAAATTGTGTATAAATACTCACGACAGGCTTTCCTGCAAACTTACATTTCTGCATGGAAAAATATGGAAACACCATACGTTCTCGTGATAGAAGAAATAAATAGAGGAAACTGTGCTCAGATATTTGGAGATTTGTTCCAACTTCTTGACAGAAACGACAAGGGCTTCTCAAGCTATTATATAACTCCTGATATAGACATTACTCAGGAGCTAAATGATGAATTCAGTAATCTTTCAATACCAAATGCAAATGCAATTAACGATTTGTATATGGAAGATGTTGTATCTGGAGTCAAAAATGGAACAAAGATGATTCTACCTAATAACCTATATATTTGGGCCACAATGAATACAAGCGACCAAAGCCTGTTCCCTATTGATTCTGCATTTAAGCGTCGTTGGGATTGGAAGTATGTTCCTATAAGCAATGCCAAGTTGGGATGGGTTGTTTGTGTCAATGGAATTAGATATGATTGGTGGTCTTTTGTAGAAGAAATCAATAAGGAAATTGGGGATGCTACACATTCCGAGGACAAGAAGTTAGGGTACTTCTTCTGTAGGGCAAAGAATGACGATAACACCATATCGGCAGACAAGTTTGTCGGGAAAGTATTGTTCTATATATACAATGACGTATTTAGGGACTATGGTTTTGACAGAAGCATCTTCAAGGATGAAAACGACAAAGAGAATCCAGTTCTTATGTTCAAGGATTTCTTTATGCCTAATGGAAAACCACGTGAAGAGAAAATCAAGGTTCTAATGGACAATTTACATGTTAAGACAGAAGCAGAGGTTGCTTCAGTGTCTGTTGTTAACATCGATGATCCAAATACAGAAATAGAAGAATACGAAGAAGTGGAACCTACAGATGAAAATGTTGTGAATGAATTGGTCAATATAGACGGAAAGGACCATACTAAGTATTCATTTAATGGATATGATAATCTTGGCAAGGGAGAACTTGCCGTAAAGATTATTGAGAACTATTTATCTGAACACGAGGAAATGACATATCAGAGTATCAAAGACACTTTCCCTGATAGTATGATGGGAATTCAACTGAAACTTCGTGGTCTTATCGTAACAGAGAATGACATTGCAGATGCACCTTATAGCTATAAAAAGAAAGCCTATGGATTTTTCAAGGCAGAAAGGCACTATAAGTCATCGGATGGTGTCGAATTCTATATAAGCAATTATTGGGATATTACCAACATCCAATCAATTATTGATTTTGCAGAAAAACAGGGCTGGAAGGTCGAGACTATTAAATAAGATGTAATACATAAATCGGTTGTTGTATGGACATTAACGACATAAAAGAATTGATTGCGAGAGACGAGAGTCGAGTTCTTGAATTGAAGAAAACCACTGGCGAACTCATTAAAGGGATGCAGACGTTATGTGCATTCCTGAACAGCGATGGTGGCTGGCTATTCTTCGGTATTACACCTAAATTGGAAATCTTGGGGCAAAATATTACGGACAACACTCAACAGGAAATAGCTCACGAGATGACCAAAATAGAACCTGCTATCAGTTTGCCGATTGAAATTATCGACATCCCTGAGAGAGAAGGTTTCTGCGTTATTGGTGTTCATTGCGACGCTGCCAGATTTGGTGATGCTCCTTATACATACGACGGAAGAGCATATTATAAGGTTGAGAGTACAACAGTGCAGATGCCTCGTTCGATGTTTGAAGAAAGATTGAGACGCAGTAATCCAAGCCGATTTGCATGGGAAAGTCAAACTCCTGACAATCTGCATCTTGATGATTTGGACGAGAGCAGGATTAAGGGAGTGGTTGCTTATGGTGTAGAGAAAGGCCGCATGCCGGCATCTGCTATCACTGAAAACGCGATGTCGCTATTGGACAAGTTTGGTATGATAGAAGGGGACAGGATAAAGAATGCCGCTGCTGCCTTGTTTATCAAACGACCTACTTCATACCCCCAGTTCCTGTTGCGTATGGCAAGATTCCGTGGAAACGAGAAAAAGGATTTTATAGACAACATGCGTGTGAAAGGCAATTTCTTCGAGTTGCTGGATGCAGGATTGTCGTTCTTGTTCAAACACTTGAATCAAAGTGGCGTTGTAAAAGGATTACGCAGGGAAGAACAATTGGAGATTCCAATTGAAGCATTGCGCGAGGCATTGACAAATGCCTTGTGTCATAGACTTATGGACTCTCCAAGCGGCAGTGTGGGGATATCTGTCTTTGACGATAGGGTTGAAATAGAGAATACTGGGCATTTGCCAAATGAACTGACGACAGAGACAATAAAGCATCCTCATCGCTCATATCCACAGAATCCTATCATAGCAGATGCCTTGTATATGACAGCTTTCTTGGAGAGTTGGGGAACTGGTGTGAGTCGTATGGTGGATGCATGCAAGACCGTTGGACTGCCAGAACCGGAATATGGTACTGACGGGGGATTTGTATGGATTACATTTATGCGTCCGAACTCTGTAATAAAGCAGGTAGAAGCGACTTCAATAACAAAAAATGAGCCGACAAATGAGCCGACAAATGAGCCGACAAATGAGCCGACAAATGAATTATTATCAGTCCGTCAGAAAGATATTATTGCTGCTATTAGGCTTAAACCTTCTATAACAAGAGAAGAATTGGCAGATATAACAAAAATATCATTGGCCACTATCAAACGAGAAATAACAACCCTTCGCAATAAAGGTTATATCAACCGTGACGGAAGCAACAAAAACGGACTCTGGATTCTACTGAAAGGGATAACTGAATAAAGTAATAATAATATCAAGCAATGAGAATACTGATTGAAGAATATCAATACTCTGTCACTGACGAGAAACGAAGAAACGATTTGAAAGTCATCCTGCAGGAGTTGGGCGGATTTGAGAATCTGGAAAGAAAAGTCAGTGTTAACTGCGTTGGATACTACTACAGTACCCAACTCAAAGACTGTGTGTTTATTCTTCCTAAGGTGCTCATCACTGTCACTAAAGACAAAAGGGAACTGGTGTTCGGAGAGTATCAGCCTGAGGACATAATAAATATCGACTCTAACACCTTGTTGTCCGATCAGCAGAAACGGTTTATTTATGAATTTGCTGTGTGGATATATAGGGCTATTGACGTGTATCGCACCAAGAACAGCAAATCACAAATAATTTATTACAGACATATAGCCAAGGTTGGCAACGGAAGGAGGCGAATGAGCAACACGTTTCTTGATGTTCTGTTGTCGCTTATTCAATTCAACAAAGACAACCAGAATTTCTTTTTCTTTACTTTGAGGAATCAACATTCAGGTCTTAACAAGATTAACTGGACGAAGACTATCTCAAGAAGCAAGGCCTTCATCAATGGAGACGGATGCCCTGTATATATGAATCCTATTAACAAGAAAAGATGTATTAACTTTGACGAGGAACTACTTGTGATATTCTTCTCAATACTCAATTACATTAATGAAACTTACGGTTTCACCGCAGAAATCAATCTCAACTTCCCACTAATTCCTAAGTATCAGTTTGAGAATATGTTAAAGGGCAATGGCAAAATACGCCTTTGCCAGATTAAGTATAAGTATTTCTCAGACAAAGCACTGCAATTATGGGAACTATGCTATGCATTCTTTGACAGGGCACACAAGGTGAACATGTCTCCTGAAATACAGGACTATCTGTTGGCTAAAAACTTTAATATAGTATTCGAAGACATCATTGACGAACTCATCGGCGACCATAACATTCCAGCCGGACTTAAGGAACAGGACGACGGGAAACTAGTTGACCATATGTACACTTACAAGGGGCTTACGACATACGAGGAAGACAAACCGATTTACTACATCGGTGACTCGAAGTATTACAAGCGCGGTACCAAGATTGGCAAGGAATCTGTTTATAAGCAGTTTACGTATGCAAGAAATGTAATTCAATGGAACTTGAACCTGTTTATGAATGACGACACTGATGACTCAATACTGCAATATGACAAAAAGAATTTTGGCAATGTTCCTAAACTGAGGGATGATGTGACTGAGGGATATAACGTAATCCCCAACTTCTTTATTAGCGCAAAGCTTGATGACAATCTGAGTTATCAAGACAGAATAGAGATTACTGACAAACAGAACACTCATTTTACAAATAGCCAGTTTAAGAACAGACTATTTGACAGGGACACTCTGCTTGTATGCCACTATGACGTAAATTTCCTTTACGTAGTTTCTCTGTATGCACGAAACAACACCTTGCAAAAACAAACTTGGAAAAGTAAGGTTAGAAAGATGTTTCGTGAGGAAATACAGAAGATGCTTAGTTCGCAGTATAACTTTTATGCTATGCAGGCTCATCCCAACGAGGATGCCAAAAAGTATCTACAGGAACATTTTCAACAGACTCTTGGCAAGGTGTTCACACCTTTCAATAATAATCAAATATTCTCATTGGCACTTGACAAAGATGACCCAGAGGGAAACAATGAAGAACTGCTAACAGAACTTAGGAAGCATTTTTTCATTATTGATAATTCTATCGGAAATAACCCTGAGGGCGATATAGCAAAGGTTGTAGAGAAAGAAAAGATTAAGTACATATATAGCGAGACTGAAGCTGACTCTCTCGTGCTGGTGGGATGTATCAGAAGTGATGCACAACGTATTTGGATTATGAATGAGGGCAAATACAACATTCGTCTGAACAATGGGAAGAAAATTGATGGCGCAATCACTCCTGACAGAGCTTTTATGAACGTAAATCATCTATTGCTATATCAAGAAGAGGATATGAACATTGCTCACTACTATGACATTGCAAAAGAGAATAGTGCGCCTCAGTTTGCAGGATTGAACATGCTGAAGTCTTCTCGTTATCCATTTAATGTAAAGATGACTCCACAACCAACATTTATGAAGAGAGTAGAGGACAAATACAAAGACAGAATGTATCTTATGTATGAAATAAATACTACTGCTATTCCTTTTCAAAATGGAATTCAAATAGACCTTCGGCGACTATTGGAAGCATTTAATGACGAAGGAACACCTATTGGTACTCCCTTTGTTATTCCTTTCAAGGGTTTGATGAAGTTTATGGTTTAGTCATTGTTCATATCTTTGGAAGGCTAACTGGACATATGGAATGTCGCATTAAATACTAAGTATTTATCAGATAAAATTGAGGTTTCCAGAAAAACCATCCCAAAAAGTGATGAATCATAGAGACAGGTACATCAACACAAAGAATGCCCCATAGACAATCATCAAACTGTTAACAATATGAATAATTCTCAATATTATTTGTGTATATGAGAAAAAACACGTATCTTTGCGGCGTAAATGCTAATATAATATCAAGATTATGGACGTAACAATGCCATTAGAGAACATATATAATATGTTATCATCATTGAGTGTTGGAAACAAAAAATGGTTAGCTGACCATTTGTATGCCGACATTAAGCAAAGTCAAGATGCTAGGACAAAAGAGCAGTTGGCTTTGGATATGGAGACATCGTTGCTTGAGGCTAAAGCATTCAAGGATGGAGAGAAAGTATTGAAATCAGTTGATGCACTTATTGATGAACTGTAAAATTCTTGTTTCATCCGTATTTGGTAAGCCATCAGTAAACCTCGTATTGTGAGGATACTTTTAAAATTTGGCCACTTGCGCACATCGACCTGTGTCAGTTTGCAGCATCCCATGAAGGTGTAGATGATGGCAGCGTTTTCGGCAGCATCATGGTTGCCGCGGGCGAGACGCCCACGCTCCCAGAGGCATCCGCAAAGGTTCTTTAGACCACAGATTAACACAGATTGGCACAGATTAAGAGCCAAGGCTCTCAATGAATCACAAAGGAATCACAGGGACAAGTTAACTTCAGTTTATCAACCGAAAGAGTGAACCAAGGTACCTGTCCCTATGATCCGTCGACAAACGTGGTGGAAAGTTCAAGGAATTGAGCACCATCGGCATCGGACACAATGATGAGGAACTACATTCAAAGACATACAGCTTTTTCCAACGTCTGCCTAATAAAAGCATTGATTGTAATACCGGCTTCTTGGGCTAACATTGCTATACGGCTGTGTATTTCAGGAGTAATGCGAACATTTAGACTGCCGCAAAATGGCTTCCTTGGTTCTATCCCTCTTTTTGCACAAGATTCCAAATAGTCATCTATTGCTCCCTCAAAGTCTTTTCTGAGTTCATTTACATCATTGCCTTCGTATGTTATGGCAACTTTGGACATACCAAGTACTTTGCCATAAAGACAATTGTCTTCATCGCTGAAATCTACACTACCCGTATATCCCTTATATTTCATTGTACCCATGTTTCTATCCTTTCTTCTGTTTTAAATAACCATTTATTTCTAAAAATATTAATACCTGTTTCATTACATATCCTTTAATAATATTATTAGGATGTGGTCTGTGCATAATATATGACTGGTTTTCTTTTTCATTGATAAACTCAACTCTTGAACCTGACGTAGAACCTTTATTGTTTAACTTGAATCCACATTGAGAAAATAGAGATACCATCTCGTCAAATGTGAAATCTCGAGGTAGGTTACAAAACCTTTGTAAGAGTTTGTCTTTTTTGTTCATATTATTTCGAAATTATGCCGCAAAGGTAACTAAAAATAGTCGCATTTGAATCAATTATGACAATGAATTATATTTTTTTAACTTCTTAATTATAATCGCCTGAATAATACATAGACATCTTAATGTTCCTTCTATTTGACTATTTAGGCGTTTAGGGTGACGCAATGACGAAGTCAAGAGCTAATACATCATACATTCCATTCTATGGATAGTTTTTCTTTGCAGAGTAAATCCAATATTTACATAACATTTTGTGTTTCAGATACTTTTTCTTTGCAAAGTAAATCCAACCCATCGACATATTCTTTTGACAGACTTAGAAATTATGATAATCATCATAGAAGAACCGTAAGCCATCAGTAAACCACTTTTTGTGAGGATACTTTTAAAATTTAGGAGGGTTCTCCAAGATTCTTGGAGTCAGTTCATAAATTTTGGAAGATTCTTCGGCAGCATCATGGTTGCCGCGGTCGAGACGCCCACGCTCCCAGAGGCATCCGCAAAGGTTTATTTGACCACAGATTAACACAGATTGGCACAGATTAAGAGCCAAGGCTCTCAGTGAATCACAAGGGAATCACAGGTACAGGTTAACTTCAGTTTATCAACCCGAAAGAGTGAACCAAGGTACCAGTCCCTGTGACACATTTCCAGACTTAGCTAAGTGTAAAAAAAACAATTATTAACAACTTTAAGGTTGCTTTTCTTGTATTTTTCAAATACTTTTATTACTTTTGCACCAAAAAAAATACAATATAATGATAAGCAAAGAAGAAGTACAGCATTTTCTTGACCAGTTCAATACCAAAATGAAGGTCTTTGGCATCATCTACCGAGATGATCGAGGGAAGAACAGACAGACACTTGAGGAGTTGGAAATAGTTCCTATATATAGGAGAGTTGTTATTGAGAGTTTGACTGTCGAAGATTATGTTCAAGGGCCGATTATTGACGAATTAAACCGATTGGGAGAAATGTGGGTATTCGGTAAAGATGTCTTATCCTTTTAAAACAATGGAGGAATAAAATATGAAAAGTCCGTTTACAGGTAAAGAAATGAAGCGCATCCACGAAAATCGTATATGGAAGTTTCGTGGTGAGGAATATAGCTATATACATACAGCTTGGCTGTGTGAGGACAGCGGAGAGCAATTCACGGACGACAAGAGCGATATGGCCGGCTTTGTTCAGGTCACCAACCAATACCGTGAGAAATATGGCATACCCTATACAGACGAGATAGTAGCCATCCGCAAGCGCTATGGCTTGAGTGCACAGAAGATGTCAATTATCCTTGGAATAGGCATCAATCAGTATCGTCTTTATGAGCAAGGTGAAGTGCCAAGTGTTTCTAATGGCAGAATGATTCGTTCAATAAGCAATCCAAAGGTTATGTTTGACATTCTAGAGAGTTCACGCAATGAGTTGTCAGACACAGAGTTTCATAAGCTATCAGACAGAATCAAAAGCGAGATTGCAGATGGTGAGCGACGCAAGATTGAACAGTATGAAACTAACCGAGTCTATCGTTCCGTCAGGGGAGTTGGTAACGGTTACGCCCCTTTATCGTTGGATAGATTGAAGAACCTTATGATTTATGTGTTGGAAAACACTAATGAAGTCTGGTGTACTAAGATGAACAAGCTTCTATTCTATATTGATTTTCTTGCCTATCGTGAGAATGGCATGGCAATCTCTGGTTTGTCTTACAAGGCGATCGATTTCGGTCCAGTGCCTGAACGATGGGACGTCGTATATAGCGAGTTTGACGAGATACACCAGGAACTGCGAAGCGTGGGAGATTTTGTTGGTAGTATATTGACATCAACAACCAAAGCAGACATCACACTGTTTTCAGAAGCGGAAAAGAATGTGATAGAGATAGTCTGTTCACGTTTCAATGGCTTGTCATCCCGTGATTTGTCGAAGTTGAGCCATGAAGAGCGTGCGTGGATTGACCATCATGACAAACACGACAGCATACCGTTTGCAGGAGCTTTCGACTTGAAGGCTGTTTGAAAGAATCCCAGAAAAATCCCAGGGACAGGTTTATCAACACAAAAAATGCCGTTGAATCCGCGCATGAATGGTTAAAAATGCATAATGGCATTTTACTTTTCCGGAATATGACAGTCTAATAATATAAAGGAGGAGATATTTTTTATTGAAACCTTATTAAATAATTTAATAACTTAAACAAAAACATTATGGAAAGAACAATTAAAACTATCATGGTTGTCATTTGCTGCGTAATGGCATACTTTATGCCAGCAAATGCTGACAACAACAAGCCTATCAAGGTGACGGAGCTTCCAGCAAAAGCCCAAACGGTGCTCTCACAGCATTTCAAGAATCAGAAGGTGGCGTTTGCCTCTATCGAGTCGGGGATTATCGACAAGAACTATGACGTGGTGATGCAAAACGGTACTAAACTCGAGTTTGACAAGAAGGGAAATGTGACGGAGATTGACTGCAAGCAGGGTGCAGTGCCCAAGAAACTGATTCCGCAGGCTATCTACACTTACTTGCAGGAAAACCACTCCGGACAGACAGTGAGGAAGATTGAGTTCAACAAGAATGAATATGAGGTGGAATTATCCAATGGTCTCGACATTACATTCAACAAGCATTTCCAGGTGATTGACATCGACTGATTATCAAGGGCTGTTGAGGTCTCTATGACATTAAGTTCTGCCACTAAGTGCCTTTACTATTAGTGAGGCGGCATTATCGGGGGCGACGGATGTGCCAAGACGACGGGAGACTTCCTCATAGCCACGGAGCATGACGTCGCGGGCGGGAGAGCCAGGGAGAATGGAATCTAGTTCGCGACGGATGTTATCCACTGTAAAGGTGTCGGCAACAAGTTCGCGCACCACCTCGGCATCGGCAATGAGATTGACAAGGGAGATATACTTCACCTTGAGCAACAGGCGACGCAGAAGAGCTACGAGTTTGGGAAATGCCATACGATAGCACACTACCTGGGGCACTCCGAAGAGGGCTGTCTCAAGAGTGGCTGTGCCGCTTGTCACCAATGCAGCCACGGCATGACTGAGCAAGGGATAGGTCTTGCCATAGACTATGCGCACATCGGTGCCGTGGAGGAAACGGTCGTAATAGTCGGGGGCAACGCCCGGAGCTCCCGCAAGCACCATCTGATAGCGGTCGGATAGATGGCGAGTGGCCTCTATCATCGACGGAAGATTGTCTTTTATCTCCTGCAAGCGACTGCCTGCAAGGAGGGCTATCACGGGGAGCCCGTTGTCATTGGGGATATCCAGAGTGCCGTCGTAGGAAGCGCGAAACTGGCGCACCTCGTCGGCAGTGGGATTGCCCACATAATGAATGGGATAGTTGTGTTTCCCCTCGTAGAATGGCACTTCGAAGGGAAGGATGGAATACATCTCTGAGATGTCGCGCTTGATGGCTTTGATACGATGTTCCTTCCATGCCCATATCTTTGGGGATATATAATAGAAAAGGGGTATGGATGTGTGCTCCTTGATATACTTTGCCACCTTGAGATTGAATCCGGGATAATCCACGAGTATCACCACATCGGGATTCCATGCCACGATGTCCTCCCGGCAACGCCTCATGTTCTTGAGAATGGTGTTGAGATGTAGCAACACGGGAATAAAACCCATATAGGCGAGTTCGCGATAGTGCTTGAGTCGCACCCCGCGATTGCCTGCCGCCTCACTCATCATGTCGCCACCGAAGAAGCGAAACTGCGCCTCGGGGTCGCGACTGATGATGGACGACATAAGATGGGAGGCATGGAGGTCACCACTCGCCTCTCCTACTATGAGATAGTATTTCATTCAGTGAGATATCCTAATTGTTCAATCATTTCATAGGCTGTGACATCCATACGGGTGGGAGTGATGGAGGCATAACCATGGGTGAGTGCCCAGTTGTCGGTATCCTCGGCATCAGGTTCCTGGTTGACATATTCGCCCACCATCCAATAGTAGTCATAATCATGTGGATGACGGCATTTTACAACCTCATTCTCCCAATCTCCAATTGCCATGCGACACATCTTCACACCCTTAATGCCATCGGGCACAACGGGGAAATTGACATTGAGACAGACGCCTCGGGGGAGTCCGTTCTGGAGCACCTTGCGTGTAATATCTTTTACTAATTGTGTCATCGGAGTAAAGTCGGCATCATCGCGATGGTCGCAGAGCGAGAAGGCAACGGAGGGGATGAACTTCATGCAGCCTTCCATTGTCACTCCCATAGTGCCGGAGTAATGGGTGTTGACCGAGGCATTGTCGCCATGGTTGATACCACCGATGACCATATCGGGAGTGCGCCCGCCACAGAGTTGGCTAAGGGCTATTTTCACGCAGTCAACAGGAGTGCCGCTGCACGACCACATCTCAAAGTCCTCACCTTTGCGACGGAGTTTGAGACGAAGAGGGGTGGCTGCCGAGAAGGCGCACGAGAACCCGCTACGGGCAGATTCGGGGGCACAAATTATCAGATAAGCCATGCCCGAAAGCATTTCAATGAGACTGCGCAAACCCTTGGAATGATAGCCGTCATCATTTGAAATTAGTATTAAAGGTTTCTTATTTTCCATAAAAATTCAATTTTTCGGCTGCAAAATTACGAAAAAACCTTCAAATCTCTATGTTTTTTCATATAAATTATGTACCTTTGCACCATATTTTAATAACTTTGGAACAAAAATGGGAAAAATAATCGCATTAGCAAACCAAAAAGGTGGAGTGGGCAAAACCACAACAACCATCAATCTGGCAGCCTCACTCGCCACATTGGAGAAGTCGGTTCTCGTGGTAGATGCCGACCCGCAGGCCAACGCATCGAGCGGACTTGGTGTGGATATCAAAGAGGTGGACTGCTCTCTTTATGAGTGTATCATCGACCATGCCGACGTGAGAGACGCTATCTACACTACCGACATCGATGGTCTCGACATCATCCCAAGCCATATCGACTTGGTGGGAGCCGAGATTGAAATGCTCAATATCAACAACCGCGAAAAGGTAATAAAGACCCTGCTCGACCCGCTCAAAAATGAATATGACTATATTCTCATCGACTGCAGTCCGTCGCTCGGCCTCATCACGGTTAACTCGCTCACTGCTGCCGACTCGGTAATCATACCGGTGCAATGCGAGTATTTCGCACTTGAAGGTATCAGCAAACTACTTAACACTATCAAGATTATCAAAAGCAAACTAAATCCGAAATTGGAGATTGAGGGATTCCTGCTCACTATGTACGACTCGCGCCTGAGACTCGCCAACCAGATATACGACGAGGTGAAACGCCACTTCCAGGAACTGGTGTTCAAGACGGTCATTCAGCGCAACGTGAAACTCAGCGAGAGTCCAAGTCACGGACTGCCGGTTATCCTCTATGATGCCGACTCTACCGGAAGCAAGAACCACTTGGCATTGGCGAAGGAAATCATTAATAAGAATTAGGGATTAGGAATTAGGGATTAGGAATTATTTATGGCAGTACATAAGAAATACGACCGCAGTGTCCTCGGAAGAGGACTTGACGACATTGGCAACGGACGCGGACTCGACGCATTGATTGACACCGGCGAGGTGAGAACTCAGGGATCGTCGAATCTCAACGAGATTGCTATTGACCAGATTACGCCCAACCCCAACCAGCCGCGAAGGGAATTCGACGAGCAGGCATTGGAGGAACTGGCGAGCAGCATACGGGAGATTGGTATCATACAGCCAGTGACCCTCCGACAGATGGAGGATGGCAAATACCAAATTATTGCCGGTGAGCGCAGATGGAGGGCTTCGCAAATGGCGGGGCTACAGAGCATTCCCGCTTATATCCGCACCGTGAAGGACGAGACCGTCATGGAGATGGCTCTCGTGGAGAATATCCAGCGTGAGGACCTCAACGCCATCGAGATTGCATTGGCTTACGAGCATCTGGCTGAGACCACTGGTATGACCCAGGAAAAGATATCAGAGCGCGTAGGCAAGAGCCGCACCGCCGTGACCAACTATCTGCGACTGCTGAAACTACCGGCACAGGTGCAGATGGCTCTTAAGAACAAGGAGATTGACATGGGACATGCGCGTGCTCTTCTGTCAATAGACAGTCCGAGCGTACAGATAAAACTGTTCAAGGAGATTCAGAAGAACGGCTATTCGGTGCGCAAGGTGGAGGAAATGGTGCACTTGCTCAAAAACGGCAATGATGTGCTCACCGCAAAAAAGAAAATACAATCAGGCAACCAACTGCCTGAAGAATTTAATATACTTAAGGACCGACTCGCTTCTTTCTTCCAGGCTAAAGTGCAGATGACTTGCTCGCCTAAGGGCAAGGGAAAGATTAGCATCTCATTTGCCAATGAGGAAGAACTGGAGCGCATAATGAATGCACTCGACAAGTTATCTTAAAATATGTTCTTTAGATTGATATTCACTTGTGTCATGTTGCTGATGGGATATTCCACTGCAGCGGCTCAGAAAGACAGTACGGATGCCCCACTGCCCGACAGTGTGGCATTGGTGCTGCCCAAAGCTGACGCTATAGCTACGGCTGACGCAAGGAAAATGGAGAAACGCGACTGGGCCACATGGACTCCCGACCCAAAGCGGGCACTGTGGCTTGCTCTCGTAATCCCTGGTGGTGGGCAGATTTACAACAGGAAATATTGGAAACTGCCTATCTTCTATGGAGGTATGATGGGATGTGTATATGCGTTGACATGGAACAACATGATGTATCGCGACTACTCGCAGGCTTATCTCGACATCATGGACAGCGACCCTGCCACACAGAGCTACAACAAGTTTCTGCACTTGGGGGCGCAGATTACATCTCAAAACGAGGAAAGATACAAAAAACTGTTTAAGAGCCGAAAGGACAAATATCGCCGCTGGCGCGACATGAGTATGTTCTGCCTCATCGGTGTATATGCACTGTCGGTTATCGATGCATACGTGGATGCCGAACTCTCGGAGTTTGACATCTCCAACGACTTGAGCCTAAAGGTGGCACCGACGGTTATTCCGGGAGGCAGCACGTTCAGCTCCGGCTCATTGGAAAACTCGGCAGTGGGAGTAAACTTGGGACTGAGGTTCTAATTTAAATTGAAAGATTGAAATATTGAAATATTGAAAATTGAAAAATTAAAGAAAGGATATAGATTAGAGAGATGAAGAAATTTATTATATCAGCAGCCCTGTTATTGGCAAGCAATGTTGCGATACAGGCTCAGATTGAAGAAGACTACGAAGACGATGAGGACGAAATCACCGTCACCGACAACAATGGTCAGGAAGAAGTTATCGAATTTCCGGAGGCTATGACCTTCGAACTCGACAGTTTGCTCAACCTATACATGTCGAAGAACTATCTCGACGAGGACAATGACTGCCGTATGAAGGACGTCAACCCTGTGTTCGAGAAGGAAGTGTTTATCGAAAGGCTGAAACGCATACCAAGCATCATCGAGATGCCCTACAATGAGGTGGTACAGAAATTTATCGACCGCTATAGCGGACGTCTGCGCCACTCCGTTAGTTATATGCTCGGAGCATCAAACTTCTACATGCCAATATTCGAGGAGGCACTCGAAACTTACGGTTTGCCTCTCGAACTGAAATACTTGCCTGTCATCGAGTCGGCTCTCAACCCCAAGGCGGTGTCGAGAGTGGGAGCTACGGGATTGTGGCAGTTTATGCTTGCCACCGGTAAGAGATATGGACTTGAGGTGAACTCACTCGTTGACGAGAGACGCGACCCTATCAAGGCCTCGTATGCCGCTGCCAACTATCTTAGTGATTTATATAAGGTGTTCGGCGACTGGAATCTGGTGATTGCAGCCTACAACTGCGGCCCCGACCAAATCAACAAGGCCATCCACCGCTCCAAGGGCAGCAAGGACTACTGGCAGATATATCCTTATCTGCCAAAGGAAACACGAGGATATGTGCCGGCATTCATTGCCGCCAACTATATCATGACTTATTACTGCGAGCACAATATCTGTCCGATGACTACCCGCCTGCCGGCTAAGACCGACACTATAATGGTGGGCCGCAACGTGCATCTCGAACAGATTGCATCCGTATGTAATATCGACATAGAACAACTGCGTACTCTCAATCCCGCCTATCGTAGAGACATAGTGCCAGGAGCTACCAAATTGTCTGCCGTGCGTCTGCCGCAGACAGAGGTGGGCAAGTTTATCGACCTTGAGGACTCGATATATGCCTACAATGCCGAAGTGCTTTTCTCGAAGAGGGCTACAGTGGAGGTGAACGACGATGTACCCACATATACCCGCAAGAGCAGCAGTAAGCGCAGTAGGAAGAAGGCGCGCAGCAGGGGTAGAAGCGTGACCGTGAAAAGCGGACAGACTCTATCCGAGATTGCCAAGCGCAACGGCACTACCGTGGCTAAGCTCAGAAGGCTGAACGGTATCAAGGGATCGAACATCAGAGCTGGAAAGAAACTGAGAGTGAGGTGAGGACTTAATTAGGAATTAGGGATTAGGAATTAGGAATTATGGACGACGAGCAGAAAAAGATTGAGGAACAGGACGAACTGATGATCAATGGTGCATACCAGCATCTGTTGGACACATACAGCAAGTCGAGACATCGCCAAAAGGTGGATCTTATCACCAAGGCATTCAACTTTGCCAAGCAGGCGCACAAGGGTGTTAGGCGTCTGTCGGGCGAACCGTATATAATGCATCCCATCGCAGTGGCGCAGATAGCTTGCGAGGAGGTGGGACTCGGTTCTACGAGTATATGTGCAGCTCTTCTACACGACGTGGTGGAGGACACCGACTATACCGTGGAGGATATCGAGAACATCTTCGGTGCCAAGGTGGCGCAGATTGTGGATGGACTCACCAAGATAAGCGGAGGAATATTCGGTGAACAGGCTTCGGCACAGGCTGAGAACTTCAAGAAGCTGCTGCTCACCATGAGCGACGACATACGCGTAATCCTTATTAAGATATGCGACCGACTGCATAACATGCGCACATTGGCAAGTCAACCGGCCAACAAGAAATACAAGATTGCTGGAGAGACTCTGTATATCTATGCCCCGCTCGCCAACCGACTAGGTCTTAACAAGATAAAAACCGAACTGGAAGACCTCAGTTTTAAATATGAGCACCCGGATGAGTATGCCTCTATAGAAAACAAACTCAAATCTACACAGGAGTCGCGACACGAACTCTTCGACCAGTTTACACGCCCTATCGAGGAGGCACTCAACAAGATGGGAATAAAATATACCATCAAGGAGAGAGTAAAAAGCCCCTACTCCATCTGGAACAAGATGCAGAACAAGCACGTCACGTTTGAGGAGATTTACGACATACTCGCAGTGAGAATCATATTCTCGCCCAAGCAACGTGAGGACGAAATCAACGAGTGCTTCAATATATATGTGGCCATCAGTCAGATATATAAGTCACACCCCGACCGACTGCGCGACTGGCTCAACCATCCCAAGGCCAACGGCTATCAGGCCCTGCACGTAACTCTCATGTCGAAGCAGGGACGATGGATTGAGGTGCAGATACGCTCCGACCGTATGGACGAAATAGCTGAACAGGGATTTGCCGCCCACTGGAAATACAAGGAAGGCGGAGAGATTGAATTTACTGAGGACGAAGGCGAACTGAACGAGTGGCTACACACTATCAAGGAGATTCTCGACGACCCACAACCCGACGCAATGGATTTCCTCGATGCCATCAAACTCAATCTCTTTGCGTCGGAGATATTCGTCTTCACTCCAAAGGGCGAAATAAAGACTATGCCGGCGGGATGTACTGCCCTCGACTTTGCCTTCTCCATACATACCTTCCTCGGAAGCCATTGTATCGGAGCCAAGGTAAACCATAAATTGGTGCCGCTTAGCCACAAACTGCAGAGTGGCGACCAGGTGGAGATTCTCACTTCAAAGTCACAACATGTGCAGGCATCGTGGATAAACTTTGTAAGCACTGCTAAGGCAAAGGCTAAGATACAAGCGATAATGAGACGCAACGGCAGAAACAAGCAACGCGACGGAGAGGATGCTTTCAAGTCATTCCTTTCTGCTCATGGCGTTGACTACACTGTAGAGATAGCCGACCAAATTGCTGCGTTCCACGACATCTATAAGCGCGAGGACTTCTTCCAAGCTATTGGCGACAAGACTATCCTGCTCTCTGACAAGGACATCGACGAAATACATATCGGCAATAAGAAGGAAACTGCCTCGAAGGGATGGAGAAAATTCGTACCTTTCCTCGGCAATAAGAAAAAGAACGCTGCCATGCTGGAGGAGGCTGAGAGAAGAGAACTATTTACCGTCCCGGATAAATTCAACCGCAAGAAACCAATCTACATCACCGACGACAATATCAACCAGTATAAGTTTATGAATTGTTGTCATCCTATCCCTGGCGACGACATACTGGGATTCATCGACAGCAAGAAACAGATTGAGATACATAAGCGCAACTGTCCGGTGGCAGCCAAACTGAAGACCAGCTTCGGCAACCGCATCCTAGACGCAAAGTGGTCTATGGGACGCACACTCTTCTTTGACGCAACAATCGAGATAACCGGTATCGACCGCATCGGTCTGCTCAATGAGGTGACTCAGGTAATCTCCCGAGAGATGAACGTGAATATCCATCGCGTATTTATCAACTGCGACGACGATATATTCAGCGGAAAGTTTGAACTACGTGTACACGACCGTGAGGATATCAAGGTCATCGTAGATAACCTGAAGAAAATCGAGGGACTGCAGGAGGTGAACCAAGTGATATAATAATTAGGAATTAGGAATTAGAAATTAGGAATTATGAGAAACAAACTACTTATTATGGCGGCAATGATAGCCGCAAGCGTGTCGGCAGCCAACAAGTATGACAACCCCGACACTTTATTCGTGGCTCGCGACGGTACGGCGGAATTCCGTAATATCGACGATGCCATTGAGGTGTGCCGTGCCTTTATGGACTACCACAAGGTTATATATATTAAAAAAGGTATATATAAGGAGAAACTTATTATACCGTCGTGGCTCACCAATATCGAACTGTGTGGCGAGGATGCCGAAAACACTATCATCACCTACGACGACCATGCAAATATCCGCACGGCAGAAAGACCTAAGGGTATGGGCACGTTCCGTACATACACTCTGAAGATTGAGGGCTCGGACATCACTCTAAAGAACATCACAATTGAGAATAACTCTGCACGACTCGGACAGGCTGTGGCACTGCACACCGAAGGGGACCGACTGACATTCATAGGATGTCGATTCCTCGGTCATCAGGACACTGTATATACCGGTGTGGGAGGGTCGCGACAACTATTCCGCAACTGCTATATTGAAGGTACTACAGACTTTATCTTCGGTCCGGGAACGGCATGGTTTGAGGAGTGCGAGATTCATAGCAAGGCCAACTCTTACATCACAGCAGCCTCTACACCCAAGGACCAGACCTACGGATATGTCTTCAATCGCTGCCGACTGACAGCTGACCCTGGTATCGACAAGGTGTATCTCGGTCGTCCATGGCGCGACTATGGCTATACGCTTTTCATGAACTGCGAGATGGGAGCGCACATTCGTCCTGAAGGTTGGCATCACTGGCAGAAGGAACGCGAACAAACAGCTCGCTATCTGGAATACAACAATAGCGGAGCCGGTGCCGACACCAAGGCAAGGGTAGCATGGTCAAAACAACTGACCAAGAAGGAGGCGCAGAAAATCACGATAGAGAGTGTCTTGGGGGATTTTATTTACAAACTATAAACAAATGAAAAAGACAATTAATCTACTATTTGCAGCGGCACTTGCTTGTTCGCCGCTTGCGTCGTTGGCTCAACAGTCAGCGACATGGAATCCTAACCTCCCCGGAGGTAAGTATCGCAACCCGGTTATCAATGCCGACTATTCCGACCCCGACGTATGTCGTGTGGGCAACGATTACTATATGACATCGTCGAGCTTTGCCTGCTTCCCGGGTCTGCAGATTCTGCATAGCACTGACCTCGTCAACTGGAAGATCATAGGGGCTGCCCTTCAAGACGACTATCCCGTATTGCCGGAATTCCGCGGCACCGACCTTGATTGGCGCAAGCGCATTCAGCACGGCAACTACGTATGGGCTCCTGCCATACGCCATCACGACGGATGGTTCTATATCTATTGGGGCGATCCCGACCAGGGTCTCTTTATGACCAAGACACAAGACCCCGCAGGCACATGGTCAACTCCTGTATGCGTGAAGCCAGGAAAGGGAATGATTGACTGCTGCCCTCTATGGGATGAGGACGGCAAGGCTTATCTCTCGCATGGATGTGCAGGTTCAAGAGCGGGAGTAAAATCCGTGCTCTTCGTAGCTCCTATGTCTGCCGACGGAACTACCGTCACTGGTCCCTCGCGCATCGTTTATGACGGTCATGAGGACCAACCCACTATCGAAGGAACAAAGTTCTACAAGCGCAACGGATATTATTATATAATGTCGCCGGCTGGTGGTGTGAAATACGGATGGCAGGTGATACTGCGCTCGCGCAATCCCTTCGGCCCTTACGACGAATATGTGGGTATGGCTCAGGGAAAGTCCAAGGTCAACGGCCCTCATCAGGGAGCGTGGGTTGACACACCATCAGGCGAAGACTGGTTCCTGCATTTCCAGGACAAGCATGCCTACGGTCGTGTGGTCCATCTCCAACCTGCACGATGGGTGGACGACTGGCTCGTGATTGGCGATGACAAGGACGGCGACGGATGTGGCGACGCTGTGGAGCAATGGAAGAAGCCTAACCTGAAGGCATCCGAGAACGTGCAACCGCAAGAGGATGACGATTTCAACAACACCACCTTGGGATTGCAGTGGCAGTTTGAAGGTCCGTTCAGCCACTATTGGTATTTCTGCGACGCCAAGAAATCGAAGCTCCGTCTGTATGGCATCCAGCAACCCGAAGGTTATACAAACCTTGCGGATATGCAGAACACACTGATGCAGAAATTCCCTGCCGAGAATTTCACCGTGACATCCAAGCTGAAGTTCATCCCCAACCCCGGCAACAAGAACAAGGGCGAGGAAGCGGGATTCATCATCAAGGGTCTCGACTATGCAGCCATTAAGTTTGTCACCACAAAGGATGGTTGCTTCCTTCGTTTCGTCAACTGCAAGAATGCCATGAAGGGAGGCAAGGAGGAAGTTGAGCATGAAATGCCGCTCACCCTCGTAGAGCTTGAGAAGCCCTATACCCAGAAATATGCCGTGGATGACATTCCCCAGCCTCGCCATGCCACTCAGGACATATATGTGCGTGCCGTGGTGAAGAGTGCGGGCATAGGCAATGGCATCACCTCGTCGGCGCAGTTCTACTACAGTTTCGACGGCAAGAAATACGTGAAGCTTGGCTCTCCCTTCAAGGTTAAGGAGGGCAAATGGATTGGAGCAAAAGTAGGTTATTTCAACTGCCGCTCGTCGGTGAGCAACGATGGAGCCTTCCTTGATGTCGATTGGATTAAGTTTACGAAATAAGGCAATACCTAATGAGAAAAAGATTCTTTGGAATATCATCACTGCTTGTTATGGCATCGTTGAATATGAATGGTGCAAACCCCGTGACGCATAATGGTGTCATGGGGTTTGCCACGTACAATGCCCTTGGCACGTGCGGTGTCACCGGAGGTGGAGCGGGCAAGGTGGTACACGTGAATACACGTGCGGAACTCGAACGATATGCCTCAAGTGATGAACCTTACGTCATCATCATCGACAGTGACATCACGGGTGGCGGAGTCAACGACCTGCAGGATGAGATACACGTCAACTCCAACAAGACAATCATCGGAGCAGGAAGCGGAAAGACTCTCAACGGAGTGGCTCTGTTATCACGCGACAAACAGAATATCATCATCCGCAACATAAGGCTTACGCGCGGGCGCATCGACGGCGTGGCTTTCCACAACTGCCATCATGTATGGGTTGACCATTGCGACTTGGGCAACTCCTACGATGGTTTGCTCGACATAACCAACGGCTCTGACTTTGTCACAGTGTCCTGGGTAAAGTTGCACGACCATAACAAGGTGAGCATCACAAACTCTGGAACATGCCATTATGAGGACTACAACAAGGAGCGAGTAACATTCGCCCATTGCATGTTTAACAACAACACCCAGCGCAACCCGCGCATCGGCTACGGCAAGATGCACATCTACAACAGCTATTGGGAGAATATCAAACTGTATTGCATAGGTTTCCACTCACAGGCACAGGTGCTGTCGGAAAACAACTACTTCTCCGCCACTGCACGCCATCCCTTCTGCAACCAATACACCGACCTCCTGCCCTATCGTGGCTATCTCACCGACAAGGGTTCTTTCTTCGCTAATGGCGACCCTGGAAGGAGTCACAACCGTCCCTTCACCGACATATCCTATAGCCCTCTCGACTATTATGAATACAGTTTCGACCTTGATGCCGCCGAGGATGTGACAAAGAACACTCCCAACGGTGTAGGGCCTCAAGCTGACATCCAGTATGAACCGATACTCAACCCCGGCAATGGAGCGATAGACATACCTCTCTCGCAACGCCTCACTTGGGGAACGGTGGATGGAGCGTCTGCAATGAAGATGTATTTCGGAACAAAGCCCGATAAGCTTAAGCAGACAAGTCCCGAATCCGTTAAACTCCGTCATTCCACACGTTATTACTGGCGAGTGGCGGTTATAGTGGATGGCAAGGAGCATATGTCTCCACTTTACACATTCATCACGGCATCCCCAAAAGCCACCAAGCCTTATCCCGAATCTGGCTCCGTGACTCCTTGGCTGCGTTATCCATCGTCAGGCACAGAGTTCTGCACTGACATGCCTCTGACATGGTGTCAGGCTGCCGATGCTGTTAAATATAAGGTATATCTCTCCGACAATGAATCCTCGCTCAATAAGAATATCATTGGCGAGACATCCTTGCTCTCGCTAGTTCCCCCTTCGCTATCTACCGGCACTAAGTATTATTGGCGAGTGGATGCCGTGAAGGCCAACGGTTCGGTTGTCAAAGGAGATGTATGGAAGTTCAGTTCTCCAAATAAGACATGGCATGAGGGCAAAAACGAGGCTGAGGACATGTATATATCGGGCATTGCTTTCGTCGAGAAGAATGAATCCGCATCCAACGGCGGCGTTGTTGTTGGCGACCAAGGTCCAGGAGCCATCTGCGGCACATGGGAAGGTGAACCAGGACGCTATGCCATAGAGACTGCGGTGTTCAACCAAAAGAGCGGTGCCAACTATGTTGGCGTGTCTGTCAACGGCAAGCTCATCGACGAATGGTTGACCACCACCGATAATGATGACCTCGGCGTAAGGAAGACACGCAACACTGCAACGCTGCAACGCTGCAACGCTGCAACGCTGCAAAGCGGAGATGAAATACGCATTGACTTCGTGGCTGGTCTTGTTGAGGGGAAGGTCAACGAATCCCGCTCGCGCATCGACTACATCAATATCATTCCTACAAATAGTGAATTCATAGAAGTCACACGTCCTTCAGGCATACATCATTCTCCCGAACTTACCACTGGATATGACTGCGAGTATCTCTTGTTGAAGGATATTATCTTCACAGATTCTCTTGGCACTATAAGCGACAAAGGCAAAACGCAGGTGAGAGACAAATACTGCTCTTGGGTATCCAAGAAAAACGATGGATATATATTATATGTCAAGCAGACTGCTATCGTTAAGTTCGTATATAGGAATGAAGATGGCAAGGAAACCGAAGTCATTAAGGATTTGGACAAGAATATCAACAATGAGGTGACTGCCTCTGATGCCATTGCCAACGGACGACTCCATGCCATAAAACTATACAAGACCCTGCCCGCAAAGACTATCTACAGAAAGCCTGTAGCTGAGAACGGCAAGGATTATGAGTTGGTATGGTCATCGGATGTGATATTCGTGGATAAAGATGGCACGAAGGGCAACCCTGGAAAGACACAGATGCATGATGGCTATGACGAGTGGATTAAGTATGTCAATCCCATGGCTAACGAGGTTCTTGCCAAGAAAAATCCCAAGGCTTTCATTGACCCTGAAACTGACAATGAATGTGGAGGTGTACTGCCAAGGTATGCAGAAAGCTCGGGGGACAAGTCGAAGTTATCTTATTATTCCGCATACGTTGTTGGCACTGACAAGAACGTAACCTATTGCATAGAAGCCTGCCGCCGCATAAAGTTCTACTACACCGGCTCGGGAGGTTCATCCACAAGCGTAAGGATAAAAGCAGTAAACCTCTCAACAGGTGAAGAGCAAATCATCGAAGGTGCTTCCGCCCCCGGCAAGAACATGGCATCCAACACCGCGGAAGTAAATCTCTCTCCCCAATGCCGATATAAAGTAACAATCTCTGGCACAACAGGCGACATGGTTATTTATGCCGTGAAACTCTGGGCGGTGAGTGAAATGCCTCATACACACATATAGTCGTGAAATGACACAAACAAAGTTAAAAACACCTAACGAATGTTTTGTTTCTTGGTCGGTTGAAATAATATATATATATTTGCAATCCAATTGCTATTAAAGCTTACAGATAATTGTTCTTTGAAACTAAAGTACAATCAGCTTTCTGGTGGCACTCTTTGTGAAGCATGACATGATGTTGAAACGTTACTTATTAATTCACGCACTTCTTGTGCTATTCGGAATATCAGCACTCTACGGTCAGGTAAATATGTCCGGTATGGGGCTTGATTGTACCGACAGTCTTCAGAAAAACCGCATACGTTACTTCTCCTATGGCAGTGGAGGAAGGAATAGATTATGGGATTTCTCGAAAAGATTGTGGTCAAATGAATCGTCAAAAGTGGTGTTCATGAAGGATAGTATTGGCATTATTATGGTCAACGAGTTAGGAAATGCCCATTATTATCGGACAACTCCTGACACTATAATCCTGATGCGATGCGAATTATCTCTGGAAGAAAAGATCTATCCAAAGGAGAAAAAGCGGATGGTATTCCCCCTGGTGTATGGTGACTCAATAAGCGGAGAATTCATATGTGATGGTGTTTACTGTGGCAATCATTCATTCCGCGAGATTGGAACTCGCAATATGAAAGTAGATGCTGTTGGTTCAATCGTTTTGGCACAAAACGACACAATACATAATGTAAAGAGAGTACACACTATTGACACTTATTCGGTTTGTATGGACATAGATGTAGCCGCACTCGACACGGCAAGACTTGTTCAGGTTATTGATGAGCGTTATGAATGGTATATCCCCGACTCACAGTATCCCATAATTGAGAACGTTGCAAGTACCACGTATATGGACATGGAAGCTGTGGGAACTGCAAGATATGCGTACTGTAACCTCCCTGAGGATAAGGTGGCATTTTATATGACCGAGGAGGAATCCGAAGAAGAGGATTGCTCTTTTGATATGGAAACCACAGAATCAGATATAATACATTATTCCGTACAAACCACAGGGAAAGTCATACATTTCGCTTATAATCTTGATGAAGACGCGTCAATAAGCATCATCGTGTCCAGTCATATGGGTATGACCTATCGTTACAAAGAATGGACACAAGATGCCGGGGTTGGATATGCAGCTCATATAGACTGCAACGGTTTGCCTTCGGGTATCTATATTCTCTATATAAATGTGAACGGAAAAGTATATAGCGAAAAAGTAACACTATGAAGATAATGCCAAGCACAACAAAGATGCAGTATGTCCTGATTTTCGTTTTTCTATGTATATCACAGAGCTCCTATTGTGATGATATCCAAGAACAATTGGATTTCAATAATTTAAGGACACCGGAAGCTTCTGCATTCAAAAAGTACGGAGAAGAATGTATAAACGAATATACAGGAACTGTAGATATTTCTGTTCCCCTATATTCGGTAAAATGCAAAGACCTTAAGATACCGCTTGTTCTGAGATATGATGCATCCGGGATAAAAGTGGAACAGGAAGCTTCATGGGTGGGTCTTGGATGGAATCTCATGGTGGGAGGATGCATTAATTACGTCTGTGCGGGCGGGCACGACATATACGGTTCTGTAAGTGTGCCAAATAGTGTGTGGACAGAATACTTGACATCAGATTTTGGTCCTTGGACTAATGGAACTGCAATCGAAGGAGGCGCGATTAATACCAATAATATCGTATCCAGATCTCGTACCAAGTATTATTCATACGACGATTCTGACAGATTCAACTGGATGAATACCCTCCCATATAGCCCGCAAAATTTTGTCATGTCATATGTTGATCAGTTTATAGGTGGAGAGGGAATGAAAGAATATATTGACTGGGGATATGGGGAACGTGACTTTTATTCAGTAAATGTCATGGGTAAATCCTTCATGTTCTTTATCGACCCATTCACCTTGAAGGTTTTCAATATAGGTAATGCAGGAGAAGAATTTATAGTATGCCCTGAATATTATACTGAACCGCAAACTGGTATCGGGAAGCAACCTGATATAATAAAATGGGAAATAACAGATTCCGATGGATATGTCTATGAATTTGCAGTGGGAGATAAATATCGGGCTGAATCACGTAATAATTCATTCTACACATCATGTTGGTATTTTACAAAAATGAAGACTCCATTAGGAGAAACTGCGGTCTTCAACTACTCAACTCTTACCAACCATGCGCGACAGACAATGGTTGAATCACACAAGATTCCCTTTTTCCATGATGGAGGAGCGTTTTGCTGCGGAAACGTTTCCCGGCAGGAATATACTCGTTTCCTTCAGAACGATAATTCCAATATGGATGTTTTAAACCATTATCTGAGCGAGATTAAGACAAGAAACCAGGTTGTAATATTCCATACTGCAGATTGTGATGAATGCAGTGGACGCAAGCTGGACGAGATCTCAATAAAAACAAACGACAGAGACTCTACTGTGTTAAAAAAAATCAGCTTTACATACGGATCCTTTCGCCCTTCCAATACAGGAGGTAACTATGCACCCAATGACCCAAGTATTCATTCCGAAAACAGGTTGAAGTTGAACAATGTCAAAGAAATAGCACTCTCTGACACTCTTACTACTTTTTTTTCCTATAATGAAGAGATTAGGCTGCCATCAAAAAGGTCTTGTGCACAGGATTATTGGGGATATTATAATGGAAAGGAAAATAATGTACAGGGACGCGGATATTCTTTGTTGCCGTCACCTCAGAAATTCATGTCCTCAAGAACCAATGATGAAATAGAAAAGTTATCTGGGATTAAAGGTGCTGACAGATTCAGTCATGGTGACTTTATGCAGGCTGCCATACTAAACAAAGTGGTTTATCCTTCAGGGGGATATACCACATACGAATATGAACCAAACATCATTCTCACAAATGATTTTTCACTGACTGAGAAATATAGAGAAAAACAATATGACGTGAACATCCATAACAGTTTCTCGGGTTTATACACTCCGGAGGGATATACAGAGAGCGGAACTCGCCGGTATGAATTCACTATTGCACAAAATGCGACATGCAATCTGTTGTTAACATCAGGAGGAGCCTCTCAATTATATGGAAAAAACTTGAATATTGAAATTAGAAAATGGAACGAAAATATCCTTGATTATGTTCTTTTTCGAGAAATCAACATTGATTTTCAGTCCTATAACGATCCAACAATCATAATAGAAGGATTGTCTCTTTCAAAGGGGAATTACTATATAGGAACAACATTAGAAGACTATAGAAGCAATCAATTTGGCTATACTTGGTATTTACAGGGCTGGAATAAGGATGCCAATACAAATGGACCAGTTGCTTATCCTCTTGCCTGTGGCGGTTTGCGAATTAAGAAGATATGCAATTATGACAAGGACAACACAATAATCAATTACAGTACCTGCGATTATAGCGGAGGTGAATTGCTGAACAACATTGAAACAATAGATTATACACAAATGTATAATTTCAGGCCAGACCATGATCCTGTTTATGGAAATGTTGCTGATAAAACACATAGCATTGATGTATATACAATTACTCAAGGACATCCTCATATGCCAGCCTTCTATGCATCATGCAATCCGGGCATTGTCGGTTATTCTTATGTGACGAAAAAGGAATATGACTCAGATGATATTCTTATGAAAAAAGTTGTGACATCATACAAAAACAATGTGCCTACAAATACATATGGAATAGACTACTATACCATTCTGAGTAACGGTCAGATGCTATGCCGGGAGTTTTTTGACGGGAATAATATTATGGCAAAAAAGGAATACACATACACAAACGAACTTGTTGATCATTATGCGGCAAATATCATCACAAGGAACAAATGCATCAATGGTTCTAATGCTCTTCCTGTAAGCTACACCGAGTATCAAACGGTATATAACAAGGATGGCAGTTTTTATGCCACTACTGTTAATTGGTCTGATGGCAGCTCAGAAGGTGTCTTTGACGTTTTGCGATATCCATACATCCTTTCAAGGACTGAACTGGCAAAAACTAAGACTACCGAATATTGTGCTGGCAGTACTTCTTCTGTTACAACAACGGATTATAGCTACGATGATATAAATCACCAAATTTCACAGATAGACGAAAGCACAAGCCAGCCATCCTTGACACGGCGCACCAAAATAACCTATTCTGCTGACGTGCCAGATTACATCTGCAATTTGAAGAGTGTTCATCGACTAAACGATGTTGTAGAACAAAATGTGTTTATGGTAGAGAATAATCAGGAAATATGTATGAGCAGTCAGCGCACTGATTATTTTGGACATAGAAAAGACAACACGACCTACTATCTTCCTGTCATGTCTTCTGCGTCCATCGGAGGACAATCTCTCGAAGCACGTGCGAGATATTCATATGATGACTCTCTAAATGTGTGCTCCATAATTACAGACAGGGTGGAAACAGTCTATATTTGGTCTTACAAGGGACAATACCCTATTGCAAAAATCGAGGGACTTACTTACCGCGATGTGGAATCAGTTCTTGGAGAGTCAACGATTTCTGCTCTGTTAGCGAAACAGGAACCAAGCCAGGAAGATTTCGCTTCGATACGCAATGCGATAAATGATATTGGTGGTCTTATTACGACTTACACTTACAAGCCTCTTGTTGGGATAAAGTCTCAGACATCTCCGAATGGAATGACCATTCATTATGAATACGATGGCTTCGGAAGACTGGTTAGAGCACTTGACCAAAATGGATCCGTTATCTCTATCAACAGTTACCATTACAAAAAATGAAATTTATGAATAAAAGGTTAATTGCATTATTGTCTGTTCTTGCGATTCTACCCTCTATAGTTCTGGCACAAGAGACTTCGCAAAACTATGTCAAGTCGGTAACAATGCTTACTGCAGATGGTACTGAATCTCTACTATCAGTACAGTATTTCAATGGTCTTGGCTTTCCGACTCTGTCCGTTGCGACTGCCGGTACACAGGGCGGTACTGTCAGCCTGCTCACGACATATGACGGGTGCGGGCGTGAAAACCGCAAATATGCTCCTGTGCCAGGCATCGGTATTGACTATGCCACAGAGAGCACGATACTCTCCAAAGGAGTCTTCTATTCGGACAACAGCGCCTTTACACAAAATCATTATGATGCTCTCGACAGGTTGACTGCCGTTGATCTTGCCGGAGATGCCTGGAGAAATGCAGGCAAGCAGAACAGAACAGAATATCTCGCCAATGTCTCTTCTGATCTCGTCCTGCATTACAAGGCGACAGATGCCTCTTCTTGTGGTCTGGTACAACCAGAAAACACGTCATACATGTACTATCCAGAAGGTTCTCTCCGAAAGGTGGTGTCATATGATGCAGACAGTAAGAGCGTCACCGTATTCACTGACATGCTCGGTAACAAGATTTTAGAGCGTACAGCTGCAGGTGACACATATTATGTGTATAATGACCTCGGACAGCTTCGCTTCGTTCTTCCGCCCGCATACAATAATTCCGTTAGCAATGCAATGTTTGCCTATGAATATCGTTATGATTACAGAGGACGCCTGCAATCGAAAACCCTGCCCCAATGTGACACCATCCATTATTCATACGATTGTGCCAACCGTATTTCATTTACGAGAGATGCCGCACTGGGTGACAGATACCGTTTCTATCTGTATGACAAACTGGGAAGGGTATGCGTACAAGGCACCTGTAGCAGCCGTGGCGAGGATGGTTCCGTTTTGGCCACGGCAGTTTATGTAGGTGGATATGCGGGCATATGCAATTCTGGGTACAGCGCCCTGTATGACATAAATGACCCAGAACTCGAAATTGTCAACTACTATGATAATTATGACTTTATGGAAGGAGGCACTTCTGATAAAATGCCGGTAGTAACCGTAAGTGACAATCAGAGACAATACGCCTTGGGATTCCAGACAGGAACAGTGGTGTATGCTACAAATGGCGAAGCTCTTGGTACCATCTGTCTGTACGACCAGAAAGGGCAGATTACGAAGTCTGTACGTAAAGGTCTCGGTGGTTTCCTTGAGGATGTTAGCAATACATATACCTTTACAGGTGCCGTTGACAGAACCAGGGCGGATGTCTATGTGAAGTATGGAAACCATTTCATAGCCGAAACCGACTATACATACAGCCATGGATTGAAAAGTAATATGAAACTTTCGATTAGCCATGGCATGTCAGTTGTTGCACGGGAAACAGAGTATAACTATAATGGAATTGGTCAGTTAATAAGCAAAAGGAGGCAGCTAACGAATACAGCATGGACCAGTTGCTCATATTCTTATGATGTACATGGTTGGCTGACAAGTATCATCAGCGGTGCCTTTACCGAAAGGTTATATTATGCAGATGGTCTTGGCGGTGGATACTACAATGGTAATATCAGCACCATAAAATGGAAGGACAGCAACAGCTCCAGTTATCAAGGCTATAATCTGGAATATGACGATAACAACCGTCTTTCTAATGCAATTTTTGGGTATGGTGACAATCTCACAAGCAACAGGAACTACTTCAACGAGTATGCGGAATACGATGACAATGGCAACATCATCAGACTACGGCGTGGTGGACTCGTTGACAGGGTGCATGGCGGTTTCGGTATGGTTGACAATCTTACCATGACCTACATAGGTAACAGGCTGACAAACGTACGTGACAATGCCTTTCATCAGGCTTACACCGGTGCAACGGACTTCGCAGGAGAGCAAGGGCGAGACTACTCTCTCACCTACGACAACTCTGGTTCGCTGGTTAGTGATGCAGGGCGTAATATTGCCAAAATTGAATATGACAATTTCAACAATCCGACACGCGTCCAGTTCACAGATGGCAATGTGACCAGGTATATATACAGTGCCTTGGGCGAGAAACTCCGTGTCATATATCAGACGGCGGTTCCGAACATCACCGTTGCTATTGGCAGTACCAGAGAACTGTCACCGTCAGAGGTTCAATACACTGATTCCATAGATTATCTTCTTGGAGGTACTCTTACGCTAAAGAACGGACGCATTGACAAGTACCAGTTTGACGAGGGGTATTGTCAGGCTGAGAGGTATAACACTTCAATGGATAGTTTTACATTCTGCTATTATGATCGTGACCATCTTGGTAACATTCGTCAGGTGAGGGAGGCAGACGGCAGCAGGAGCGGCGAAGTCATACAGAAGATAAACTATTATCCGTTTGGTGCTCAGCTTTGCGATGGAGTGGCTGTCAGCAATGTCCAATCACGTAAATACAACGGAAAGGAGTATGACAACATGCACGGACTGAACACCTACGACTACGGTGCAAGACAGTACAATCCTGTTACTGTTCGTTGGGATAGGATGGACACTATGTGTGAGAAGTATTACGACGTTAGTCCGTATGCTTATTGTGCTGGCGACCCTGTTAATGCCATTGACCTTGATGGGAAAGATTATTGGACAACTAATAATCCTGATCAGATTTTTCAATTCTTGAAAGCCATAGGTCTTGGTAATACTCAATTCGATTTTTCCGAATGGAATCATGCTACAGATGCGGATTTTTGTGGTAATTTGGTATATAATGATGAATCTCATAAATTTTACACGAGTTATGCCGAAGTTACAAATGGAGAACTTGTAGTTACTGCAAAATCATTTGATGCAAATATTATCCCAGTATCTTCAACAGGACTTGGCTACCCAGGTGCATTTATATATGAACCAATAAATGGTTTTTGGGAGAATGCAAACTATTATCTTAATGGGTTGACATACAATGATGGTTTTACCAATTGGAATGTTAATAGAAACGGAAGAATTACAGGGGAAACACCTATATTAGGAATTGCTGATTTCGGAGGGAAAAGCAAAGCCTCATACATTAAATCTATACTCCCTAAAGGATTTAAACTATCACGAGAATATATCAGTCATAATGAAAGGGTTTATGAATATAACGGGAAGTACTACTCCTTTGACAATACATCGCATAATGGTGGCATTTGGAAGGTATTTGTTAAGAAAGGTGGTAGGCTGCAAAGAATTGGAACTGCTGATAAGAACTTAAATATTTTCAAAAAATAATATGAACGAAAAGACATTTGACTATAGTTTTGTACGGAATGTTATATACCGAAAAGTACGGAAGAACATTGCATGGGCTGAGTATGATGTACAATGGATACCATTTAATAAGAAGATTGATTTTGCACTTAACAGACTGAAACAGTTTCCTTTTTCCAGACTAAAGGTATTACTGTCATTTTGGGAAGAATACGAAAAACTTCAGAAAATACTCGTCAACAACAGACATTCACTTATCAGAGACTATAAGGCAGGACGTAAAACTCCTGGTCTTATAGAAATCTATTTTGATGAATGTTTTGATGAGAAGCTTATCCGTACTTTCATAAAGAAGCACTACGGTTATGAATTAGGCAAAGCCAGCAGCCTAAATCTCGATATGGTATTTGTCTTTGAAAAAGAAGAAGACGTAACCATTTGTCATTTGTATGATGATAGGGGCTTTCAAATTTTCTTCGTGTACTAAAACAGTTATCCCAATCTTGAAAGACCAAGTAGTAGGGGTGAGGAATTTTTTTAGTGGAGAATTGTCGGTGTATCATCATCCGCAACATAAGGCTTACACGCGGACGTATCGACGGCGTGGCTTTCCACAACTGCCATCACGTATGGGTTGATCATTGCGACTTCAGCAACTCCTACGATGGTTTGCTCGACATAACCAACGGCTCTGACTTTGTCACAGTGTCCTGGGTAAAGTTGCACGACCATAACAAGGTGAGCATCACAAACTCTGGAACATGCCATTATGAGGACTACAACAAGGAGCGTGTCACCTTCGCCCATTGTATGTTCAACAACAACACCCAGCGCAACCCGCGCATCGGCTATGGCAAGATGCACATATACAACAGCTATTGGGAGAACATCAAACTTTATTGCATCGGTTTCCATTCGCAGGCACAGGTGCTGTCGGAGAACAACTACTTCTCCCCCACCGCACGGCATCCCTTCTGCAACCAATACACTGACCAATTGCCCTATTGCGGCTATCTGACTGACAAAGGTTCATACTTTGCAAATGGCAACCCCGGAAGGAGTCACAACCGTCCCTTCACCGACATTTCCTATAGTCCTCTCGACTATTATGAATACAGTTTCGACCTTGACTCTGCCGAAGATGTGGCAAAGAACATGCCTCTGATATGGTGTCAGGCTGCCGATGCTGTTAAATATAAGGTATATCTCTCCGACAATGAATCCTCTCTTGACAAGAACATAATAGGCGAGACATCATCACTTTCAATTGTTCCCGCTTCGCTTTCTACCGGCAAGAAGTATTACTGGCGAGTGGATGCAGTTAAGTCCGACGGTTCTGTGGTGAAAGGCGATACATGGACATTTAATCCACAAGGCAAGAAATGGCATGTAGGTAAAAACGAGGCTGAGGAAATGTTCATCTCCGGCATTGCCTTCCTCGAAAAGAATGAATCAGCCTCCAACGGCGGTGTTGTAGTGGGCGACCAGGGTCCTGGAGCCATCTGTGGCACATGGGAAGGCAAGAAGGGACGCTATGCCATAGAGACTGCGGTATTCAACCAGAAAAGCGGTGCTAATTATATTGGCGTTACTGTCAACGGAAAGCTCATTGACGAATGGTTGACATCATCTGCAAATGATGACCTTGGCATAAGAAAAACCCGAAACTCTGTCGTGCTGAAGCCTGGGGACGATATTCGCATAGACTTCGTAGCTGGACTCATAGAGGGAAAGATAAATGAAAGTCGCTCACGCATCGACTATGTTAATATCGTGCCTACAAAGGAGGAGTTTATCGAAGTCACACGTCCTTCCGGCATCCACCATTCACCAATGCTCACCACGGGATATAATTGCGAATATCTCCTGTTGGACGATATTATCTTCACCGACTCTCTTGGCACTATTGACGACAAGGGAGAGACACAGGTGAGAGACAAATATTGCTCATGGGTGTCCAAGACTGCCGATGGATATAAATTATATGTCAAGCAGACAGCCATCGTCAAGTTCACATATATGAATGTTGACGGCAAGAAGACTGAGGTAGTCAGGGAATTGGACAAGAATGTCAACAACGAGGTGAGCATTTCGTCAACTTCTGCCGACGGAAAACTCTATTCCATCCATTTATACAAGACTCAACCTGCCAAGACCATATACAGAAAGCCCGTAGTTGAGAGCGGCAAGGACTATGAAATAGTATGGTCGAAGGATGTGATAATCAAGGATAGTGATGGCATAAAGGGCAATCCGGGTAAGACCCAGATGCGTGACGGGTACGACGAGTGGATAAAGTATGTCAACCCTACTGCCAACGAAGTGCTTGCCAAGAAGAATCCAAAGGCATTCATTGACCCCGAAACAGACAAGGAATGTGACGGAATTCTTCCAAGGTTGGTAAAAAGCTCATCATACGTTGTAGGCACCGACAAGACTGTCACCTATTGCCTACAGGGCTGTAGCCGCATAAAGTTCTACTACACCGGCTCAGGTGGTTCATCAACAATCGTGAAGATAAAAGCCACAAACCTCTCAACAGGAGAAGAGCAAATCATAGAAGGTGCTCCCGCCCCTGGCAAGAACGTAGCATCCAACACTGCTGAAGTAAAGCTCGACCCGCAATGCAGATATGACGTAACCATATCAGGCACAACAGGCGACATGGTTATTTATGCCGTGAAACTACTCAAGTTTCGGAAGTAATTTTGAACCACAGAGTTTAAGAGATTAAGAGTATTTATATTAGGAAAGAGACTGAATAAACAAAAATCTCTTTTCCTCTTTATCTCTGTGGTTTAAATAAACCACTTATACATTGGGAATTATCACTTCAGAAAGTTGAGTATTTATATTTTTATTACGGGCGTAAACATCCTAATGGAATAACAAGGACTCCATCTTCTCTTTTATAGGCAAATTGCCCACCAGTCACCACCATTAAGAAAGATGGAGAGCCTATTCTCGTCGTGTCAACCCTTTCTGCAATTTGTAACAAATGTTTAGCACCATCATCTATTTCTCTACTTCCGAGTTTCACTTCAACAGCCGCCCATTTCCCATCTTGAAGTCTTATAATCAAATCAGCCTCTAAACCTGTCTTGTCATTACCGCACCAGACGATGATAACAAATTCTGCAATACATCATCTTGTATTCTGTTTATGTATTTTTTCATATAGCTAAAAATTTGCTGCAAAGATACAGTTTTACAATAACATACACAAGAGTTTTACGATATTTAACCATCAAACTAACGAACTTGGCTTATTTTTACCAACGAACTTGGCTTATTTTTACCAACGAACTTGACAAGTTTTTACTAACGAATCTGGCAAATTTTTACTAACGAATCTGGCATGGTAAGAGGTGGTAACGTGAGCAACGATGGAGCCTTTTTGGACGTTGTATGTCAGGAGCGTTGAAATCAACACGGAACAGACAGAAAAAAGCTCCGGCATATTCGTATGCCGGAGCTTTTTAAATTACGATATAAAGTAGGTTCTGAGAACCTGATTATATTACTTCAACTGTGCACCAGTTACAGAGAACTCTGCGCCATTCTTAACAATGACAACGCGGTTGTTCTTGATGAACTTACCATTCTTGGCAGCCTTGTTCTCGCCGTTAACAGCGTTGATGCCGGTTCCCTTTACAGGAGTAATCTTGATTGAAGAAATCAGGATGTTACCTGTACCTGAGAACTTCTGGAATGTGTGGATACCAGCAGCAAGTCCGAACTTGATTTCGTTTGTAGGAAGTGTCTCAACTACATTACCATCTGCATCTGTAATATCGTATGTTCCTGTAAGCATATCAGCGCAACCATATGTTGTACCATCAACATTCACCATGCACTGGCGATCCTTAGCTTCCTCTGCATCGATGTTCTTGCAAGAGTTCTTAGAGCAGATTACGTGTACATTAACAGAATCGCCTTCTGCTACCAAGAATGAGATGTTGGTAGCGTTCATCTTGATGTAAGCCTCCTGACCTGCAGGAACCTGATACTGGGCAGCAGCAGATGCATTTGCGATAGCACCAAACTCGAGGTTCTTTACGAAGAAATCCATCTTGTCGGTTGTGATAGTTCCATCCTCAATCTTGTAGATAGTACCAGTGGTAGATGTTTCTGTAGCCTCCTCGTCAACAACGGCTGTTCCTGAAACAGTGATTATCTTCTCTTCGGCAATTGGGTTAAGAACATATACGTCCTTAGATGTAGAAGCAGTCTCAAATGTAGCGTAAGAACCGTTAACAATCTTAGACATTGCAGTTACAGTAGCTGATTCACTCAAAGTGAATGAGCTGCCCTCTGCGTAATCAGCCTCACCATACTTGTAGAAGTTCTGGGCACCCTCATATTCAGAAGTGATAGTTACATTGCCACCTTCAGCGGAAATTTTAGGAGCGTTGAAAGAGAATGATACGATACCATCGTTGTCAGCACCTTCGCAGATATCTGCAGGATTTCCGTCACCATAGTCAACATAAGCCTGAAACTTTACAGTCTGCTCTTTGTAGCACTTGATAGGCTCTGTATATTTTGGACTATCAGCTGTTGGAGTTGTACCATCGGTAGTGTATGTTACCACGGTATTAAACTTTTCACCAAATAATTCGTATGTATTAGGCTTACATGTTACCTCACGATACCAAAGACCATTCTCGAATGTCTGGTTACCAACCTTTACAGAAGGAGTACCTGGAGCCTCGTTAGCCTCTACGATAATGTAACCAACGAACATATCTCCATTGTAAGAACCAATGTAGATTGTATAATCATCCTTAGCTGTCCACTCATAGAGGAAACCTGCAGGAACAGCAGGGAAATCTGCATCAGGAGCTGAATTCAAAGTTTTCTCAAGTTTAGCATCAGTAGCAATTCTGGGAATACGAGCAGCAGTTCCAGACTTGTTGTTACCTTGAATAAGGAAAATCAGCTTAGAACCTGCTGTAACCTTCATTGCAATAACATCCTGAGCCTTCTTCAGACGAAGGCTGTTATAGTGAGCACCATACTCACCATACTTTGCGGCAAATGCCTCACCATATCGGAGTTCGCCAGTTGGAGCACCTGCTTCATCCGTGAGAATCTCATTAGGATCAGACTTTCCCTTGTTAGTAGCTACTGATCCACCTGTAACATCGAGGAAGAATCCATCGCCAAAAAGATTACCCTTGCCAGGACGGACTGTACCATTGTTAGTCCATTCGTCAGCAACCAGCACATAGCTGTGCTTACAAACCTTTACATCGTCGATTTTCGCAGCATTGACAGATGATGTCAAGCCGACGAGCGCACAGATTAAAGTAAATAATTTTTTCATAATTGTAATTGATTAATTAATAAAATGTAATTAGTAATATCTTTTTGAGTACTCCACTTGGTGCGGATAAATCCAGCACCAAGGGAGAACTTCATAAAGCGGTTATTTTTGTCCTTTCACGAGATATGTCTGAACAGGTGTGTCGCCAAAATGTGAGATGGTTACAATATCGCGACCTTCAGAAACTGCCACTCCTGTGAACACCGTCACCTTAGATACCTTACCACTGTCATCCTTCACCAACTTTAGGATACTGAAATTACCCGTTTTCGGCGAATAGGTGTATTCGTACTGAGGTACAGCCTCGGTGTTGGAGTCATCAAGCCATGTTGCGGTGTTCTTGATGGAAGCGGGGATGACACCCTCACTCATCTTAACCACAACGTATGTCTCATCCACAAAGTCAAGACTCTCAACATATCCCTGAATCTCCTCGCCGTATGAATTGAACTTCATACCAGTGCCACGCACCCAATAGGTGTTAGCCATCGACTCGGGGTGAGTGATTTTAATGGAGTCGTTATATTTTCCTGCCCATGCCGGATTGCTGGTATTGGCATCCTCAAACTCGTTGGCATCTTCACAAGCCGCAAAGCAGAAGCCAAACACAAGGGCGGCAACGGCAAAACATGATTTCTTAAATGCTTTCATAATTGTCTTTTTTCTGATTTCTTGAAAGTTTTACTTATTGCGCCATCTTGCAGCACCCACATTGTTGCGCACGATATCATTGTCGGTGCTCTTGTAGAAGAGGTTGACATTGTACTGAGATGCTGTTCCGTCAAGAGCGTCAGCACGGTGCATGTGCTGGTCGTTGGCTGTAGCTGCCTTGTGAGGAGGACACGGACTTATGAACAGTTCCGTTGACGACACGTCTGCCACTTCCACTTCGAGCGAACCATTGAGTATGGCGAGGTTGTTCTTAACCAACTTACCGAATGCGTTGCTGGTGGAGTTCCATGGGTTACCACTGAATATCGAACCATTGGTGAGGTTGTCGTTGGTTGACCAGTTGTTATGGAAGTTCAGGGTTACAACGCCCATCACGCCTTCTGAGTTGACCTGTGTGTCGCGGATGTCGCATCCCCAAAATCCAAGCACACGCTGGTCGCCTTCCTGCTTGGTCAATACGAAGAGGTTGTTCTCTACATTATATACAGAACCATTGGGCAGGTTACGCATCTTGAAGATAGCACCGTTGGCACGTGTGTTGAAGTTTACGAGAGTGTTGTTGGAGAACGTGATGTTCCATGGTCCTGCTGTCCATCCCGACTGTCCTGACTCCTCGCTGAAGAATGCGGGGAATGGGCTGTCGTAGAATGTGTTCTCAATAATCTTCATATCCTTGTAGAGGTTTGAAGCGGGATTGTTACCCGAACCAGCTATCCAGCAATAACCACCAGCACCCTGGTTGTAGTAACCGCAGTCGAAGAACTGGTTGTTCTTCACGAGCACATGGTTCCATACCTTATAGTTGGCTCCCTGCTCACGGATGAATCCGCGCACGAGGCGCTTGAACGTACAGTTCTCGATAACAAGGCTGTCGAGTGTCACTGCCATACCGTTGGAATACATGTTGAAGAAGTAGTTACCAGAGGCAGTTCCTGCTCCGGCGGCATTGTCGCCGTAGTTGAATGCCTTCGGGTTGTCGAAGTCAATGTCATAGAAAGCGAGCTTCTTCATGTAGATCTCACCACCCTCACCGGCTTCGGGCTGACGACCGAACATAAACATTGTGTAAGAACCTTGCCACTGCTCACCATTGGTAGCGGTGTAGAAGGAGTTCTTGCCAATACCGCTAATCACCTTTGCACGGAGTCCGTTAGCCACGTCCTCAGGTCGGGTGGCGAGAGTGAATCCCTTACATGTGATATCGTTTCCATCGAGGTAGTATGTCTTTCCACCCTCAAGATAGAAAGTCTGTCCCTCTGCATAGTTGGTGTTGGAGATGAAGTCGAGCAGTGTAGGACTGATAGGAGCGGCATTAAACTCTGTTGCCAAAGCAAATGTGTCGGCACGGCTTGTACCATACTTTGCCATCAATTCAGAGTGACTCAGCAGGATAGGCTCACCCGGCTTACCGTCAGAACGTGAAGTGCAGGTGTTGTACTTGGCGTCAACAGCAACCTTCACATTGGGGTCAATAAGGTCAATCACATACACTGAGTTGGGCGACAGTCCGTCGATATCCACATATCCTCTCTCACGGTCCTGTGCAGTAAGCTCATAATTCTTCCACTTTTCTCCAACGGATGAGTTGGGGTTGTTGGGAGAAGGCTTCACTGTCAGGTACTTGTAACCGAACTCTCCGTCGGGATCGACATTGAAGTTGGTGTAATAGCTCTCAAGCTTGTCCTTGTCTTCGGCAGAGATATTTGGAAGAGCCGCGAGGATATCGTCCATGGTGAATGTCTCCATGGCATTGATATTTTCCATATCGGCAGAGGTAACGCCACTGAATTCCTTGATGAAGTCCTTCACGTTGGTGTTGATACAAACGTGCATGGTTGTCTCGGTTGTCTGTGCCTGGTTGACATACACAGCGAACGGAGTCTCATAGCGGTCATTGGTCTTGATTCCCATATACTCCTGCCACTGGCGTCCGTTGCCGTGTCCATACCAGTTGGAGGCATGCGAGAAGTCGGTCACGTTGTTGTCACGGTCTGACAATGCACGGATGGCAAAGCGGTAGTCGGTGGAGTACTGAAGGTCTGGGATAATCAGGTCGAGCACATTGGGACCCACGATAGTGTCTATCAACAAGTCACTTGTGCCTTGAATCTTTGCCCAAGCCTCAGGACCATTGCTCACCTTGGGTTGGAGAGCCATCTGTATCTGATAGCCGGCACATCCGAATTCCTCCTTCACTCCATACCAATAGAGGTGGATGGTGTTGCCATGAGGATATGCGCCGTCCAGTCCACAGTTGTAGGGATAGTCAGTTCCTTTTCCTCGTGTGTAGTCAGTTATGAACATTGTCATAAACTGTCTGTCGAGGTTGGTTGACACAGTGTCGTCATCGTCACTACATGACACCATCAGTGCCGATGTACTTGCTGTGAGCAAAAGCAACATATTACGAAATATATTCTTCATGTCTTTATTCAATTTTGGGAATTAATAACCATAATAATTCTTGTATGCACCTGCCGAACGCTGGATGGCGAGGTTAGGATAAGGCAGTATGTAGCGCACTACCGGTAGTTCCTCTGCACTCGGGATGGTTGTCGGGAAGAGGGTCTGCGCTCCATCTTTTATGAGCCAGATGTTGCCACCGTCGTCAGAACGGATATATCCATAGAAGGAGTACTTGCACTGGTCTTTGGGAGTACCGGCATCTGTGTCACCCCACTGATAGAAGTCGGCGTAGTTCCATGCGGCTGCCTGGAAACCAAAGTTGGTGATATAGCTCTTCACGGGCATTGTGGATGGCTTGTATGCGTTATACACGCGAAGGCTCTTCAAAGACTGGTTGGGATATGTATAAACCACTGCACCACTGTTGAGCACATTGCCATAGAGCTGCGGGCCACACACACGCAAACCAAGCGGAGTGATAGGCTCATCCAACTTATAGGCATGATAGTAGATACGCTCAGGCAGGTTGTCGATATACTGCTTACCGTCATGCTCGTTGATTGCATCCTCAAATCCTGTGGTACTTCCTGCATTCTGCATACCCACTGAATAATAGCGGAGGAAGCTATATACAAGTTCCTCAGCGTAGGTGTTTGTGCGCACGAGGTCACGCCAACGCGAGTTCTCACCTGCAAACTCCCACTTGCGCTCGTCGAGCACTGCCTTCTGGAATGACTCCTTGGATGCGGATGCCTGACTTACAAAATCGGCATCACCATTGAGGAACGCACGGCTATGAACCTTTGACAGGCACTCGATTGCCTTGTCGGATGGCATACCGTTGATCTCGTTGTCGGCCTCGGCATACATCAGCAATACATCGGCATAGCGCATGTATGGATAGTTGATACCGGTGCTTCCGCTCTTGTCGTTACCAAGTGCGAGGGTCTCGTCTGTCCACAGTTTCGACCACTTGTTGCAGTGAACACTGTAGTCATTACGGATATAAACAGAGTCCTGAAGCACTCCGTCGTCATTGGTGAAGTAAGAGTAATACCACAATCCGTTGACAAACTCACGGCGCATGTCGTTGTCCCTGAAGAGGAAACGGTAGAAAGCGTTGAGACGCACACCGCCATTACACTCTCCCCATGCTCCTACGGTCTTGCCCTCGTATGAGGCATAAGACGGTCCCTGGGCATATCCTGTATCACCATTGCCCTCCTTAGAGAAAGGAAGCTCGAAGATAACGTCGTCGTTGTTTACAAGCGCATAGTTGCACTCCTTCACGAACACGTCCTGATAGGGCAATGTCAGCGAGTGTGTGCCCGAGGTGATAACCGAGTCGGCATATTCCCTTGCCACCTTATAATATTCAATATAGTTTGACGGGCGCTCCATCTTGCCGTAGCTTTTGGGGCTGCTCTTGTCAGGACGCAGCGAGTAGCCACCTGCTGTGAGAGCTATACGTGCGACCATTGCCTGGGCAAACTCCTTGGAGCAACGCTCAACAGTCACAGAGTTGCCCGATGACATATAAGGCGCAATGCCCTTGAGGTCGTTGATAAGCGAGTCCTGAATAACCTGACGGTCGGCTACTGGAATGACGAAGTCAGAACCATATTCAGATGCAGGGTCGAATGTGAATGGCACATCGCCGAACATCACCACAAGGTCGTGGTAAGCCATGGCGCGCAGGCACTTCGCCTCACCCATCCACTGCATTATTTCCTTGTCGCCAGTATTATAGAGAGGACTGTTCTGCAAAGACCTTATGAATCTGTTGGCATATTCGATAAGATTATACGACGCAGTCCAGTATTTGTTGATATCACCGCCCTGGTCGTCACAGTCAAAACGTCTGTAGGTGTTGTGGGCGTGAGCAGAATTGGAACTGATGCTCATGTCAACATCGCTGTTGAGCACGAAAGTACTCTGATAGGCGTTGCCATAGAGGTCGCCCACAAGAGCTTGCGCATAAACACCGTTGAGCGCACGGTTAATCTCGGTTTTCTGACCATATACGAACTCCTCGGTGTATGACGACGGAGCATCAACATCCAGAAAGTCGTTGCAGGCAGTAAGCGAGAGTAACGCCATTCCTGTATATAAAATATTCTTTAGTCTCATATCTTCTGTTTTATTTATTCTTTATACGACATTGTTAGAATGTAATGTTTGTACCAAAGACGAAGCCGCGACTGCGTGGATAGCGGTTCCAGTCCATACCGCAGGTGAGTCCCGTCTGGATGTCAACCTCGGGGTCGTAGCCACTATATCCTGTGATGATGAAGAGGTTGGTGGCTGACACATAGAAGCGTGCCTTACTGAGACCTACCTTCTTCAGTATGTTCTTTGGAAGGCTGTAGCCGATGGTGATGTCATTGCAACGCAAGAACGAACCGTCCTCTATGAAGTATGACTGTGTAAGGTTGGTGGTTACGTCGGTCGGGTTCCACAGTGTCCTGCCCTGGTTGGCATTCTTGTAGATGTCGAGTCCGTTATCCACATAGTAGAGCTTGTAGAGGATATCACCCTTGGTGCCTGTAAGCTCGCCCGTAAGGTCGTTGTAGAGCCATGCATCATTAAACTTGGCAAGTACGTTCTTGAAGGTGTTCTTGTTGCCACCTGATGATGACAATGCGTAAGCTGTGGCATTGTTGATGTCGAAGTCGAGCATATAGGTGAAGTTGGCGGTGAAGTCGAAGTCCTTCCACTGTCCTGAAAGACCGAAACCACCCTGGATTCTCGGGTTGGTGTTACCAATCACGGTGCGGTCGTCCTCAGTGATGCGTCCGTCACCGTTGAGGTCCTTGAACTTAATCTTACCCGGCATTGTGGCTATACCAGAGTTGGATGTACCCGATACATCGTTGATGACGGTCACATAACCGTCTGCACGCGGAGCGCAGTTCTTTGATGTTCCGTTGTCAGCGGCACTCGAGCCCCAAGGCACTGCCTGGAAGTTGTTGAGCGGGTCGAAATAGAACTCGTCCATTGTATAAAGTCCATCATATACGAAACCATAGATAAGACCTACCTCACTGCCCACCTTCAGACAATAGTCGTTATAAGATGACTTCCAACGGTCGTTCTGGTCCCAAACCACATCGTCGGTACCGTTGAGCTTGTCAATCTTCTTCTTGTTGAAGCCCATAGAAAGGTTGGCAGACAGCACATAGTCCTTGCCCTGGATAATGTCGCCGCTGATAGAAAGCTCGATACCCTTGGTGGTCACCTGTCCGATGTTCTGCATCTGGCTGGTGTAACCCACTACCGAAGGAATGTCTGACTTGTAGAGCAGGTCCTTGGTGGTGTACCAGTAGAATTCGGGAGTGACGGTGAGACGTCCGCCGAAGAGTGTGATGTCGGCAGCGATGTTACGTGTGATGGTTGTCTCCCACTTGATATCCCTGTTGGTGAACTTTGAGCCACCGGCATTGCCGTAGTACTGCTCGCCATAGAGTGTTGTCTCGCCAAAGCCGGGACCACCTGTAGTGTTGATGGCATAGAGCTGGCGCCACATGTCGTTGTCGATACGGTTGTTACCCGAAAGACCGATGGCGGCACGTATCTTCAGCATGTCAATCCACTTGATGTTCTTCATGAACTTCTCCTCTGAGAGCACCCACGCTCCTGATATTGACGGGAAGTAACCCCACTGGTTGCCCGGGGCGAACTTGGTTGAACCGTCGGCACGGAACGTACCGCTGAGGAGGTACTTGTGGTCGAAGTTATAGTTCACCTGTCCGAAGAACGAAGCAGTACGGTCGGGTGTAGAGAGTGACGAACTATTAATATAAGGTGTACCGAAGCTCATGTTGTTCCATGCATCCGAGGCAGAGAATGAACGCGGGAAATAGCGGTTAATCATCGACTCCGAACTCTTGTCGTAGTGCTGGATTTCCTGTCCTGCAAGGAGCGAGAAGTTATGCACATCCTTCAACGAGAAGTTATAGCTTGCGGTGTTTGTCCAAATATAGCTGAGGGCAAAAGAGTTGTCCAACTGTGCCACTGGCTGGTTGTTGTGCTTCTGTCCTGTGCTTGTCAGTGCGCCATAGAATCGCTTCTGGTCGTTCCACTTCAATCCTATTGTACCCTCGGTACGCAATGTGAGTCCCTTGATGGGCTTCCAGTCGAGTGACAATCCGGTTGAATAGTTATACGAATGCTTTACCAACTGGTTGATGGCGATGTCATTCTTAGGATTGGTATAGTTGAAGAGTTCCTCCTCGTCGGGATCGGCGTATGATGGGTCGATATATCCATACTCGCGCAGACCGTTGGTAGGACGATACTGAAGCACGTCGATAATACCACCAGTACCAATGTTGTCACCACCGGCACCCTCGTCACGACGGAATGTAAACTTAGGGTTAATCTGGAATGTCAGCTTGTCGCTGAGCTTCACGTTGGTCTTCATGTTGAGTGTGGTGCGGCGAACGCCTGAACCAAGGATGATACCATTATCCTCACTGTTGGTGAGCGAGAGGTTGAACTTCACCTTGTCGCTACCACCACCGATATTGAGGTTGGCAGAGTAGCTGATAGGATTCTCACCCATCACCTCGTCCTGCCAGTCGTGCGACGGCAGCGCTGCGTACATGTCAAGGTCGTAGGGGTTACCGAAGTTTGCCTTGAAGAACTTGGCGTTGGTTGAGCGTGTACCGTTGCAAGCATGCCACTGATACTGATACTTGACGAAGTCGGCGGCGTTCATAAGGTCGAGCTTGCGTGCAAGAGAGCTTACGGAGAGGTTGCCGTTGAACGACACCTGAACCTTACCTTCCTTGGCCGACTTGGTGGTGACGATAACTACACCGTTACCACCCTTGGCACCGTAAATGGCTGTAAGGGAGGCATCCTTGAGAACGTCGATAGAAGCGATGTCCGACGGAGGGATATCGTTGATGTTGTCAGTCTGGAAACCATCGACAATATAAAGAGGTTCATTACTCTGGGTCACTGACGTACCACCTCTGACTCGGATATGCACGTCGGCACCAGGCTGACCATCGACGGTAGTAACCTGCACACCGGAAATCTTACCCTGAAGGGCAACAGCAGCCGATGTCACAGGCACTGACTCCAGTCGCTTACCGCTCACCGAACCCACCGAACCGGTGAGGTCCTTGCGTGCCTTGGAGCCGCCATAACCAATAACCACCACTTCCTCAATAGCCTTGGTATCATCGCGCATTGTGATATTGAGAGTAGGCGCAGCCTTCACCTCTTGCGTTTCCATACCAATAAAACTAATAACAAGTGTCTTTCCTTTGGCAACCTTCAAAGTGAAATTACCGTTAAAATCGGTAACCGTGGCATTCTTCACATTGCCTTTCTCTACCACGCTGGCACCTATCACCGTCTCTCCCTGAGAATCAATGACAGTACCTTTCACTGTAATGACCTGTGCAATGACTCCCAATGGCAATAATAGCATTATTACCAATAGGATAAGTAATTTGCCAGATCGCTTCGCTGATTTTTCTTTCATGATAGCGTTCTTTGTTTTTTAGTTAGTGTATTAAACAATTATTATTTTTTTGATTCTGTTTTGTATAATTTGGGTGCAAATTTATATAAAATAAATGGGAATCCATTATAATCCCTCAAAAAAAAGCATATAATTAACAAAAATTATACATTCTACAACTTACTGTGTATATTACACGGATGATTATTTATCTCAAGCATATATATGAGAATAAGATTACACCTTATTATATTATATATAACACCCCTTCTGCATATCGATTGCAGAAGGGGTTATTTGTCAGTTTTTGGATATATCAAATGTTTTATTTTATTATTTTCTTGCCATTCTGGATGACAATGCCCTTAGAATTCTTTCCTATGAACTGACCGCCGAGATTGAATGTCTTGGAGTCTGAGGCATTCTCGATTTTTATGGGAGCTATACCTGTAGAGGAAATTGTATTGAGAGTCATTCTCATACCCACCTGCTTTACGAACTTTACGCTGACACTGCCTGATACAGGGGTGTCAAGCTTCACATTGTAGCTAACTGCCTTATTGCCTGTTCTTGAGGGAAAGACATAATCGGAGGCACTGAATGTCTTACCATTAAGTTCTGCCAAATAGCCATCAACATTGTCTTCATTAGTAAAACCAGTAAAGTCGATGCTGCTTACGGCAACGCCATCGGGCAGATGGATTGTGTATGTGACATTATTGGAATATTTAATGCTCTGGATTCCGCAGCTTTTACTTGTGGAATAGCTCTTGGCGGTTGATATGGTGATGCTGCATCCGTTGGAGAATGTCCAGTCGCCGTTAGCTGTCTCGGGGGTGATGTCAAGTGTGGATGCCACAGGCTCCTCACTCTCGCTGACTGTGCTTCCCGTAGTTTCACCACCCATGTTTTGTGCGGTAGTGATGTCGGCAACAAGCGAGTTGAGGTAGTTTTCGAGATTTGAATAGCCGTCAGCACCAATGGTCTTGCCATCGTTGGGATTAGTGGGGTCGAGAGCATTGGCAAGCTCCCACTCATCGGGCATACCATCGCCGTCAGTGTCTTTTGGAGCTTCCTTTGAGGCAAGCGTTGGCCATGCGCTCCATGAGGCATCGGCATCAGCGGGTTTGTTGTCATCCTGCGAGTTGACAAAGCCCTTGCTCAATCCACTGCCTGTGTATGTAGCCTTACCATTTCGTGTGTCGCTAACCATTAGTTCGTCGAAACTGTCGCGGTGGAGACTTGCACCGGCGAAGTCGAGCACTCTGTCATAAGCATCAGCTGCAGAGTGGGTAGTGGTGAGGATGTAATCTATAGGCTCTGCAAGCTTAATACTGTCCTTGGTTTCCTGAGTGAAAGTGCCGTCGCAACCAGAGGCATCAATCTGGTTTATGATGCCATACGTCCAGTTGTCCTGATTCAGCTGGGTATATTTACTGTTATAATTACCTGTGACATAATACTTTCCCCAAAGATGAAGTGCGGGAGCATAGGCAGGATAGGTATTTACATAGGCATTAGTGCGTATTCCAATTCCGGCAATGCGGTATCCCTTCTTGTCTGTGGGGCTTCCGGGGCCTGGCTTATAGTAGTTATTGACAATATTAACATTCATTCCCTCACCGCCGTAGCATCCGTTGCCGCCGAAGTTATATATGACATTGTTGCGCATGTCCATACGCTCATCAAGCTGTGTGGTGGGACGCGGGCCAAGGCGCGGGGTACGGCTGCCATGGTGGGCAATAAGATTATGATGGAATGATGCACCGCTGCCACCCCAGTTGCCACCATAGCCGTGGGCACCTTTGGAGTGACCGGAATTGACAAGGCTCTGAGCCACGAGACACCACTGCACAGTAGTGTTCTTATTGCCAAGGACAGAGAGACACTCGTCGATAGACCAGCTCACCGAGCAGTGGTCGATTATCCAATCTTGCTGGTCGAATCCTCCGAAGCCATCCCATCCGTCGGCACCGTTGGCAAGTACATTTTTGTTGCCAAGTCGGAATCTCATATATCTCACTATGACGTTGTTAGCTTTTATAGATACAGGATAGTCTGCCACGCAGATACCGTCACCAGGGGCAGTTTGTCCTGCTATGGTAACATTACCAATAGAGATGTCGAGTGACGACTGCAGATGAATCGTTCCCGAAACGTCGAACACGATAGTCTTTGCACCTGACTTGCCGAGTGCCCATCTGAGTGTTCCATCAGAGCCATCATCCGCAAGCGATGTGACGTGATATACATTTCCACCACGTCCGCCAGTCACGTAGCGTCCGAAACCTTCAGCACCAGGAAAGGCGGGAGTCTTCTCTTCTGCGAAGACAACTGTTGCCGCCATACACAGGCATAAGAGCAACAATGTTTTAAAGATTGATTTTCTCATAAGGAATATTTTTTAAGTAGTTATTATAATTATAAAGTTCTCTTTACAAAGTTATTATTTGAACACAGAGACACGAAGACACAGAGTTATAGTTCTTAATTAGAAAATAAAAAAACTCCGTGGCTATGTGCCTCTGTGTTTAAGTTTATCTATTCACCGTATGTCATAGCTTGGCGATTATCGCATCGACTGCGGCACTGAGTCCGTCGGGATTCTTACCACCAGCTGTGGCAAAGTGGGGCTGACCGCCACCACCACCCTGTATCAGTTTGGCTGCCTCGCGAACAAGCTGACCGGCATTAAGATTATGGTCTTTCACCACATCCTCACTCATCATCACAGTAAGCATCGGTTTGCCCTGATCTACACTACCAATGACACAGAGAAGATTCTCTCCGATAGCCTCGCGCACCTTGAAAGCAAGATCCTTTGCCGATTGGGCAGACATAGGAAGAACGGCAGAAGCTACGGTTACGCCATTCACCATACGCGCCTTCTCTACCAATGCGTCCTTGGCACGCTCCACAGCCTGTGCTTGGAATGACTCGATACTCTTCTTCATAGAATCGTGCTCCTCGATATACTTCTCAATCACACCACGCAAATCCTTGGCATTATTGAACAGAGAGCGGATTGCCTTAATACTGTCTTCAAGGGCATACATCATCTCCTCGCACTCAATACCGGTCTTTGCCTCTATACGACGAATACCAGCGGCTACACTGCTCTCGGAGATAATCTTGAACATACCAATGCGACCTGTTGAGGCTGCATGAATACCACCACAGAACTCACATGAAGGACCGAAGCGCACTACGCGTACCTTGTCGCCATACTTCTCGCCAAAGAGGGCGATGGCTCCAAGTTTCTTAGCCTCCTCAAGCGGAGTGTCGCGATGCTCGTCGAGAGGAATATCCTCACGAATCATGCTGTTTACCATACGCTCCACCTGACGCAGTTCCTCGTCGGTCACCTTCTGGAAATGCGAGAAGTCGAAGCGCAGAGTGTCGGGACTTACGTATGAACCCTTCTGCTCTACATGGTCGCCCAGCACCTGCTTGAGAGCATAGTCGAGCAAGTGAGTGGCAGTATGATTGGCTGCACTAGCATTGCGCTTGTCAATATCCACGCAAGCCATAAAGTCGGCAGCGGGGTCTTTCGGCAACTGCTTAACGATATGTATGCTCTGATTGTTCTCACGCTTTGTGTCGATAATCTCGACAGTCTCGTTCTCGCTTACAAGGACACCGCAGTCTCCCACTTGTCCTCCCATCTCGCCATAGAACGGAGTGTTGTCGAGCACCAATTCGTAGAAGCTCTGCTTCTTCTGTGTCACCTTGCGATAGCGTAGGATATGACACTCATATTCTGAATAATCGTATCCCTGGAATTTCTGTTCGCCTTCTCTCAGAACCTCCCAGTCACCGTTCTCCACAGCAGCTGCATTGCGGGCGCGAGCCTTCTGCTTCTCCATCTCCACATTAAATCCGTCCTCGTCAACGGTATATCCGTTTTCGCGGCAGATAAGCTCAGTAAGGTCGAGAGGGAATCCATAGGTATCAAACATACGGAAAGCCTGTGCTCCGTCGAGCACTGTCATACCGTGAGCCTTCAACTCGTCCATAGCTCCATTGAGCAGGTTGATACCCTTGTCGAGAGTGCGGAGGAATGAGTCTTCCTCTTCCTTCATAACCCTACCGATGAGTTCTCTCTGAGCCACAAGTTCGGGATATGCGCCTCCCATCTCACCGATGAATACAGGCAAGAGCTTATACATGAATGCCTCTTTCTGATTGAGGAATGTATAAGCATAGCGCACGGCACGACGGAGGATTCGGCGGATAACATATCCTGCCTTGGCATTGCTGGGCAACTGTCCGTCGGCAATTGAGAACGATACGGCACGAAGGTGGTCGGAGATAACACGCATGGCTACATCCACCTCCTCAGTCTTACCATATTCCTTGCCCGACAGGCGTGATATCTCATTGATGATTGGCTGGAAGATATCAGTGTCATAGTTGGAATGTTTGCCCTGCAAAGCACGAACAAGACGCTCAAATCCCATACCAGTGTCGATAACGTTCATCGACAGAGGTTCGAGTGAGCCGTCTGCCTTGCGGTTGAACTGCATGAACACGATATTCCATATCTCAATCACCTGTGGATCATCCTTGTTGACAAGTTCACGTCCAGGCACCTTTGCCTTCTCCTCTGGAGTACGTGAGTCGAGGTGTATCTCAGAGCAAGGGCCACAAGGACCAGTATCTCCCATTTCCCAGAAGTTGTCGTGCTTGTTGCCGTTGATGATATGGTCGGCAGGCACATGCTTAGCCCAATAACTTGCAGCCTCATCATCACGAACGAGGTTTTCTTCCTCCGAACCTTCGAACACGGTCACATACAAGTCCTTGGGGTCAAGCTTCAATACATCCACAAGATATTCCCATGCCATATCGATGGCACCTTCCTTGAAATAATCACCAAAACTCCAGTTGCCGAGCATCTCGAACATGGTGTGGTGATAAGTGTCGTGTC
>OBLI01000222.1_pt1 | contig 62554 bp, 57 predicted proteins | sample 1519701 | NCBI WGS metagenome assembly OBLI01 (sample SAMEA3663005, study PRJEB22513) | pig gut metagenome | biome: pig gut; feature: pig-associated habitat; material: faeces | place: France | collected 2012
ATGCCGCCTCGGCGGCAGTTGCTCAGCTGGACCGTGGAGGTAGATACGTTGGAGCGGGTGAACCGGCAACATCGTTCCCTGCTCAACGGGTTGCGACAGGTCTATGCGCAAGCTCCCTCCATCCCTTTCTTGGTGCTGAAGGGAATAGGGGTGGCCGATTTCTATCCGCATCCGGAGCATCGCCTGGCGGGCGATATTGACTTGTGGTTCGGCAATGAGGCGCAAACCGAACAGGCCAACCAACGGATGGAACAGATGGGATTGCCCGTGCAGCGAGGCAAACAAGGAGAGGCATCCTGTGTGATCAATAACATCTTGATTGAGCATCACAGCCGATTGATAGAGCTGCATAATCCTTTCCTTCAGCAGCAGATACGCCAATGGGAAGCGACGATTTTCGCGAAGGGAGAGGAACGACTCCCCGTGGAGGCGAATCACTTGTTGCTTTCCACCCATATCCTGAAACATTTCATCAATGAGGGGATCGGATTAAGGCAATTGTGCGACGTGGCGATGACTTTCCATGCCCTACATGCCGTTACCGACATTCAGACGCTGGAGCGTCTTTGCCGCCAATGGCATATTTATCGATGGAACAGATTGTTATATGCCTTGTTGGTGAACTATTTGGGATTGCCGGCAGACGAGGTGCCCTTCCCTGTGAAAGGTTGTCCGGAACCGTTGCTGCGAGAGGTGCTGGAAAGTGGTAATTTCGGGCATGGAGACGCGCGTTATGGTGAGCGTCCCTCCGGGAAATGGGCGAACAAACGCTATACGTTGCGGCGGGTGATGCACAAGATACACCTGTCGCTGGGGTATGCCTTCGATGAGACCTTCTGGTGGTTGGCCGGATTAACCTTCGTGCGGCTTAAAGAATGGATAGGAAGGAAATGAACGAGCTGCTGCAAAAGATTTCGAGAAGACTCACGCGGGAGAATCTGCGTCACACCTATCAGTTGGGGCGGAAGGCCTTCCGTTGGGTCATGCAGGTCACGGAAGGGTATCATTGGCTCATCACCTTCTCGATCTTCTCCGGCATTTTCGGGGTGATCATGTCGTTGGTGAATGTGGCGATGTCGAAATGGATCATTGATGTGGCCACAGGCGCGCAAGAGGGGAATATCTATTTAGTTGCCGCGATCGTTGTCGCCTCCTTCTTGGTAGGCATGGGAATAAAGCTGATCTCTCCCTGGATCTTTGGCAAGATCAATATGCGCATCGGCATCCGGATGCAGAATTCATTGTCTGACGCGTTGATGATGTGCTCGTGGAAAGGGGCTGGGAAGTGGCACACCGGCGATCTGCTGACCCGTATCAGCAGCGATGCCTCCGAAGTGTTGGGCATGGGAATGAGTATCATTCCTAACCTGTTAGTTACCAGTTTGCAGCTAATAGGCTCGTTCATCTATTTATGGATTCTCGATGCCCGCTTGGCATGGTTTATCTTGGGAGCCACTCCACTTGTTTTATTATCCAAGATCTATTTTAGGAAGGTCAGGGAGCTTAGTCGTGCGCAAAAGGCGATGAACAGCGAGATGGGCACAGTCATGCAGGAGAATCTGTCGAAGCGTATGCTTGTCCGTTCGCTGGGTGCCACCGACTATCGGAAGCAGAAACTGCACGACACGCAAGAGAAGCTGTTCAAATTAGGTATGGAACAGATTAAATTCTCCACCTTCACGCAAGGGGTCATGGGTTTTACGTTTGGTGGCGGGTATCTATGTGCGTTCCTATGGGGTATCTTCCAGCTACATAATCACGAGATCACGTTCGGCACCATGACGGCCTTCCTGCAATTGGTAGGGCAGGTGCAAGGCCCATTCTTGGGATTGATCGCTATCCCGCCCGGCTTGGTGCGTGGATGGACCTCCGTGGAGCGTCTGATGGCGCTCTTCGAGGATGTGGAGCCGGATGAGCATCCGCTCTATATCGACCGTCCGTTGACCTTGGATTTTCATGAGGTCTCTTTTGGCTATGAGGAGGGGCAACCTGTCATTGAGCGTTTTACCGCCACTTTTCATCCGGGAAGCGCAACCGCGATAGCCGGTCCTACCGGAACGGGAAAGACCACCCTTATCCGCTTGATGCTGGCGTTGGTTTATCCCGAAGCGGGCTATATGGAACTGACGACAGATGAGGGACAGACCTACGTGGTGACCCCCGATGTCCGGATCAATTTCGTCTATGTACCACAAGGAAACACCTTGCTGAGCGGTACGATCCGGGAGAATTTGTGGTTGGGTAAACCAGGGGCAGACGATGCGCTGTTGCGTCAGGTCATCCAGTTGGCTTGCGCCGAGTTCGTGTTTGAGCTGCCGGAAGGGTTGGATACCAAGGTTGGAGAGCATGGGTATGGCCTATCCGAGGGGCAGGCCCAACGGATCGCGATCGCACGGGCGTTGCTGCGCCCCGGACGGATCTGGCTGTTTGACGAGGCCTCGTCGGCCTTGGATACGGAAACCACCAAACGATTGATGGATAATCTGTTGCTGTGGGGTAAAGACAATACGTTGATCTTTGTGACACACGATCCTCGGTTGATGGAGCGATGTGATCAAGTCATTCATATAAAGAAATAGGAAATATTAAATTATCAAACGATGAATAAAACGATTAAATGGGCCTTTCTGTTGGCCGTGGTCATTTTAAGTTCTTGCGCTACGCGTAAAGATTTTGTCTATTTACAGGATATGGACGAACTACAGGAGTATCCTATGATCCAGAAATACGAGGCGATCATCCATCGAGATGACCGACTGAGTATTATCGTGAACAGTAAGAATCCGGAGCTGTCTCTGCCCTTCAACATGTCTGGAAGCCGAAGCTATTCGGTGGGTGTGGATGGAACCATCTCGAACAATGAGGTAGGAATCATCAGTGATGATAAGGAAAAGGGCTATTTGGTGGATATCAATGGTAATATCGATTTCCCGGTCTTGGGCGAGCTGCATGTCGAGGGGCTTACTCGTCGTCAATTGACGGAGTTGATCAAGAAAAGACTGGTCAATGAGGAATTGCTCAAGGATCCTATCGTTACCGTGAACTTCTTGAACTTCAAGTTCTCCGTCTTGGGAGAGGTCGGACATGTAGGTACCTTCGACGTGAAAGGCGACCGTATCACCCTGTTGGAGGCTTTGGCTATGGCGGGCGACCTGACCCCTCGTTCCCGTTTGGATCGTATCGCAGTGATCCGGGAATATGGAAATAAACGTCGGATCCTGTTCCACGACATCCGCAGTAAAGACATCTTCATGTCTCCTTACTATTATCTGCAACAGAATGACATTGTCTATGTGGAGCCTACCAGCATGAAGGCTACCGAGCAGACTCAGCAGCGGCTGAGCGCATGGAGCATGGTCTTGTCATTCATCACGACCGTCACCTCTTTAATATTGCTTGCTGTCAACTAAAAAACGGAACAACATGATAAAGATGAGCGAACAGAAAGATCTGTCAGGCGATAAGGCCATCAGTGGTGGAGGATTCAATATCAATCCGATAGACATCCTCTTGTACCTGTTGTCCAAGTGGTATTGGTTTGTCTTATCGGTCGGTCTGTTTGGCGGATATGCTTGGTATCAATATGCCAAGACACCATTTGTCTATTCTCGATCGGCTACTGTGATGATCAAAGATGCCCATTCCAACAATATCGGTCGTGGGTTGGATCGTTTCAATACCTATACGTATACGAATGTATCGAATGAGATCTTGCAATTTCAGTCGCACAAGTTGATGCGCGACGTGGTGAACCGTCTTCATGCCAATGTCTGCTACATCATCATGAATGAGTTGCGCGAGGAGGAGCTTTACACGCAAGCCCCTGTCAAGGTATCGTTCCCCGAGGAGGAGGACCATTTCACCTTCAGCTTGACTGTCCGGATCCTGAGCAAGGAGAAGGTCAGGTTGTCTGATTTCTCGAATGACGCGACAGGAATCTCGCTGACCGCCAATGTGGGCGACACTATCCAATCGCCGATCGGAAAGTTGGTCATTACCCCAACTTTGTACTTCTCGGAGAAGTGGTTTAACACACCGATAGAGGTGCGCCGGCAAAGCACGGACACGATGGCCAGCCTGTTCAGAAGCAACTTGAGCATCAGCCAGGCGGAGAATGACGCTTCCATCCTCTATTTGTCGTTGCGGGATTACTCCACCGCCCGTGCGGAGGATGTGCTGAATACGCTGATCACGGTGTATAACGAGGAGACTGTCAAGGACAAGAACCAGATCGCGATCAATACCTCTAATTTCATCAATGAGCGTCTGGTGATTATCGAGAAGGAGCTGGGAGGTGTCGAGAGCGAGCTGCAGTCGTACAAGCAAGAAAATGACATCATTGATATCGGCTCGGCCGCGTCTATGTCGATGTCAGACAAACGTCAGTATAGCTCAACGACGCAGGAGCTGGAGTTGCAGGCGCGCATGGCACGTTACATCAAGAGTTATCTGGTGGATCCGTCGAAAGAGACTGATTTGATCCCCTCCAATACCGGTATTGCCGACATCAATATCGAGACACAGATAGCGGCCTATAATGCCAATAAGTTGAAACGAGATAAGTTGATCGAGGGAAGTAGCGATAAGAACCCAATCGTTCAGGAGCTGAACAAGAACCTGAATGCCATGCGACAGAACATTATCCGGGCGATTGACAACCTGATCGTCAGTATCGACGTGAAACTGAATGAGGCTCGCAGTCGGGCGGGAGAGGCCCAGTGGCGAGTGGCCAATATCCCCAAGCAACAGCAGCAAATGCTTTCCATCGAGCGCCAGCAGCGCATCAAGGAGGAGCTTTACCTCTACCTGTTGAACAAACGAGAGGAGAATGCGTTGAGCCAGGCCACTACCGAGACCGATGCCCGTGTGCTGGATCCCGCGGGAGGAGGAGACTCTCCGATCTCGCCCAACGGACGCAACATGATCATGGCGGGTGTCATGAAAGGATTCACCCTCCCGGCAGTCATCCTGCTGCTGTTCCTGTTCTTTGATACGCGTATCCGCAACCGTAAAGACATTGAGGATGCCGTGAGCGTGCCTTTCTTGGGTGAGATCCCGAAAGATTCATCCAAAGGCAAGAAGGGAGATAAGGATTCGGCGCATGGCATTGCTGTTCGCGCGCAAGGGCGTGATGTGGTCTCGGAGGCATTCCGTATCATCCGTACCAATATGGATTTCATGCGTGTCAAGGCGAAGAACATGCAGGTGGTTACTTTCAGCTCCTTCGGACCGGGAGCCGGTAAGACCTATGTATCCAGCAACTTGGCGGCCAGCTTCGCGCAAACCGATAAGCGGGTGATATTGATTGACATGGATATCCGAAAGGGAACATTGACCTCGCATACCCATCTCCATTCGACGGAGAAGGGTGTGACCTCTTTCCTGGCCGGTAAAGCGACGATTGACGAGATCATCAAACACAATGAGATCTGTGAGAATCTGGATTTCATCTCGGCCGGGCCAATCGCACCTAATCCATCCGAGCTGTTGCTCAGCGAGCAATTGGAAGCTATGATTGCCGAATTGCGCAAGCGTTACGACTATATCTTTGTGGACAATGTGCCTGTGGGAGTCGTTGCCGATGCCGCGATCACCAATCGCATCGCCGATTTGACGATCTTCGTGGTGCGTGTAGGCAAGCTGGATCGCCGGATGTTGCCAGAGTTGGAGAAGATCTACCGGAGTGACCAACTGAAGAACATGTCGTTAGTGCTTAATGGCGCGATCATCAAGACAAGTAGGTATGGTTATGGTTACGGCTATGGCTACGGCTATGGCTACGGCTATGTGGATGGCTCGGAATCCCGTTGGAAACGACTGTTCCAAAAGAAATCGTAAAAAGAAAGTGAAAGATGTTTGGTATTTTCAAGTCCAAATATAAGCTCGTTGAGTCGGGCATATTGAAAGGAATGACCGATATCCACTCCCATGTGCTTCCGGGGGTGGATGACGGTTCGCCGGATATAGAGACCAGCCTCTCCCTGCTGCGGTATATGGAATCCTTAGGGTTGCGAGAGGTTTGGCTCACTCCCCATATCATGGAGGATTATCCCTCGCTCAACCAGAAACTGCAACAGCGTTTCGAGGCGTTGCGGGCGGCCTACTCCGGCCCGCTGAGCCTATCCCTCTCCTCTGAGTACATGATGGACGCGGCCTTCACGGGTAAGCTAAAGGGAGAGTTATTGCCTTTGGGCAAGAACCATCTGCTGGTCGAGACCTCCTATATGTCTCCTCCCGTTGGTTTGCAGGAGATCCTTATGCAAGTATGGAATTCCGGTTACTTGCCGGTCATTGCTCATCCTGAGCGATACTTGTATATGGACGAGAAAGATTATGGCCAGTTGAAAGAACGGGGATATAGCTTCCAGCTCAATTTGATGTCGCTGAGCGGATACTATGGCCCCTTTCCCAAAGCCGTTAGCGAGAAGCTGCTCAAGCAGGAGATGTATGATTTTGTAGGTACGGATCTGCACCATCTGGCACGTTACCAACCCCTGTTGGATAAATTGAAGCTGACCCGGAAGCAGCTCGATGCGTTGGGTGAGCTGATAGCGAATAATGCGCGTATTTAACTGTCTCTCCGCGATCATCCTGAGCGGGTTGACCTTATCGTTGATTCTGCTACCCTATCTCACACCCGAAAGGGCGGGGAATTTGATCTTCATCAGCCTGTTGGCGATCCCTATCCTTCTGGCGGATGGAATCGCGCTGGTCATTTCCCTTTGGAAGCGCAAGCGTTGTGGCGTGCTATACCTACTCTTGCTGCTGGGTAGTCTGCCTGTATTGTCTGGTTACTGCCCGTTTCATCGTTTGGGGCAGGCCGAGCATCCCATGGCTAATCGCTTGGCGTTGATCTGTTGGAACACGGAGGGATTCCAACTGAATAAAGATACGTTAGCGAAAGCCGCTCAGGCCATACAGGCCCATCAACCGGATCTCATCTGTTTGCAAGAGCGTCCTCATACCAATCTGTTGGCGTGGGACACCCTTCAGGCAGCCTTTCCCGCTTATCCCTACCGGGTCACTAACTCCCGTGAAGATGAGGTGCTCAACCTGGCTCTTTTCAGTCGTTGGCCGATCGAGCAGGTGCAAGAATCCTACTTCCCGGATAGTTTTAACAAGATACTGCAAGTGGATCTCCGGATGGAGGAGCAAATCGTCCGGCTGTTTAATGTCCATTTGCAAACGACCGGCATGAATGGCGCGACGATAGGGAAGAAAAGCCTGCAAGCCATGCGTCGCCATGCCATCCAACGGAACCGTCAGGCAGATCTTTTGGCGAAAGCCATTGCCGAGAGCCCCTATCCGGTCATCGTGTGTGGCGATTTTAACGATACACCGGCCTCGTATGCTTATCGCAGAGTCAGTCGTCAGCTACAAGATGGTTATCTGCGGGCAGGTAAGACCTGGAAGGGCAGTTACCAGCGTTGGGGCAACTGGCTTCGGATAGATTATGTGCTCAGCTCGCCGCTGTTTCGGGTAAACCGTTACCAATTGATTTCTAATCCTTGGAGCGACCATAAGTTGCAGCATTGTGTGCTCAGCTGGGATAGTCGCTCTTGAAATAACGTTCATTGCAAGCATGACAACAGAAAACTGGACTATAGAGATAAAGCCCAAGAAAAAGTGGCTGGATATAGATCTGAAAGGAATATGGCGGTATCGTGATCTCTACTATATGTATGTGAAGCGCGACATCGTCACCGTGTATAAGCAGACCATTTTGGGGCCTCTTTGGTTCCTGATTCAGCCCATCTTCACCACCGTGATGTATATGTTCGTCTTTGGAGGTTTGGCGGGCATCTCAACGGATGGTGCGCCCCAACCCCTGTTCTATATGGCGGGCATCATGTTGTGGAACTATTTCAGCTCCGCGTTCAATGTATCCTCCAATGTCTTTACTGCCAACGCGAGTGTGTTCGGCAAGGTCTATTTCCCCCGCTTGGTCGTGCCGTTGTCGGGTATCACCTCAAACCTGATCAAGTTTGGCATACAATTGGTGCTGTTTATAGCCATGTATCTCTATTACTCTATCAGTGGAGCATCTCTGCATGTCAATATGGCGTTGCTGCTGTTCCCCTTCCTGATATTCCTCATCGCCTTCCATGCGATGTCGTGGGGACTCATCGTGTCGGCCTTGACCACCAAGTATCGCGACCTCACCCAGCTGGTCGCTTTCGGCTTGCAACTTTTCATGTATGCCACTCCGGTCATCTACCCGCTGAGTGCGGCACCCGAGAAGTACCGAGATATCATCGCCTTGAATCCGCTCACCCCCATCTTCGAGACCTTTAAATACAGTTGCATGGGGTGTGGCATGTTAGATTGGGGCGGTCTGCTATATAGCACCTTGTTCATGCTCGTCACCCTCTTCTGCGCGGTTGTCATCTTCAGCCGTGTGGAGCGAAACTTTATGGATACGGTATAAAGGATAAGGAATATGCAAATGCTAAAGAAGGAAATTCAATGAATATGAGCACTACAGCCATCCAGTTCGATCATGTAGGAAAACTCTATAAACTGGGTCTTGTTGGGACAGGGACCCTCTCGCACGACCTGAATCGTTGGTGGAAGACAACCGTCTTGCGGCAAGAAGATCCCTATCTGAAAATAGGAGAGACCAACGATCGGAGCAAGAAAGGAGCATCCGATTATGTCTGGGCATTGAAAGACATCACCTTCGATGTGCAAGAAGGAGATGTCGTGGGCATCATAGGAAAGAATGGAGCCGGGAAATCCACATTGCTGAAGCTCCTCTCGCGTGTCACGTCGCCTACCACCGGAGTCATCCGGGCACGTGGCCGCATCGCGTCACTTCTGGAGGTAGGAACCGGTTTTCATCCCGAGCTGACCGGTCGGGAGAATATCTACATGAACGGCTCCATCATGGGCATGACCCGTCAGGAGATCACTCGCAAGTTAGACGAGATTGTCGATTTCGCCGGCGTGGAGCGCTATGTGGACACCCCCGTCAAGCGTTACTCTTCAGGTATGACCGTTCGCCTCGGCTTCGCAGTCGCCGCCTTTCTCGAGCCCGAGATACTCGTCGTCGACGAAGTCTTAGCTGTTGGTGATGCAGAGTTCCAAAAGAAAGCCATAGGCAAGATGCAAGATGTCTCCAAAGGTGAAGGTAGAACCGTACTGTTTGTGAGCCATAATATGGGAAGTATGCAACATCTCTGCACTCGTGGTGTGTTATTAGAAAACGGCAAAGTCAAATATATGGGAAGCATATCCGATACTATCCGGACCTATCAAAGTGATGAAATTATTCAAGACTCATTCGAAGGAATAGATGGTAACGAACAAATTCTCTATTTAAAAAAAGCGACTGTTTTATCCAGCGACAAAAATATCTTCTACACTTCCTCGACCATCAAAATAGAATTTGAAATATGTGTAAAGAAGCATATATCCTCGTTAGTAGTAGGATTTAACCTATATAGTTCTTTTCAATACCCATTAGCAAGAGCCGATTACAACGATGAAAATAAAAAGACATCATTAGAACCTGGAACTTATCATCTTTCTTTTGAAATTCCCCCTTATACTTTATCCAACGGTGAATATAAAATTGTTTTTGACCTAGCAGAACGAAATATAAAATGTTATACAACAGAAAAATCACAATTAACATTCAATGTTCTCCAAGGTGAAGACTGCTTTGGCAATGTATTTGCAGAAGATATACCCATCAAATCATCACTAATACGAGAGAAATGGTTAAAGGAAATGAGAAACTTATAAATATTTCATTATAAATCATGCAAAATGAAAACATCAAATATACTATTGCTATCCCTGCATTCAAGAAACAGTATCTCAAAGAATGTATAGATAGTGCTTTGAATCAATCATATCGAAATTTTGAGATTATCATAGTGAATGATGCATCCCCAGAGAATTTGGATCAAATAGTCAACCAATATTCTGATTCACGAATTCATTATTACAGAAATGAAATAGGATTTGGAGGATATAATGTTGTAGATAATTGGAATAAGTGCTTGGAATATGCTACTGGAGATTATATTATCTGTATGGGAGACGATGACAAATTATTACCTAATTGTCTATACGATTACACACATTTGATTTATAAATACCCTCAACTCGATGTTTACCATACAAGAACTGAAATTATAGACGAAAATTCTAATGTTTACAATATCCAAGAGGCACGTCCGGAAGTTGAATCTGTTTATTCTATGATGTGGCACAGATGGCATGGGCGAATACAATATATAGGAGATTTCCTCTTCAAAACAAATACACTTAGAAAGAATAACGGTTTCTTTTCACTTCCTACCGGATGTTGTTCAGATGAAATATCTGCTTATATCGCCGCAGGTAAAAAGGGGATAGCCAACACATTGGTGCCAGGATTTCAATATCGGAATAACCGATATACATTAAGTAACTGTTCAAATAATATGCGTGGTAAGTTGCAAGCATTTCTTTTAGCAAAAGAATGGTATGTTTCTTTTTTTGAAAACCAAAAGCCCCAAACACGACTCGATAAAACATATTACAATTTTTTAATCAAACAATTAAATGGATACATAGCAACAAATGTCGATTATTGTATCCGAAGAGACATCCAAACAGGAGGTTTAAATAACTCTATTTACTGGTTCAAAAACAGAAGGGAATTTAATATTTCCATAAAGTATATTTTTTACAACCTGCTAAAACGGAATTAGATGAACATATTATATGATTACCAAATATTTCAGTCACAAAAAACAGGTGGTATTTCCAGATATCATGCTGATTTATATCATGGATTAAGTTCTAAAGGGATTAATTGTAATATTGGAATAAAATATTCAGATAATATCTATTTGAAAGATTGCAATATATCCACAGATAAGCCGTTCCATGGATGGGAACATTTTTTGACACACAGGTATTTTAAAGGAAAAGGTACATTAGCTTATTGGTACTCTCTGTTGAAACCTCTAAAAGGGTCAACCGAATTAAACAGAGAATATATTCGTTCACTCTTAAAAAAACAAAAGGTTGATATTTTTCATCCCACTTACTATGATGATATTTATGATGGAATAGAGCTTCCTCCCATGGTGCTAACTATACACGATATGATATTTGAATCATTCCCACAGTATTTCAACAATTTGGATGTCATAATAAACAAATATAAGTTAGTTCAAAAGGCAAATAGAATCATAGCAATATCCCAATATACAAAAAATGAACTTTTAAAGTATTATGATTTTCTTCCTGCTGAATCTATTGATGTGGTATATCACGGCATTGATCTCGATATAAAATTCGGCATCGAAAAGAAGAAGAATATTAATCCCTATTTGTTGTTTGTTGGGAACAGAGGAGGATATAAAAATTTCTACTTTTTAGTTGAAGCAATGAAAAAGATACATACTCAATATAAGACATTAAAACTTATTTGTGTCGGTCCACCTTTTTCCGATAGTGAAAAAAAATATCTTCAATTCATGCATTTGGACGATGTCATCATTTATTACGGAAGAGTAGATGACATCACGCTTGCTTCACTTTACACCAATGCAACAATGTATGTATCATCTAGTTTATCAGAAGGTTTTGGACTACCTCTACTTGAGGCCATGAAATACGGAACTCCCATGCTATTATCTGACATACCTGTATATAAAGAAATCGCAAAAGATTCTGCCATTTATTTTGCTCCTAACAGCATTGACGATTTTTCTATGGCACTTCATATAATCTTTGAAGATAGCCAAAAACGTTTTGAAATTATCAACAATGGCAGCAAAAATGTGCAAACATTTACAAAAGATAAGATGTTAGAAAACACTTATGATGTTTATAAAAAAACATATCAAAAATAATCTAAATGCAATTATGCAATCAAATATTACCAAAAGCCATCGAGTTAACTGGATTGATGAACTGAAAGGATTTATACTAATATTAGTTTGTCTATCACATGTAAGGATTCATATACCTTTAGGCACAGGGGGGGGGATTTACTATCAATTTGCACCGCTTTTCGTATGTCTACTTTCTTTTTTCTATCAGGATTATTGTTTAGTACACGCAGATATCCCACCATTGGTTCCTATATAAAAAGCAAAACAAAGGTTTTATTGATTCCTTATGTATTATTATCCTTATTGTTTATTTTCTTAGACTCAAGGCTGTATGATACATCACTAATAGAAAGATACAGTTACCTAAACCCCATGTGTACTTCGTCAGACATACACTCCAGTTTGGACTTTCTCATTATGGAATTCATTAGCATATTCTATCACGGAATACCTATTACCGCCGGTCCTTTATGGTTTGTGTTAACACTTTTTTTAGTCAGTATTTCATTCTTTATTGTCCACTATATTTTAAAAGCCAATAGCAAAGGAATCGTAATATATGCGTTGTTTTGTTTGTTTATCGGTTGGTATTGCAATTTGTACGATTTGCATTTCCCATACAACTTAGCAACAGTATTCACTGCCTCTTTTTTCTTTACGCTTGGTTATTTGACAAAGGGAATAACCAGACGCCTGTTCGAAACGAGCAAAACCCAATTAGGATTAATCATTATAACGCTGTCCCTCATCTATCTTTATGCCATCAACATAAACGGTGGCATAAGCCTTACGTTTAACAGATTAGGAACTCATTTTGGAGGATATTTATTAAGTACCGTTAGTGGCATTTTCCTAATTGTCAGCACATTCATTTGCCTCAACAAGTTTGTTAGCGGAAGCATTCTGCAAGGCATATTAAAGAATATCGCACGCAATGCGCTAATCATCTTAACGGTACATTACTGGGCCATTCAGTGTTGTCGAATATTTCTTTACCCTATTTTCCAAGAAAGCTATTTCCCGTGGTTGGTCACACTAATCATGACAATAGTTACCACCCTTGCCATTCCACTGTTCAGAACCAAACTCTACAAACTGATAGGAAAAGAAAAAATCACCGTCAAAGAAAGTTTATCAATCAACTAAATATAAACTTACAAAAACAGTTGAATCATGAAATTATCCATCATCACCATCAACTTCAACAACCGCGACGGACTGCAAAAAACCATCGACAGCGTAATCACTCAAACTTGGAAAGAGTTTGAATGGATTATCATTGATGGCGGCAGTACCGATGGCAGTAAGGAATTGATAGAAAAGTACAGTTCGTATATTACCTATTGGGTGAGCGAACCGGACAAGGGAATATATAATGCCATGAACAAAGGAATTAAAGTGGCAAAAGGAGAGTATTGTCTGTTTTTAAATTCGGGAGATGGATTGGTTTCATTCGATGTTCTTAAGAAAGTATTTCAACGGAATATCAGTACGGATATTATCAATGGAAATTTAATTATACTCTCCAATCCTATCCGACGCGATTATGGTATTCATAGCGATTACATCAGCGGTTACGATTTAATAAAAGGAAATCTCAATCACCAATCTACATTTATTCGGAAATCATTATTCGAACAATATGGGCTGTATGATGAAAGCCTTAAAATAGTTTCCGACTGGAAATTCTTCTTTTACACTATTGTCATTAAAGGATGCTCGGTAAAATATATCAATGAAGATATCGCTTTTTTTAACACCAATGGGATATCTAACACCTCTTTAAAAAAAGTAAAAGAAGAAAGAATAAAAGTTTTATCAGACTTATGTCCTTCGCATATAATAGAAGATTATACATTCACAATTCATAAAAACGAGATTTGCAAGCATTATTTTTCACGAATATTATACGCTTTACTTTATAGAACTGTTTGTTTTTACGAAAAAATAATATTTAACAATGAAAAAAGTATCGGTCATCATTCCACTTTATAATACAGAGAAACACATCAAAGACTGCATTGTTTCCGTATTGTCGCAAACTTATCAAAATATCGAAATTATTGTTATTGATGATGGTTCAACAGACTCTTCATTGGATATCGCAAATAAATATAAAAGCAACGCTGTAAAAATCATCTCACAAACAAATAAAGGTGCAGCTGCCGCCCGTAATGCCGGACTTCAAATAGCTACTGGAGAATATATACAGTTTCTGGATGCAGACGATATATTGGAAAAACAGAAAATAGAAATCCAAATAGGAGTCCTACAAAAGTACAATTATCCCAGCAACGTTGTTGCCTCATGCGGGTGGAAACATTTAAAAGACACTGTTTATGAAGTGAATGATAATCAAAAAAAAGTTTGGCATACTTATCAAAAGCCTATTGAGATTTTAAAAGATTTTGCCACAGTTCCTTGTTGCTTACCACCTTCTGTATATCTTACTCCTCTAAAGCTTATACATGAAATCGGTGGTTGGAATGAAAAATTATCAAAAAATGATGATGGAGAATTCTTTGCAAGAATCTTAGAAAAAACTGAAAAACTCATATTCTGTCCTAATTCCTATTCTTTTTACCGTTCAACCCCAAACAGCCTTAGTAAGCAAACATCCTCCAAAGTTGCACTTTCTCAAATTCAATCACAACTCATTATGGCTGACATTATGGAAAAGGAACTGGGAGAGCCGGCACATGATGCCATTTGTAAAATGTTAACTTCAAGTTTATGTTCTATATATCCTTACTATCGAAAAACACGAAAAATAGGAGAGGCATATCTTAAACAACATTATCCGAATTATGACATGAAGTACCCATCTTTAAATTATAAAGAATGGATTTACTATATGCTCAAAAGATTTCATCTACATGCATAATCCTCCCAAAAAGCCTCTTCTCTTCCTCATCGAATCCCTCTCCGGCGGCGGAGCAGAAAAAGTATTGACCACCTTGTTGCGACATCTCGACTCAAACAAGTTTGATGTCACACTGTGTTGCATCGTCGATTGCGGCAAATACATAAATGATGTAAAGCCATATGTGCACTATACGTCCTTGCTTCCCAATCCGGAACAAGTGAAAGGGATAAGAAAGTTGATTTATCAACTCCAATATAAATTGATCTATTCATGGCTTCCCCTGCGGATGGTGTACAGATGGTTCGTGCCGCACCACGCAGAGGTAGAGGTGGCTTTTGTAGAAGGATTCGCTACCAAGTTATTGGCTCACTCCACCAATCAGCAAGCCAAGATGATTGCTTGGGTACACATAGATTTGAAAAACTTTCATTGGACAAAACAACTATATAAAAGCCAATCCGAAGAAAATGAAGCCTATCGGCAATATCACGACATAGTTTGTGTATCGCAAACTGCAGAAGCATCTTTTAGGCATCTATTCACTAACCAACAAGCACATATACAGACACTATACAATCCTATTGACAGCCAATCCATCATAGAACTGTCACAGCAACTTTTACAGTTACCTAAACCGAAAGGAGTACGATTGGCCACCATCGGGCGGCTTACCAAACAAAAAGCATACTCCCGCTTGCTCCATATCGCTACACGTCTGCAAAAAGATGGATATGTTTTCGAACTATGGATTGTAGGAGATGGGGAAGAACGTGAAATGCTGCAACACTACATTCAAGAAAAACAATTAGAAAAGAGCGTAACGTTATGGGGCTTTCAAACCAACCCATACGCCTTTATGGCTCAATCCGATTTATTTGTCTGCTCTTCGATTAGCGAAGGGTATAGCACGGCGGTCACCGAAGCGCTCATCTTGGGACTCCCAGTCGTCACGACCGCATGCTCCGGCATGGGCGAACTGCTGAAAGAGGGGGAATGCGGCATCATTACAGAGAATTCGGAAGATGCTTTGTTAGCAGGTATCAAACAGTTGCTCGACCACCCCGAACAGCTGGCCCACTACAAAGAGAAAGCCACCGCCCGAGGAAAAGAATTCACCTTGGAGGCATTGATGAAACCTATTGAAGACTTACTGCAAAAATGATTACCATATTTACTCCTACCTACAACAGAGCACATACACTCAGCCGATTATACCATTCACTTCGGCGACAAGATTGTCACGATTTTGAATGGTTAGTCATCAATGATGGCTCCACCGACCATACCAACCAATTGTTTCAACAATGGATGTCAGAATCCAACTATTTTCCTATCCGATATCACGTAGTAGAAAATGGCGGTAAGCAACGAGCCATCAACAAGGCATTGCAATGGGCTAAAGGCGAATATTTCTTTATCGTTGATTCTGACGATTTCTTAATGCCCGATGCCATTACCTTTATCAAAGATGCTTTTTCTACATTGACCGACGATTCTTCCTACATTGGTATATCTGGAATAAGAGGAGGGCTTGATGGAAAGCCCCTGCATCGAATTCCTTTGATAGATGCAGCAACGGGTTATTGCGATGCGACCAATTTAGAACGTGCCAAATGGAACCTACAAGCTGATATGGCTGAAGTGTTTTTTACGGAAAAACTACAAAAATATGTTTTCCCGGTTTGGAAAGGAGAAAAATTTACGCCCGAAGCAGTAATATGGGACAAAATAGCTTTAGATGGCTACAAGCTAAGATGGTTTGACAAAGTGACATATTTATGCGACTACCAACCCGATGGTTTGACCAATTCTTCTTGGAAGTTATTAAAAGAGAATCCGATGGGATATGCCATGTTGTTTAATACCCAGTTAAGAGTAAACAAATACAGGAAGGCGAAAAGAGATTCTTTGATTCAGGGAACGTCTTGGATAGTCAATACTGTTATACAGTTTATTTCATGTTGTTGCTTGGCTGGAGAGTATAGATACATTAAGAAATGTGAGAGTCTTTATGTGTGGTTATTGTTCGTCCCAGGTTTTCTTGTTAGTCTGAGACGTCGCTGGCAATTTTTGCAATATCTAAAATGAACCTATGGCAAGAAAAAAGAAATTGCTTTTTCTGATAGAATCAATGATGGTGGGTGGAGCTGAGAGGGTGCTGATATCTCTTGTTAATAATTTGTCTCCATCCCAATATGATGTCACGGTTGTGTCTGTCTTTCGTAAGAGCGTATATGAGGGTTATGATTGTACTTTTGAGGATTCATTGAAGTCTCATGTCCATTATAAATATTTGATTGACAATACAAATAAGTATAAATATAAGCTCTTTAATTTTCTGTTTAACAGATTAAACAAGAGGATAATACATCGATTATTTGTAGGAAGTGAGTATGATACCGAAATAGCGTGGTATGAAGGATTGCCAACAACATTCATCGCTAATTCTTCAAATAAGCGATCGAGAAAGTTGGCATGGCTGCATTATGGTGCTGGTTTCAGAAATGTAACAGATGAGGAGCGGTTGGTGTTTCAGAAAGTGTACTCACGGTTTGATGTCGTTGTTGGCGTGTCGAAGGGAGTGGTTGAAAATTTCAAAGACAAAATCGATAGCAAGATGAATGTTGTTGCATGCTATAATGTTATCGAAGATGAGAGTGTTAGGAAGAGGGCATTGGAGAAGTTTACAAAAGATTCGTGTGTAAATAAGGAAGGTTCAATAGTGCACTTTGTATGTGTGGGTAGATTGTCAGAAGTAAAAGGATATGATAGATTGTTGAATATTGCTGTCAGACTTAAATCAGAGGGATTCCGTTTCCGTATTGATATAGTTGGAGATGGATTGCTTCGCAAAGAGCTTCAATCTTATATCAATAGTAACGAACTTGATGATTGCGTGACTCTTTGTGGAAATAAGGATAATCCTTACCCATATATAAAGCATGCTGATTGGCTTGTATGCGCTTCGTATGCGGAAGGGTTTAGTTCTGTTATTACAGAAGCTTTGATTATTGGAACTCCTGTGATTAGTACAGATTGTTCTGGCACGGATGAATTGTTGGGGAATAGTGAATATGGAATCCGATGTGAGAATTCAGAGAATGGATTATATGAGGCAATGAAAAGTGTACTGACGGATGATTCGCTTTATATCAAATATAAGAAAAAGGCAGCAGAGGGCGGGCGTAGATTTAATAAAGAACAGTTGCTGCAAGAGATAGAACAAATATTATGATTGCGGATATCTATCTATCTATCTATTTATCAGAGCGTTCATCAGACATAAAATTCTTCATATTGATGATCGAAATCAGTTGGATATTGCGATTTCAAATGGTTTGAAGATGGGTAAAGATTGTCATGTGATGGGAGAATGTATCATCGACCCCGGACATTGTTGGCTTATCGAAATTGGTGATAGGGTAACACTTGCTCCTCGAGTGCACATCCTTGCCCACGATGCCAGCACCAAACGACCTTTAGGATATACCCTGATTGGAAAAGTAACCATTGGCAACGACGTTTTCATAGGTGCCGGAACGATTGTATTGCCCAATACGCACATTGGAAACAATGTGATTATCGGTGCCGGTTCTGTAGTAAGCCGTTCCATTCCGGACAATTCTGTAGCTATAGGCAATCCGGCCAAAGTTGTAGGCACTTTCGACGATTATGTCAACAAGCGCAAGGAGCAAATGGCAAATACAGCTGTATTTGATGAATCATACACGATTCATCAAATCTCTGTAGTGAAGAAAGAAGAGATGAAACAAAAATTAACTCATTCCATTGGATTTGTACGATGATTTCCATCATAATACCCGTATATAACGTTAAACCCTATTTGGACGACTGCCTCCAATCGGTAGTCGGGCAAGACTATACCAACTTTGAATGCATCTTAGTGGATGATGGCTCTACCGATGGCAGCAGTGAGCTATGCGACCAATGGGCTGAAAAAGATACACGGATTCAAGTCATTCATCAAACCAACCAAGGAGTATCGTCCGCCCGAAATAGAGGACTCGAACAAGCCAAAGGCGAATACATAAGTTTTATTGACAGCGACGATTGGGTTAATGCCGATTACCTCTCGACAATGGCATACCGATTGAAAAAGGGAAAAGCGGATTTGGCAGTATGCGGATTAACCCAAGAATTCAAGGACGGAAGTTCAAAACACTACATAGCAAGGCAATCATTGACTTTCGAACTGACAGGTCGCCATGCAGAACAGTTTGTGATGTTAAACGAGCGACATCTATTATATGGGCCGGTTGTGAAATTATACAAAAATGAAATTATCCAACGTCATCAGATTCAGTTCGACCCACAGGTCTCATACGGCGAAGACCTGTTGTTCAACTATCAATACTTGGAGCACGTGCACACCATCACCTGCATAGACAAAAGCCTTTATCACTATCGCATACTTGGGAGCGGAACATTGTCGAGCAAACTGCGTCCCGACCAATTCGATACGGATTATCAGCAATGGAAAATATTGCGTTCGTTCTACCGAAGACACAAATTGTGGCTACCCGTGTCGCAAGCCTATATGTACAAACGGTTATGGGGCATCGTTTATGATGGACTTTTCCTATTTCCACACTTGCCCTCAAAAAGCACAAAACACATCAGATCAATTCTAAGCATTAAAGAAATATCTTTATTAAAAGGATACTTAAATTCATATCCATGTTCATTTTGGATAAAATACTCAATTATTTTCAGATTGACTATAGTTTTTTACTTATATTTTAACATTAAAAATTTTTACAAAATAAAATTAACAACTTTAATTGTTTTTACATTCAATAAAATACTCAAATGCTTTCCATTAAGAATAATGTCTTCAGAAAAGTCTCTAGAATATCTTATAAATAACAATAGTTCACTTTCAAGGTATGGAGATGGTGAATTGTGTATCATGGTAGGAGGAAATATTCATTTTCAACAATACGATGAACAACTAGCACATAGACTTAAAGAAATCATAAAAATAGGGAATGAACCAGGCTTTATTGTAGGAATACCACAAGCTATCAACTCTACTAAAAATTTAAACATAGACGCTGCTAATTTTTGGAATTCCAATATGCTGACAGGAAGAATGCACTGGCATCATCTGTGTAGTTATAATAAATTATATATAAACTCAAGTTTCACATGGGCTTATTCTGATTTAAAGGACAAGAATAATGCTATTGAAATCTTCAAAAAAACTTTATCATTATGGGATAACAAGAAAATCTTAATAATAGAAGGAGTTGATTCAAAATTAGGAGTTAATAATTCCTTGTTTTACAATACAAAAATGATCAAAAGGATTTTATGCCCAAATAAAAATGCATTCAATCAATATGAAAAGATATTAGAATCAGCACTACAGCATTCAAAGGACACTGATTTAATTTTAATTTCATTAGGTCCTACCGCAACAGTATTAGCATACGATTTATACAAACTGGGGAAAAAATCTATAGATATAGGACACCTAAATAAAATGTACGAGAGCTATTTAAAAGGAAATCATATTATAGAAAAGAATGTAATTACAACAGAGATGTTTAATCAATCAATTATTGACACAATTTTTCCATGAAACTCCTGCTATATCCTCACGGTGGCAGCGGCAACCATGGATGCGAAGCCATTGTGCGCTCCACACTGAAAATAATGCCGGCCGACGCCACACTGTTTTCAGACAACCCCGACGAAGACCGACGATACGGGTTGGAGGCCATCTGCACCCTTCGGGCAGCACAAGCGCCGCTGTCCCGCTTCAGTATTGAATATTGGAAAGCCTTCATACACAATCGCTTCGGCGACAAAGAGGCGTTCGACCGTGCCAGCTTCCGCCCCATTTTTCAAGAAGCCACTCCCAGCCACTATGCCCTCTCCATCGGCGGAGACAATTATTGCTACGGAGTGCCGGCTTTCATCTACTTGGTCAACAAGCATCTCCGCAAACAAGGCATAAAAACCATCTTATGGGGATGTTCTGTTGAGCCGGAAGCTATCAAAGGCGATATGCTGAACGACTTACGCTCGTACACCCACATCTTTGCCCGCGAAAGCATCACCTACGAGGCCATGAAACAGAACGGCATCGCCCAAGTCTCCCTCTTTCCCGACCCGGCTTTCCAGCTCAACCGTACCGACCTCCCGCTGCCCAAAGGCTTTGCCGCAGGCAACACGGTAGGCATCAATGTCAGTCCCATGATTATCGGGCACGAAGAAGCCACCGGAATGACTCTTTTGAACTATAAGAAGCTAATTCGCCACATCATCGACACCACCGATATGCAGGTGGCACTCATTCCTCATGTGGTGTGGAGCCACAACGACGACCGGGAACCGTTGCAACTTCTCTACGACGAATTCAAAGAGACCGGGCGTGTGGTGCTCATTGACGACCACAACGCCGAAGAATTGAAAGGCTTTATCGCCCGTTGCCGTTTCTTGGTGGCCGCTCGCACACACGCCTCCATCGCCGCCTATTCCACCCAAGTGCCAACGTTGGTAATGGGGTATTCGGTCAAGGCGCGCGGCATAGCCCGCGACCTGTTTGGCAACGAAGAGCATTATGTGCTGCCTGTACAGTCGTTGCAGCAAGAAGATGACTTGGTGAAAGGATTCCAATGGCTACAAGCGCACGAAGAGGAGATACGACAACATTACCGCACATTGATGCCGGACTACTTGGCGAAAGCCCTCCAGGCCGGCCAATTACTCCAGACATTATGACTCTATTGATTTACCTGCTCGCCCTCATCGGGGCAATAGCCTTTGTGTTCTTTTCTGTCGATTGGGGCATCGGGTTATACAAATGGCAAAGCCGCATCCACATAGGACGATGGACCGACCGCAAGGTCTGGCAACAAGCCGTGGAGAAGAAAGCACGCCAATGGCTGCACCAAAGCCCCACGGTGCAGAAGACCGAACAAAACCGGCTGGTTCTTTGGGATATGTTGAGGGGAAACTATCGCTCCTCCACCATACAAAGCTGGCAGGACGCCGGATTGCTTTTAGCCTTGTCCGAACAAGACGCCCAAGCGTATGCCAAACACCATTCCTCGTTATTCGCCAAAGAGACTTGGCAGGTAGACCAATCGTTGTTGGCATACGCATTGAAAAAAAAGAACGCACTCTCCATAGATACGGAAAAAGAGATTACAGAACGCTTTGCATCCTATCGAAAAGACGAACAGACCATCCCCTACCGGAAGACATTACCTCACATCCGTTTTGTCGATACCGTCGGATTGGTCTGCCCTTTTTTACATCAATGCGGTTTTAGCGATTTGGCCACCCGACAAATCGAAGAATACGACAAGGGGACATGGGAAGGAACATTTCCTCCACACGCCTATGATTTAACTACACACAAACCCTTGGGTGTCTTCGACTGGGCGCGTGGGTGCGGTTGGTATGTGCTGGGACTCATCGAAGCGCCCGACTTGCCCGGCAACGAACAACGGATTTTGAATTTGAGCAACCGCCTGTTGCCTTTTCAGAAGCCGGATGGAGGATTCAGTTGTATGCTATTCAACCCCAACGAGCGATTTGAAGCATCAGGCAGTGCTTTGTTCGGGCTGTTGTTTGTCCATGCTTACCGTTTGTCCGGCGACAAGCGCTACCTACATGCCGCTTTCGGCATTGAGAAAGCACTCATGAAAGCCACCCGCCGGGATGGAACGATAGACTTCGCACAAGGCGACACCAAAGGTATCGGCTTTTATTCGCGCATATTCGACCGTATGCCGTTTGCGCAAGGCATGGGATTGTATCTGTCTAACACATTGAATCAATATGAAAAAGTTATTGGTTAACATTTGGAACCGTACATTCGATTATTACCTGATAGTTCGAAATGCGTGCTACCTCTTTGTGGATATGCTTTATCAAAAAGTGGTACCGGCCCCACGGGTAGTCTCCATCGAAGAGACCATACGGTACATTATCGATTCGCATTGTTCAGTCAGCCGTTTGGGAGATGGCGAAATAAAAATAGCCAACGGACAAACACTTGCCTTCCAAACCAAGCAACCGCTGCTACAACAGAAAATGAAAGAGGTGCTGTCGACCCCCATTCCCCACCACATCGTATGCTTGCCAGACATATTCACCGATTTAACCCCCTACAATGCAGAAACACGTCGCCATTGGAAACTCCATCTGGCATTTTACAGGAAATTGTGGTACAAATACATCCATCGCAAAAGAATATTCTACAATGCCTTCATCAGCCGGTGTTACATGATGTTTGCCGACAAGACATCGTGTGCCTCTTATTTCAAGCTCATGCAGCAAATTTGGGCAGGCAAAGACATCCTGCTGGTCGAAGGCGAGAAAAGCCGGTTGGGTGTGGGCAACGACCTGTTCGACAACGTACATTCCATCCAACGGATATTGGCACCTAATAAGAATGCCTTCGACCACTACGAGGCCATCGTACACGAAGTGCAGAAATATTCTCCCCAAGAGTATCTCATCCTGCTGGCTTTAGGCCCTACTGCCACCGTCATGGCCTACGACCTTGCTCGCAAAGGCTACCAAGCCATTGACATCGGCCATGTCGACATTGAATACGAATGGTATAGAATGGGAGCCACCCATAAAGTACCCGTCCCCGGCAAATTTGTCAATGAAGCTGGTGCGGGCGTAGGAGTGGATGACATCCATAATGAAAAATATAAAAAAGAGATTGTATGCCGGTTTTAAGTATTATCATCCCTGTATATAATGTCGCACCTTATCTGCGAGAAGGATTAGATTCCATACTTGACCAAGAGGTGCAAGACATAGAGGTGATTTGTGTCGATGATTGTTCTACAGACTCATCACCCGACATCCTGAAAGAATATCAAGCAAAGGACAACAGGATACAAGTGATTCGACACTCCGTAAACAAAGGTCTGAGTGCTACTCGGAATACCGGAATGAAACGAGCTAATGGAATATATGTTGCTTTTTTCGACCCCGATGACAAAGTGAAAAAAGACATCTATACAGAGCTCATTCAAGCGATGGAAAAGAATGGAACAGATTTAGCCTTTTGCGGTTACACCACCTTTCCAAACGGACAAGAAATCATACCGGATTTCAAGCCAGACAAAGCGATGAAACCTACAGATTTTATTCAAGGGAACAAATACATTCAAAGCAATAATGACCTCTGTTTTACTTGGCGTTTCGTGTTTAAGCGTAGTTTAATAGAAGACTACAATATACGATTTATTGAAGAGATTAAAATAGGTGAAGATATGGTTTTCAATTTGTCTTGTCTAATGCGATCATCTTCAGCAATCATGGTTCCAAAAGCACTATATAAGTATCGAATAAATAATTCCAGTAGTTTAATGGGACTTCCTTATAAACCTTTTTTGGAGGAGAGTCTTCAACGGCAAATTCAAGAAAAGAGGAGATTAATTCAAAAATATAAAATAGATCAATATACACCTCTGACAAACGATTTGTCGGAGAATATTATTTTGCGTTATTTGCCTATGCTATTTAATAATTTATACAATAATCCTCATCAATTAGATAAACAACAGGGTATTCAAAATATTTTGTCGATGCCAATGATACGAGAGGCCTTCCGTATCATCGGATTCCGCAACATATACCCTTCATGGAAAGAATACTTATTCTATTTAGCCATGAAGTTTAAATGTACACGATTAGTTTGTTATGAACTCAACAAAACATTTGTATGACAAATGAATTCCAATGGAATGATTATGCCATAATAGTTGTGTATGTGTAGTATATGCATTTGTTTATATGTGCTACATCCTTGTCAAAACAATCATTTGGGTAGAAGAGGCAGGGTAAAAGGACATCCGCATTACGTAAATCAGATACGGAGGAACTTGTCATAAAAAACTCAAAAGCTATTGTAAAATGGCTGATTAAGTGTATATTTGCGCAAAACCTGTAAGTATTACTCTGTTGCTTAACTATACCAAAGATAATTGGGACATTTAACGCAATATGAAAACTGCATTGGAAATAAGTAAAATAAGGGCCATTGTGCTTTATATTCTGCAAGAATCTGGTGGCGAACTGGATTTAATTACGCTGTTTAAGAAGATGTACTTTTCTCAGAGGTTATATTGGGCACGTTATGGAAAGACGATCTTCAACGACAGCTTTCGTGCAAAAAGACGAGGTCCAGTTCCTTCCTTTACTTACCATTCTCTTATTTGCGCTTTCAATGATATGGAAGGGGCGACAGATGGTGTTAAGTATTTTGACTCTGCATTTACGGTTTATGAGACTAACGGAGTAAAGTTTGTCAGAGCGAAAACTCAGCCTGATATGAAAAAAATAGCAGGGATGGAAAAGAGAGTAATTCAAGAAGTACTAGAGAAGACCAAAGGTATGTCTCCTGATGAATTATCAGAAGAGTCACATGATACCGCATGGCAAACAGCCATAAAACGTGCAAAGAACGATCCTTCCGATGATTATATTTCCATCGTCAATATGGCAAAAGCAGAAGGAGCTTCTAACGAAGTGGTCAACTATATACGGCAAAGGCAGCAATTAGAATCTTTTTGTGTAGGATGAAGAATACATTATCTGAGCAAATAAAAAAATTGCAACAACAAAATGGACTTCCTACATATGTGAAAAGGAAAAGAGATTTCCCTTTTGTGACAGAGGGGGAAATAGAAAAAGGAGCTATCATCTATATCCCTTTATCAACAGAGGAGGGGTTAATCGTGAAAGGTGGGTATCAGAGTTCCGATAAGTGAAAAGAAGAATTTGGTATTCTATGAAACCTCGTATCTTCATCGCTATCCAATACCTCGAAATTGGTGGGGCGGAACGCTCGCTGATTGGTTTGCTGAATGCTTTGGATTACATGCGGTGCCAAGTGGATTTGTTTGTCTATCGGCACAGTGGGGAGTTTATGAGCCTTATTCCAAAGGGAGTGAATCTGCTGCCCGAGGTGAAGAAATACGCTACACTCACTCGACCAATCCGTGAGATTGTTCGTGAAGGGTATTGGGATATTGCCGCCGGGCGTATTTGGGCACACCTGTTGAATAGCTGTTACCAGAGAAGATCGAAAAGGAAGGACAGTATTGCTATATTCCAGTATATAGCTTCTTGTACGACTCCTTTCTTGCCATCGTTGGAACAATTAGGGGAATACGATTTAGCGATCAGTTTTTTGATACCACACAATATCGTGCGTGATAAGGTGAAAGCACGGCAGAAATGGGCATGGATTCATACGGATTATTCGTTTATTGATGTGAATACCCGTATTGAATTACCGGTGTGGGGAGCCTTTGATCGTATTATCTCTATTTCTGAATCGGTTTCCAAAGGCTTTCTCTCGAAGTTTCCGTCGTTGGAGAACAGGCTGATGCTGATGGAGAATATCCTTTCTGAGCAATTCGTGCGAGAGCAGGCGGAAATGCCTTTTGATGACACGTTTTTGCGGGCGTTTGAGGGGCGAAAGGGACAAACGGATCAACCCGTACGTCTTTGTACCGTTGGAAGGTTCTCCTATCCAAAAGCTATTGATCGAGCTGTTTATATTTGTCAACAACTGGTTGCGCAAGGATTGGATATTTGCTGGTATGTGGTCGGTTATGGTGGGGATGAGCCGTTGATCAGAAGTGTAATTGCGGCGACCAGCATGGAGAAGCACTTTGTATTGGTTGGCAAGCGGATGAATCCATATCCTTATATCCGGTTTTGCGATATTTATGTGCAACCCTCGCGCTATGAGGGAAAGGCCGTCACGGTACGAGAGGCACAGATCCTGGGAAAGCCGGTAGTCATTACTCGTTTCCCGACCTCTTCCAGTCAATTAGAGGAGGGGGTGGATGGCATTATCGTCCCAAACAGTGTGGAGGAGGCCGCTGCGGCTCTTGCGGATTTCATCAAGGATAAGAAAAAGCAACAAGCCATCCAAGCGTATTTGCATGCACACCATTATGGCAATGAGGAAGAGGTGAATAAACTATATGATGTATTATAGGATATGTTGAGGTCTTTATTATTGATCGTCTATAATTTGATGCGTATATCCTTGAATAAGTTAAGGTTTGGTAAGCGATTTGCGGTGCATTGGATGCAACGGTTTAGCCCTTCATGTGATTTGAAGCTATTTGATCATGCACAACTATTTATTGGTCGGAATACGGAATTTGCCGCAGGATGCGATTTTGAGGTACATGGAGATGGCGTTTTGCATATTGGAGAGAATACCTACTTTAACCGTTATTGCATGATTAGTGCACATCAAGAGGTAAGGGTTGGCTCTCATTGTATGTTCGGCCCTGGAGTGAGGATTTTTGATAATAACCATTGTTTCTCTTGTGATAGAGGGGTATCTTCCCGATTAAAAACAGACAGGATTACTATTGGTGATCATTGTTGGATTGCGGCGAATGTGATTATCTTAAAAGGAACCCATATCGGGGATTGCTGTGTGATTGGTGCAGGATGCATTGTCTCAGGCGATATTCCATCCGGTACATTGGTGCGGTGCAGGCATGAATTAACTTATACAACGATTGATAATCGAGACAAAGAAGCATTTGTTACAGGCGATTAATGCCTTCAATTTTGCCAGTTCCCGCAAAATATATAACTTTGTGAACAGGATAAGGAGGATAGCTTATGAGTGACTTGAAGGATCGTTACATCCGTTTTGATTGGGCCATCAAACGGCTGCTCAGACAGAAAGCCAATTTCGATGTGCTGGAGGGATTTCTTACCGTTTTCATCGGGGAGAAGGTGACTATCGTGGAGATCCTGGAAAGCGAAGGCAACCAGACCGCTGCTGAAGACAAGTTCAACAGGGTGGACATCAAGGCCAAAAACGACAAAGGGGAGATTATTATCATCGAAGTGCAAAACACCAGGGAGTTGTATTATCTGGAGCGAATCTTATATGGGGTAGCGAAAGCGATCACAGAGCATATATCTTTGGGGGAACGTTACGAGAAGGTGAAGAAGGTGTACTCCATCAGTATCCTCTATTTTGATATTGGAAAGGGAAATGATTATCTTTACCATGGGCAAAATAAGTTCATTGGGGTGCATACGAAGGATTATTTGCGGATCTCCGCAAAGGAAAAGAATGCGATTGTAACAAGGGCTCCGGAAGAAATTTTCCCTGAATACATCCTGATTCGAGTCAATGAGTTCAATCAAGTGGCCATCACGCCTTTAGAGGAATGGATGGAATACTTGAAAGATGGAGTCATACGTTCTGATACGAAGGCTCCAGGGTTGAGTGAGGCGCGAGAGAAGCTGAAGTATTACACTATGACCAAGCAGGAGCAATTGGCTTACGATGAGCACCTAAATGCCATCGCTATCCAAATGGACGTATTGGATACCGCTAAAATCGAGGGACGAATCGAGGGACGAATCGAGGGACGAATCGAGGGACGAGCAGAGGGACGAGCAGAAGGACGAGCAGAAGGACGAGCGGAAGGAAGAGCGGAAGGAAGAGCGGAAAGCCTTCTTGCTACAGCTCAGCGGCTGAAAGAAATGGGTATGGATACGGACTTCATCTGCAAAGCCACAGGACTTTCTCCGGAAGATATTGAAAAGGAACACGGTTCCGAACAATGATACCTAAACGGATTCATTATTGTTGGTTTGGAGGAAAGGAAAAACCGGCTGAAGTGCTTCGCATGATAGCCAGTTGGCGAAAGCATTGCCCGGATTACGAGATAAAGGAATGGAATGAGGGCAATTTCGATATTCACTTGAATCGTTATTGCGAGGAGGCATATACAGCTAAGAAATGGGCATTCGTGAGTGACGTGGCTCGTCTATGGGCATTGGTACATGAAGGTGGAATCTATATGGATACAGATGTGGAATTGGTGCGTCCATTAGATAAACTTCTGTTTGATAGGGCATTCTTGGGCTTTGAGGGAACGCAATGGGTTGGCACAAATATGATGGGAGCGGAGAAAGAGCATCCTTTTTTTGAAGCTTTTCTACTGGCATATCATACCCGGAAGTTCCTTACATCCCAAGGTACATTGGATCAAACAACCAATGTGGAGGAGTTGACACGAAGATTGGAGGAGACCTATAATATAGGTAGGAATGGCCTTCTGCAACATGCGGGAGACATCACGCTCTATCCTACGGATTTCTTTTGTCCTTACGATTATATCAATGGGCAACTTCGCTGTACGGAGAACACATACAGCATCCATTGGTATGCCCAAAGTTGGATCAAGCGGAATAAATGGGAAAAATGGTTTAGCCAATGGTGGCATAAACTGATTGGTATAAAAATGAAGTGAACATTGGGATGGAGCAACCTATCAGGATATTAATGCTGTTTACTATCATGAATCGAGGGGGGGCCGAGACGATGGTGATGAACTATTATCGCCATATCGATCGTAATCAAGTTCAGTTTGATTTCATGGTGCATCGTCAAGAACGAGGTGCCTATGATGATGAGATTGAAGCGATGGGAGGTAAGATTTATCGTATGGTGCCTCTGCATCCGCTTACTTTCGGGAAGTATAAACAGCAATTGGTAGATTTCTTTGATAAACATCCGGAGTACCGTATTATTCATGGGCACTGTTCAGAATCGGGATATTTCGTCTATCGGGAAGCGGCACGACGAGGAGTGCCGGTGATTATTGCTCATGCACACAATGCCCATGCCTTATTCGATGTGAAATGGTTTTTTCGCACCTATTTCAAATATGCTATGCGTCCTTATCTGACGCAAGGGTTCACCTGTGGAAAGGAAGCCGCACGATGGTTGCTGGGTGAAGCGTTAGGAAGAAAAGCGATTTTGCAATGTAATGCTATTGATTCGTATATGTATCGTTATAATGCGAAGATGCGCCGGGAGATACGTATGGAACTTCACTTACCTAACAATGCGATTGTTTTAGGACATGTGGGGCGGTTCAATCGCCAGAAGAATCATGCTTTTTTATTGGATGTTTTTGCGCACTACGTACGGAGGCACGATTCGGCTCATTTGCTTTTGGTGGGTACTGGTGAATTGCGGAATCAGATGGAACAGAAGGTAGATCGTTTGCATTTAACGGACAGGGTACATTTCTTAGGGGTGCGCCCAGATGTGCACCGTTTACTGCAGGGGATGGATCTCTATCTTTTCCCCTCATTTATGGAGGGACTTTCTGTCTCAATGGTTGAGGCGCAATGTGCGGGTCTTCCTTGTGTGGTTTCAGATCGGATCCCACGGGAGGTTGCCTTAACAGACTTGGTTTCTTTTGTCTCATTAAACGACTCTTTGTCAAAGTGGGTGGAAAGGATTGACAAGGCATTGTCTGTTTCTTATCCTCGTGAAACGTATGCCGATAAAGTGATCGTGGCTGGTTATGACATCAAACGCAATGCGCAATGGCTTCAAAATTACTATTTGGAACAATGGAGGAAAACTGCGGAAAAATGAATAGTAAAAAGGCTCTAACAGTCTTTACGCCTGCTTATAATCGTGCTTATACGTTGCATTTAGGATATGAAGCCTTGTTGCGTCAGACTTGTAAGGATTTTGTATGGCTGATTGTGGATGATGGATCCACTGACAATACTCGCCAATTGGTGGAGCATTGGATACAAGAAGGGAAAATAGAGATCCGTTATCATTATCAAGAGAACCAAGGGATGCATGGTGCGCATAATACGGCTTATCGGCTGATAGACACGGAGCTAAATACTTGTATCGACTCAGATGACTATATGCCCGATGACGCGGTAGAAAAAATCCTAACTTTTTGGCGTGCGCAGGGATCAGAGCAAGTAGCGGGAATTGTAGGGTTGGATGCGGATTTTCAAGGGCGTTTGATCGGTACGCCTTTCCCTGTCGGATGTAAATATACTACTTTGGGAGGTTTTTATGCGCAGGGAGGACGGGGAGACAAAAAATTGGTGTATCGTACGGAGATTATTCGTCGCTATCCAGAATATCCATTATTCGAGGGAGAAAAATATGTCTCATTAGGCTATAAGTATCAATTGATTGATCAGGATTATCCGCTTCTTGCCTTGAATGAGGTGTTAGTAAACGTGGAGTATCGTCCTGATGGATCAAGCATGAATATGTATCGGCAATATATCCGTAATCCGCGGGGATTCGCATTTATTCGCAAGAGTTCTATGCGGTTGGCTCCTACCCTTCGTAGGCGGTTCATGGAGGCGATACACTATGTGGCTGACAGCATGTTGGCGCAAAATGCTCGATTTATAGAGGAGGCTCCCTGCAAGTTGTTGGTATTTTTAGCTTTGCTGCCTGGTATTGCTTGGTATGGATACATACGTTATAAAACAAAGGGGTTATCATGATCAGTATTATCGTACCCGTATATAACGTTGCGCCTTATTTGCCTCAATGCCTGGAGTCGTTAGTGGGGCAGACGTATCGTGACATTGAGATCATTTGTGTGAATGATGGCTCATCTGATGGCTCTTTAGATATTCTGGAAAGCTATGCGCAAAAAGACAAACGAATAAGAATTATCAACCAGGAAAACCAGGGATTGTCTGGTGCTCGGAATACAGGTATAGCAGCTTCGCAAGGAGAATGGGTAATGTTTGTGGATAGTGATGATTGGATAGATGCCAATACTTGTCGTATGGCAAGAGAAGCTGCTTTGCATCACCAAACAGATGTTGTGTTTTGGGCATATAGTAGAGAGTATAAAAACCTTTCATTACCTAAATATTATGCTCCCCAATTGCAAATATGGAGTGACGAGAGTATTTCTCAGTTGCGTCGCCGTATTGTTGGGCCTATCAACGAAGAACTACAGTTTCCTGATACGATGGACGCATGGGGTACAATTTGGGGGAAACTCTATTCCCGCAAATATATAGAGTGTTCTACGCCCATACGATTTGTTGATACGAAACAAATTGGTTCAGCGGAAGATGTACTCTTTAATATTGAATATATGGCTCGTATTCGACGGGCGATCTATTTGCCAACGGCATTGTATCATTATCGCAAAGAAAGAGGCTCTTTTACGTCCCGCTATAATCCTCTTTTATCCCAGCAGTGGGATAATCTTTATGATGCGATTCAAGGAGTATTGGTGGCTCAAAGTGCTGGGGTAGATGTTCAGGATGCCTTTTCTAATCGGGTAGCGATAGGTATTATCGGGCTTGGCTTGAACGAACTTTATGCTGATCTACCTTTCCATGAGATATATCGGCACGTCAGTGCTCTTTTGACTCGTCCTATCTATCAAAGCGCAATACAAAAACTGAAAACACAATATATGCCAATACACTGGAAAGTTTTCTTTTTCTTTGCCAAGTTTAGGTTTACATTGGGCATTATCGGTTTATTGATAATCATAAAAAGAATTGTTCAACGATGAGAATAGCTTATTGTTTAAATAGTATCCGTTACTTGGGAGGTATTCAGCGAGTTACTATTGTCAAGGCTAATGCGCTGGCTGATATTTCTGATAATGAGGTCTATATAATCGTATCGGATAATAGGGGGGGGCTAATCGTGCATCCATTGTCTCCAAAAGTTCATTTAATTGATTTAGATGTAAACTATTACCAGGATGATTGGAAATCAAAATGGCATGTGCTGAAAGGAATTGTTGTTAAGCGAAGGAAGCATAAAAAGAAATTGGCGAAAGTGCTTCACGAGATTAATCCTGATATTGTCATCTCCGTAGGGCAGTCAGAAAAAAATATGATCCCTGCTATCTCAGGAAGATGGGTAAAAGTGAGAGAATTGCACTTTACCAAGAATTATCGTTGGTTTCATGCCCATTCTATATTTAGTAAGACTTTGGCCATTTTTGGAGAATTGTATGACTATTTTTACAAGATAAGGCAATATGATCGTATTATTGTGTTAACGTATGAAGATAAAGAGAGCCATTGGAAAGGATATAAAAATGTTAGTGTTATTCCTAATCCAATATCTTTTTCTGACATAGCAGCTAATAATACTTTAGAAGGAAAGAAAGTTATAGCAATAGGGCGTTTAAATGCACAGAAAAATTTTTCATCTTTAATTCGATCATATAGGATAGTCGCTCAAAAGCATCCTGATTGGATCTTGGAAATTTATGGAGATGGAGAACAGAAATATGATCTTTTGCAATTGATAGATCAGTTTGATTTGAGAAAACAGGTTTATTTGAGAGGATTTACGTCTGAAGTTCAAAGAGAATTATTGAACGCATCTTGTTTTGTGTTATCTTCTACTTTCGAAGGATTTGGGCTGGTTATTACGGAAGCTATGTCTTGTGGCCTTCCTGTCGTCTCGTATGCTTGTCCTTGTGGTCCTAAAGATATTATATCTGAGGGGGTGGATGGTTTCTTGGTTCCTGTCAATGATGAACAAGGGCTGGCGGATCGCATTTGCAGGCTTATCGAGAATGAGGAGATGCGGAAGGCTATGGGAAAGGCTGCCCGTTTAAAAGCGGAGCAATATCGGATTGAAAAGATTATTCCGATGTGGATGGATTTGTTTAATCAATTATTGAAAGAGAAAAGAGAAAAATGAATGATTTGATCAGTATTATCGTTCCTATATACAATGTGGAAGGTTACGTTTCTACATGTATTGACAGCTTATTAAGGCAAACTTATCCTCATTTGCAAATCATTTTGGTGGATGATGGAAGTACTGATCGTAGTGGGGCAATATGTGATAAGTACGCACGTCAAGATACACGCATTGAGGTGATTCATCAAGAGAATGCGGGTCTTTCCGCTGCACGAAATAGTGGGTTAAAAAGAGCGATTGGAGAGTTAATCGCATTCGTGGATGGAGACGATTATGTACATCCGCAAATGTATGACACATTGTATCGTGCGTTACGGTCGGGTGATTATGATTTTTCGATGGTTTTGGGAAAGCAAGTGCCGGATGGCAGTTCTCAGGTTTTGTCTCTATCTTCTGTTTTTAAACAAACGGTCCTGCCGCAGGAGAGGTTGATGAGAGGCCTATTCAATTTAGAGACCATCGAGGAGGTTCAGCTACAGGTTGTATGGAACAAACTTTATAAGAGAGAGCTATTGGATGAGGAGCTTTTCCAAAAAACGGGCACGGAAGATACGGAATTCAATTGTCGCATTTATTTGCATGCACATCAAGCCATCTTGATAGAAGAGGCGATGTACTATTGGGTGCAACGCTCTTCCTCGATTACTCATCAGAAGCTCAATGCGAATTATATTGACCGTATGCGAAGCTACTACCTGTGTCTGCAAAATATGCAATCGGATCAAAAGCGTTATCAGGGTTGTTGTTTGGAGAAGCTGTATAAGACATTGCTACACGTTAGATACCATGCTCGCCATACACCTTTGTGCGATTCCGCTTGTCAAGCCGCGAAAGAGCTAAAAGCAAAAACGTTCAGCCTTTTTTGTTCGAATCCTTTTATCCATCCTGTCAAGAAAGTAGGGCTTATATTCTTTTATTATTTTCCCTTTTTATATGCCGCTTTCATGCGAGGGTGTGAGTTGTGTGCTAAATACCGAAAGTAATTATTATTAGATGTAGGTGGGATGTACCGTTTATTCTGTACTTTTGCCTTCGTTATTGGAATGGAAATATGATTGATTTTATACCTTTAAGTGAATATACCCATTATTTTGATGTCGCTGTGCTTTGCATGGTGTTGACGGCTGTTTGGCAATGTCATACGGGAAGTGTATTGAAGAGGGAAACGGTGTCGCTCAATGCCATGTGGGGGGTGTTATTCACAATCCTGCTGATCCTGTATATGGGGTTACGCCCAGTAAGTGCCTATTTCGGTGATACAGTAAACTATGCAAAAGGATTTTATGAGGCGGCTAATTCCCATCGTCCTTTTGCTTGGCAATGGGACGGAGAATGGCTCTTCTCAAATCTGATGCAATGGTTTGCTAAATACAGCGATATTCATACCTTTTTCCTGCTTTGTGCCACGGTATATGTGGGTTCACTTTGGTTAGCGATGCAACGTATTTTCAAAGGGTATTATTACATTCCCTTTTTGGTCTTGCTTGGTATGTTTACCTTCTGGAGTTATGGCGTGAATGGTATCCGAAATGGCATGGGAGCTTCCCTTTTTATTTTGGCTATGACGTATGTTAATCGTCCACTTGTGATGATTGGATTATGTGTGCTGGCAACGGGTATTCATAAATCTATTTACCTGATGATCGGTGCGGGCACATTGGCTTGGTTCATCAAGAATAGCTATTGGTATTTGGCAGGATGGGTGGCTTGTGTGGGTGCTTCGTATGCTGTGGGTGGACGTATACAGGCATATTTAGCCGGATTGAACTTGATGGTAGGAGATGACCGTTTCTCTGGTTATTTGACAGGAGATAATATGATCGGCGAGGTGGTTCGGATGAGCATGACTTTCCGTTGGGATTTCCTGTTGTATAGTGCGATGGGTGTGGCTGTTGGTTATTATTTCATTTTTCGTCGTAACTTCAAGGATGAGTATTACCATTGGATATACAATACTTTTCTCGTCACCAATGCTTTTTGGGTGCTGGTGATTCGCTCAGCCTATTCCAATCGTTTTGCCCAAATCTCATGGTTCATCATGCCGGTGGTGTTGATCTATCCATTCATGAAAGAACGTTTTTGGGTGAATCATGAGAAGATGCTGGGGTATGCGTTGCTGGCATTCTATGCGTTTGCATTTTATTATAATATCTGGAAATAGCAATGTTTCTTATCTCTCTACTCATCAATCCTTTTACTTATATCATCTGTTTTGTGCTTTTGGGGTGGCTTGTACGCACTAAACGATGGAAAAGGCTATGTTTCATCTGGGCCGCCTTACTTTTCCTGCTGTTCTCCAATGGTTCGCTTTATCAGTGGGCGGCTGAACAATGGTATAGGGAATATGATCATGCTTTGCCAAAGGGGAAACAGTATACGTATGGCATTGTGCTGGGTGGTTATAGCTATTGGGATTGGAAAAGGGATCGCCCTGAATTCAGTGGCATAGCTGACCGATTGCTGGAGGGTATCCGTTTGTATAAACAGGGGCGTATCCGGAAATTGGTATTGGCTTCGGATGGTTCAATCATTGAAAGCAAAGATGGGAAGGGATTGCAAGGGAATCCTGCGCACATGCAACAATATTTGGTCAATTTGGGTATGCCTTTGGAGGATGTCATCTTTGAAACCTATGCGAACAACACGTGGGAGAATGCGACATTCACGTTGGAACGGATTGGCGAGAGTTTAAAAACGGAACCGATATTGTTAATCACCTCGGCTACTCACATGCGTAGGTCGTTATGGACTTTCCAGTCGGTAGGATTGTATCCGGATGCCTATATTACGGACACTTTCCCTGAGATCAAGGGGAATGGAGGGCCTAATTGGTTGCCCTCATTGCCTGTTTTGGCTGTGTGGCCGGAATTGACGCATGAATGGATCGGATATCTCTATTATAGGTTTCGACATAGATAAAGGATGTTGGATGGCTTTCAAAAGAGAGAATCCTGCTCTTGAATCTATATTGGCAAATATTTTCATCGATGGATGAGAACTTTTAGGAGTCTGTTTGTACTTTTACCCTCTCCATTGTGGGGGGGGAGGTAAATCTTCAATAAGAGAAGAGATAAAAGTAAAAGAGAATTAACGAGGTAGATGAAAGAAGAATTATATATTGAGCATTTTGGGCCGATTATTGAAGCCCGTGTATCTATTAATAAGATTACGGTATTGATCGGTCGGCAAGGATCGGGAAAAAGCACGATAGCCAAACTCTATTCTTTATTTGTGTGGATGGAGAAATCCCTTATGCGCCATTCTTTGACAAAAAAGTATATAATATAAAAATGGATGAAGCCTAAAGTAATACGTATTTCTACCGTGCCGCTCTCGCTTCATCTCCTGCTGCAGGGACAGCTGAGGATGTTAGAGGAGGCGTATGAGGTTGTCGCAGTTTCTTCTCCTGGGCAGGAGCTGGAGAAAGTGGGTGAGAGAGAAGGGGTAAGAACTCTTGCGGTACCCATGCAACGCCATATCGCTCCGCTTAAAGACTGTGTGGCTTTGGTGAAGCTTGTGCTTTTGTTTCACAAAGAAAAACCGCTCATCGTTCATTCGTTGACTCCTAAGGCGGGCTTGCTGGCTATGATGGCCGCTTGGATCTGCCGGATCCCTATCCGAATGCATACCTTCACCGGATTGGTGTTCCCTTCAGCCACGGGTTGGAAACGGCACTTATTGATCGCTACTGATCGGCTGACATGTGCTTGTGCGACTTATATCAATCCGGAGGGGAGAGGTGTGAAGAGGGATTTAGAGCGATTTGGTGTCACAAACCAGCAGTTGCACCTGATCGGTAATGGTAATATTAATGGTATCGATCTCTCCTATTTTGATCGTACACCTGCGGTGATGGCAAAAGCGGAAAGTTATCGTAAGCCTACTGATTTTGTGTTCTGTTTTGTGGGGCGTTTGGTACGAGATAAAGGTATCAATGAGTTAGTTGCGGCTTTTGTGCGATTACAGCGAGAATTTACGAATTGCCGTCTTTGGCTGGTAGGGGACTTTGAAGCGAATTTGGATCCAGTCGCTCCTGAGACAGAGGCGTATATCCATAAACACCCTGCCATAATGTTTGTGGGATGGCAAGATGATATTCGGCCTTTCTTGGCGGCATCGGATGCTTTCGTGTTTCCCAGCTACCGGGAGGGATTCCCCAATGTGGTGTTGCAAGCTGGGGCGATGGGGCTACCTTGTATCGTGACGGATATTAACGGATGCAACGAGATTATTGAAAATGGGAATAATGGTGTAATCATACCTTCTCGCGACAGTGAATGTCTTTACCAAGCTATGCGAGAGTTTGTCTCCTCCCCTGCATCAGTCAGGAAGTTGGCCGCTGCCGCTCGTCCTCGGATTGCTCGGAAATATGACCGACAGATGTTGTGGAAAGCTTTGCGGGATGTGTATCAAGAGCAGATTGCAAATCTAAAGAATAAAGATTGATTTTATGTATTTATACGGAGCAGGTGGGCACGCCAAAGTGATTATGGACGTGCTGAGAGAGAATGACATCGAGCTATCGGGGATCATCGATGATAATCCTGATTTGCGGGAATGGATGGGGCACCGTGTTCTTTCAAGCTACCAGCAGGGTATGTCTCCGGTGTTGATCAGTATTGGGGCGAACGGCATCCGAAAGCGGGTAGCGGATTGGTTGAAGCATGAGCAAGCGATATTTGGTACGGCTGTTTCCACTCATGCTATCGTGTCTCCTCTTGCGAAGATAGGAGAGGGGAGTGTCATCATGCAAGGGGGTATTTTGCAAAGTTGTTGCCAGGTTGGTAAACATTGTATCGTGAATACGGGGGCGGCTATCGATCATGAATGCGTGTTGGAGGACTATGTGCATGTCTCTCCTCATGCTACATTATGTGGTAATGTACATGTGGGGGAAGGAACATGGATAGGGGCAGGTAGCGTAATCAATCCCGGTGTTAGAATAGGCAAATGGACGATTATAGGTTCGGGTTCGGTGGTTTGCAAAGACATTCCGGATGGAGTGGTAGCATACGGTTCACCTTGTCGGATCATGAAAAAGAATACACAGTTATGAAAAAGAATGGATATACTCGCTACTGCAAACGCCCATTGGATTGTTTTATTGCCGCCACCTTGCTGTTGTTGACTTCTCCAATCCTGTTAGTAACCATATTGTTGCTTGCCATAGCCAACCGGAGCGATGGCATTTTTTTTCTTCAGGAGCGTCCGGGGAGAGAGGGCAGGATATTTAAGATAATCAAGTTCAAAACCATGAACGACCAGAAGGATGATCTCGGGAGATTATTGCCTGACGCCAGAAGAATGACTCCTATCGGGAGGATTATCCGAGCCACCTCCATCGATGAACTTCCCCAATTAATAAATGTACTCAAAGGAGACATGGCGTTGATAGGCCCTCGGCCGTTATTGGTGCAATACCTGCCTTTATACAATAGGGAACAGGCAAGGCGGCATGAAGTGCGTCCTGGCATTACGGGATGGGCACAGGTGAACGGGAGAAATGCCATCAGTTGGAGAAAAAAGTTTGAGTTGGATGTTTGGTATGTAGATCATGTCTCTTTTCGGACAGATCTGTTAATCTTATACAAAACCGTGAAATGTGTATTGGGTCGCAAGGGAATATCCCTAAATGGAGAAGCGACCACAAAACCATTTGATGGAAACAATTAGCGATTTTCCGTAGCTTTTCCTATCTTTGCACCGTGCGTACCCAACAGATGACACGGTGGTTGCGGCAATGGGTGTTGCTCTTGGCGAGTGTGCTCTCATTGCTTTCTGTGGTGATACCCCATCACCATCATCGGGATGGTATGCCTTGCTACGCCTCCTTGACCATGGAGCAGGAGGAGGGCGACCATTCGACCGATACGCACGACTGTGGTTGCCACGGTCATCATTTAGGCTACCTGGTTTCGCTGCTCAATACCTATGGAGGTACGGCAGATGCGCATGTCTTACAGGTAGTTTCCCTTTTTACATTTCATTTAGAGGCTCCTTGCCACAACCGTTTGTGGGGTGTGGGCGAGACCTTGTACCTTGAAGCGTCGTACGATCCTTGGATGGCGCGTGCGATGGGGTTGCGAGCCCCTCCTATGTCCCTCTCTTAAATTTTGAGATTTGAATTTTATCGGACACTATTCATCATTTTAATTGGATTTTCACATGAAAAAAATATATGGGATAGGTGTGCTTTGCGCCTATCTATTAGCAGGTTGTGCAGGTCACTCTACGGAAGCCGAGCACGACCATGACCACGAGCATGAAGAGGCAGCGGTGCATGACCATGAGCATGAGGGTCATGACCACGAACACGACCATGAACATGAAGCAGCGGCCAACCCGGGAGAGGTAGTTTTCAAAGAGGCTAATGCGAAAGCGGTAGGATTACAAACCATTACGGTTACACCGGGAGCCTTTACGCAAGTGATTCGCACCAGTGGTCAGGTGCTGGCCGCGCAGGGCGAGGAATCTGTGATGGTGGCAACGGTACCCGGAGTGGTGTCGTTTGGCAGTGTACCCTTTACGGATGGAACAGCCGTGCGTAAGGGACAGGCCGTGTTGAGTATCGCTTCCAACGGTTTGTCGGAGGGCGATGTGGCGGTGCGTGCGAAGGCGGCCTATGAGGCTGCCAAACTGGAGTTTGAACGTATGGAGGCATTGGTGGCCGACCGTATTGTCTCTGCCAAGGAGTTTGAGCAGGCGAAGTTGAATTATGCCAATGCCAAGGCTGCCTATGAGGCGGTGGCAGATAAGCAGACGGCAAAGGGCGTGGCCGTGGTGGCTCCCTTGAATGGCTATCTGAAGAATATCCAGGTGAAGGAGGGGGATTATGTGTCTGTTGGCCAACCGCTGGCTACCATCGCCCAAAGTAACCGCTTGATGCTGCGGGCGGATGTGTCGGAGCGCTATTACAGCAGTCTGCCGATGGTGCAATCCGCGCATTTCAAGACACCCTACGATGAGCAGGTTTATCGGCTGGCTGACCTGCGAGGCCGTTTGCTCTCTTATGGACGTGCGTCTGGAGGTGATTCTTTCTTTGTGCCGGTGACCTTTGAGTTCGATAATAAGGGGGCGATTCTGCCCGGTTCCTTTGTGGAGGTCTATCTGCTGACGAAACCTTTGGAGCAGGTAATTAGTGTACCGGTAGAGTCGCTGATTGAGGAGCAAGGACTCTATTCCGTCTATGTGCGCTTGGATGCCAATTGCTATCGCAAGCAGCCGGTCACACTCGGAGCCAACAATGGGGTAGAGGTGCAGATTTTGAGTGGTTTGCATGGTGGAGAGGCGGTTGTGACGAAGGGGGCACATCAAGTGAAGTTGGCCTCTGCCTCCAATGCGATCCCGGCTCACAGTCATCATCATTAAAATGGGGGTGCAGTATGCTGAACAAGATTATTTATTATTCGCTGCACAATCGGTTAGTGATTCTGGTCTGTGCGTTGTTGCTGATGATCGGGGGCACCTACACCGCTTTCCATACGGACGTGGATGTCTTTCCGGATCTGAATGCACCCACCGTGGTGATCATGACCGAGGCGAACGGTATGGCTCCGGAGGAGGTGGAACGATTGGTGACCTTCCCGGTAGAGACAGCCGTCAATGGTGCGATGGATGTGCGTCGGGTTCGCTCCTCCTCAACCACCGGATTCTCTGTGGTATGGGTAGAGTTTGACTGGGGCACCGATATTTATAAAGCTCGTCAGATTGTCTCGGAGAAGTTAGCGGTGGTGAATGAAAGCCTGCCGGAGAATGTCGGTAAGCCCACTTTGGGTCCGCAGTCCTCGATCTTGGGCGAGATGATGATCATCGGTTTGACTGCCGATAGTACCTCTTTACTTGATTTGCGTACTTTGGCTGATTGGACCATTCGTCCTCGTTTGCTCTCTACGGGAGGTGTGGCACAGGTGGCGGTGATTGGTGGTGACATCAAGGAGTATCAGATCCAGCTCGATCCGGCTCGCATGAAACATTATGGCGTAGGCTTGGACGAGGTGTTGGCGGTTTGTCGAAACATGAATCGCAATGCCAATGGTGGTGTGCTCTATGAATTTGCCAATGAGTATATTATCCGTGGTGTGCTCTCAACGACCCAAGTGGAGGAGATCGCCAAGGGCGTAGTGAAGTTGGCGAATGGCTATCCGGTGACTTTAGGCGACATCGCTACCGTACAGATTGGCGGGAAAAGCCCGAAGTTGGGTTTGGCCTCCGAGCGGACAAAACCGGCGGTGTTGATTACGGTGACGAAGCAACCCAATACCAGCACGGAATTGCTGACAGAGAAGTTAGATGCGATTGTGGTCGATTTGCAGAAGAACCTACCGGCTGACGTGCATGTCTCCACCGATATTTTCCGCCAGAGTCGTTTCATCGACAATTCAATCAACAATGTGAAGCGTAGCCTTTTCGAGGGTAGTATCTTCGTCGTGATCGTGCTGTTCCTCTTCTTGATGAATGTGCGTACGACGGTGATCTCCTTGGTCGCCTTGCCTTTGGCGTTGTTGGTTTCGATTATTACGTTGCATTATTTGGGATTGACCATCAACACGATGAGTTTGGGCGGTATGGCCATTGCCATTGGCTCATTAGTGGATGATGCGATCGTGGATGTAGAGAATGTCTATAAACGGATCCGGGAGAATCGGCTGTTGCCGGAGGGAGAACGCCGCTCCACCTTGGAGGTGGTATATGATGCCTCTCGAGAGGTACGTATGCCGATTTTGAACTCTACCTTAATTATTGTAGTGAGTTTCGTACCCCTCTTTTTCCTAAGTGGTATGGAGGGACGTATGTTGGTTCCGTTAGGTATCGCTTTCATCGTGGCGCTCTTCGCCTCTACGGTGGTGGCTCTGACATTGACCCCAGTGCTCTGCAGCTATTTGTTGAATAGCAAAGCTACGGGAATGAAGGAGTTGCGTGAGGCATGGGTGGCTCGTTGGTTGAAAGGCCATTATGAGCGGGCGTTAGAATTTGCTTTGGCGCATCAGAAGCAGGTGTTAGGCGGTACGATTGCCCTCTTTGTCGTAGCATTGGGACTCTTCTTCACGTTGGGACGTAGCTTCTTGCCGGGTTTCAACGAGGGCTCCTTTACGGTGAATGTCAGCTCTTTGCCGGGTATCTCGTTGGAGGAGTCGGATCAGATTGGTCGCAGGGCAGAGGAACTGCTGCTGCAAGTGCCAGAGATTCAAACGGTGGCTCGCAAGACGGGACGTGCGGAGCTGGATGAACATGCGTTGGGCGTGAATGTCTCTGAGATTGAAGCTCCCTTCGAACTGAAAGGCCGAAGCCGGGAGGCGGTGGCGGAGGATGTGCGTAAAAAGCTTTCCACCATCAGTGGTGCGAATATTGAGATTGGTCAGCCCATCTCTCACCGTATCGATGCGATGCTTTCCGGAACGGAGGCGAACATTGCCATCAAGCTTTTCGGAACGGATTTGAACCGGCTCTTTACGATCGGCAATCAGGTGAAAGCAGCGGTTCAAGATGTACCTGGTTTGGTGGATTTGAAGGTAGAGCAACAGATCGAACGTCCGCAGTTGACCATTACACCTCGTCGGGAGTTGTTGGCGAAGTATGGTATTCCATTGCCGGAATTGGAGGAATATATCAACGTGATGTTGGGTGGCGAGGTGGTCAGCCAAGTGTATGACGATGGCAAGAGTTTCGACCTGACCGTGAAGACCTCGGATGCCAGCCGGGCGACGATGGACGACATTGCCAACCTGTTGATTGATGCGGGCGGACAGAAGGTGCCGCTGAGCCAAGTGGCCGAGGTGCGTAGTGTGACCGGTCCTAACACGATCAACCGTGAGAATGTGCAGCGCAAGATTGTGGTCAGCGCTAATGTCTCCGGTCGGGATTTGCGTGGTGTAGTGAATGAGATTCGTGAGCGAGTGGATGCGGGTATCGCTTTGCCAGAGGGTTACCACATTGAGTATGGCGGCCAGTTCGAGAGTGAGGAGGCTGCCAGCCGTACGCTTTTGCTTACCTCGTTGATGTCGCTCTTAGTCATCTTCATGTTGCTCTATCATGAGTTTAAGGGCGTAAAGGAGAGTGGCATAATTCTCTTGAACTTGCCATTGGCCTTGATTGGTGGCGTGTTGATTCTGTGGATTACCTCCGGTGAGATCAGCATTCCGGCGATTATTGGTTTCATCTCCCTTTTTGGTATTGCTACGCGAAACGGTATGTTGCTAATCAGCCACTATACCCAACTGCGAGGTCAGGGCTTGGCACTTCTTGAGGCGATCGTGAAGGGCTCGTTGGATCGCTTGAATCCGATCTTGATGACCGCTTTAAGTTCTGCCTTGGCGTTGATTCCTTTGGCTTTGAATGGTGATTTGCCGGGCAATGAGATACAAAGCCCGATGGCGACGGTCATCTTGGGTGGCTTGTTGACCTCTACGCTCTTGAATGGCTTTATTATTCCGATTGTCTATTTGATGATGAATAAAAACGTAAAACGATGAAAGCATACTATATTTCTATCCTGTTATGCTGTGCGATGTGGGCCTCTGCCCAGACCTCGATAGATGAGGTGTTGCGTAGCGTGGCAGCGAACAATCCGGAGTTGCGGGCGAATGGACAGCTGATTCAGTCTCGCAAGTTGGAGGCACGCTTGGATAACAACCTGCCCGATCCCTCGGTCAGTTACTCCCATCAGTTTGGCAATCGGGAGGGAATGGGTTTCCAAGGAGAGTTGGTTGCATCACAATCATTTGATTTTCCAACAGTTTATGCGCAGAAGCATCAACTCACGAAAGCCAAGTCGGTTGCGTTAGACCGGGAGGGGAACGCCTTTCGGCAGGATCTCTTGCTGCAGGCGAAGAATCTTTGCTTGGATTTGGTGTTCCTCAATCAGCAACGAGCACTGTTGGATGAGCGTTTGCGCAATGCGGAGCAGTTGGCGGCACTTTTTGCTACCCGCTTGGAGCGAGGGGATGCCAATGTGTTGGAAACAAACAAGATCCAATTGGAGTTGTTGAATGTGAAGACAGAGGCGAGAGCGAACGAGACGGCTCGACAGGCCAAGTTGAGGGAGTTGGCTACCTTGAATGGTGGTGAGGGGATAGCGTTTGAAGACACTACCTATCACACGGAATCGGAGTTACTGCCCTATGCGGTGTTGAGCGAGGAGGTGATGGCGGCGGATAGCCGTTTGAATCTGTTGCGAGGCGAGCAGCTGACAGCCAGTCGCCAGCTGAAAGTCAACCAAGCGAAACGCTTGCCTGGCTTCGAATTGGGCTATCGGATGAATTCCGCTACCGGAGGCGCACGATTCAATGGTTTCTTGGTAGGGATTAGTATTCCACTCTTTTCTAATCGGAACTACATCAAGCAGGCACGTGCCCAACAGCTTTACACGGAGTTGCAGTTAGAGAGCACGACTCGCACGGTGGAGAACACCTTGCGACAGGACTATGAAGAGGCGTTGACCTTGCGTAGCTCCATGCAGGAGTATGCGCAATTGTTGCAGAGCCAGAACAGTTTGGCGTTGCTCAACAAGGCGATCCAAGCCGGGCAGATCTCCATGATTGCCTACTTCGTGGATGCCACTGCCTACTATCAAAGCGTGGAAAATTATCTGCGCCTGCAATATCAATATCAGACGGTGATCGCTCGCCTGTATAAGCATCGTTTATGATTAGCGGAAGAGTTCCAGAGAGAGTTTAAGGCCAGCGCCTTGATACTTGAATTTGTCAAAACCCAGGAAGAGGGCTACGTTGAGCAGGTCATTACCTACTCCGTAGCCCATTTCTGTATGGTTCGGTTTCACGGGTGTCCACAGCTGGCTCAGGTAGAAACGCTCGGAGACAATGTAACGATGTGTCCGGGGTTTGATGAAATGAAGTAGGATGAAGGGCGCCTCATACATGCAGTGTGCCTGCACATAACGCTCGCTGGCGTAGTACCAATCGCTGCTGAGCAGGTGGAAGATGCCGCCAAACCGATCTCGCCACGGTTCCGGAAAGTATTGCTTGGCGAAATAGCGGAAGTTTGCGAAGTAGTTGTAGCGCGTCTCGAAGTAGAAACCGCTACTGAAATTGTAGCTTAATCGCTCGCTAAGTCCTAACCGGAGTGTTTGGTTAAGCCCGGTTTCCAATCGCCAATAATCGCTGTGGCTGCCCATGACCCCATAAATGCCCTTGCCCAATTCCAGCCGGAACGTGGGGAATGCGGAGTAGAGGTATTCCTTGCGGTAGCCATCCATCCAATAATGCTGTCTTGGGGTATAAGTCAATCCGATGAACGGCTCGAAATCGTTGGCATTCTTCAGTTTGATGAGTGTCCCTTCTCGCTCTTTTTGCACGGGAGTCCTTAGGTGATAAGCTATGCCACCAAAGAAGGTCAGTCCGTTGAATAGTTCAATCTGGTTGCTCAGGTCAGCATAATAGTGGTGATAATAGGGCAGATCCAATTCCTTGAAATTAAAATCTTTCACCTTCTCGGTCAATTGCAGCTTCTCGCTGATTAGCTGGATCACTTCAGAAGGGAACTCTTGGTTGTCGTTGGCCAAGGTGAGGCGCAACATCCCTCTACGTTCGGGCTTGTACTCCCAGTCGGTGGTCGCCTTGATGCGTAGCTGTTTGCTTCTGAAGAGGATACCTACCTCTGGGTGGAAACGCAACTGTCGGTCACGGGCATAAGTGTGGCTGAGTCGCAATTCCTGCTTGTAGGTGACACCATGTTCGCTGCCGTAGGAAAGTTGCAGCGGGTTGAATAGACCGGAGTATTGCATACGCACACTCTTGTAATCTCGATTGACTGTGCTGGTCAACCGTTGTCCCAGTTGCGCATAGTGGTTGATGAGGCTGCTGTCAATCTGCTCAATGGTGGGTGTCTCGTTGTAGAGTGCCTGCTCGGTGGTGGATAGTGGTTTGTCCCTGCGTGAAGCCCAGTAGCTTGAATCAGTGATGAGGCGGAGGCTGTCACCTGCCACGGTGTAGTAGCGCGTCTCATCGAGTGAAAGGCGATCTCCCTCTTCGAAGGAGGTGTTGTATATAACCTCTTGATAACGTAGGGCAGCATGTAATTCGGTGATGATCTGGTTGCCAAAGGCTTCGAACTGCATACGGAGATCCGCTTGTACGGGGAGCAACTGCTGGGATTCCTCCCGGCTGAAACGCATATCAATCTCGAAATCCTCTAAAGAGGCACGTCCTTTCATGAGGATGCGATCGACGGTCCAAAGGCTATCGACCACTTGCAACTCACCACTCAATAGCTTTTGGCTCCATTTGCGTGGGGTGAAGCGGATCCGATGGAGCAAACGGCCTTCCACCAGCTCGCTGCCTTCCAATCGGAAAGCGTAGTATTTATCAGCCTCCGGCGAAAGGGGCGTAATGATTTCCTTGTCGTAGATGGTGGGCGCATAAATATTCATGTTGATGAAGGCAAAGAGCTCTTGGTAATGACTACCCTCCGATAAGCGGCTGGTTTGAAAAGCCTTGATCCGATTTTGATAGTGGTTGGGCGCTTGGTAGTTACTTTGGGCATCCAACTCAAAGAGCTGGTTATCGGGATGCTTGTCCACAGGTGTGAGCCAGTGCATATAGCGTATCATGCGGTTACGTTTAGGAGTGTAGGTATAGCCCTTGATATAGGTGTCGGCCTGATAATGCTGGATCGCTTGTTGATAGCGAGGGGCTAAACGAATCACCTGACGCATCAGGCTGTCTGCCTGTGCTTCAGGAGTGGAGAGCGATTGGCTCCAAGTGGTGAGCGTTCCCAAGCAACACCACATCAAAAGGAAGAAATAGGATCGTTTCATCGGATCATTGTAAAGGGGGAAGTTTTAAGACAAAGCGGATCAGTGATACAAACACACGCCCGTAGCGGTCGAGCTTGATCTGTCCGACACCATGCACGTCGCTGAAGGCGTCAAGTGTAGTCGGACGTTGTTCGACCATGCTTTCCAAGCTGGCATCGGTGAAAACTAAGTAAGGGGGTATCTTATCCCGTTCAGCCAACTGCTTGCGTAATTGTTTGAGGGCATCGAGCAGGGTGTCATCCACGCTGGTAGCTCGTTTCGGACGAATAGGCTTTGCCTTGAATCCGTTAGCGGATGCTTTTGCTTTGGGTTCCTCTTCTGGCTCTTGGTAGAGTGCCAATTGAGCAGTTTGTTGTCCATAGAGCACTCGTTTGCCTAAAGGGGTGATGCGCAATACCTGTCCGGCTTCATAATCCACCTCAATGTATCCTAATTGAATCATTTGGTACAGGTATTCTTTCCAGACCTTGTACGGTAAATCACGACCTACTCCATACGTCTTCAAGCGGTCGTACCCTTTGGCTTGCAATTCTGCACGAGCAGATCCTCTTAGGATGTCGATCAGCATGGGAAGGCCAATGTGCTCCTCCGTACGAGCAATGGCACTTAGGGCTTTTTGGATCAAGATTGTGCCATCGAAACGTTCCGGAGGATTCCGACAGACATCACAGTTGCCACAATCCTCGGCCGACTCCTCGCCAAAATAGCTTAACAATACCCTTCGACGGCAGATGTCGCTTTCGCAGAAGCGTTGCATTCGGTTAAGTTTCTCCAAGTTGACCTCCCGTTGACCGCTCTCCTCAGCGAACCGCCGCAATACGATCAGGTCGCTCATGGAATAGAACAGCAAGGTGTCGCTTCGCAATCCGTCTCGACCTGCTCGTCCGATCTCTTGGTAATAATTCTCAATGCTGCCCGGCATATTGTAATGAATGACCCAGCGTACATTGCTCTTGTCGATCCCCATGCCGAAAGCTACTGTCGCACACACTACATTCACCCGGTCGTTGATGAAATCCTCCTGAGCGTTGGTGCGTTCCGTGGCGGAAAGACCAGCGTGATAAGCAATGGCGGGGATATGTTGGTGGCAGGTCAGCTCGTTGGCCAAGTCGGTGGTGTCATCTCGTTTCATGCAATAGATGATGCCACTGGTGCCGGGGCGTTGTCGAATGAAACGGGTGATGGCGGCTATCTTCTCCCGCTTATTAAGTCCTCTACGCACATTGAGTGAGAGATTAGGCCGATCGAACGAGGAGATAAAGACCTGGGGATCGGTCAGGTGAAGCTGTGTCTGAATGTCTTGACGGGTAATCTTATCCGCAGTAGCAGTGAGCGCCACGATGGGCACCTTGGGGAAGCGCTCCTTCAAGATGGCCAACTGGGTGTATTCCGGACGGAAATCATGCCCCCAATGCGAGACACAATGCGCCTCGTCGATAGCGATGAGCGATAGTTCCAGGTGAGGCAGGAACCAGCCGATCTCAGCCATGACCCGTTCGGGCGAGATGTAGAGCAGCTTGATCTTCCCTTGGATGGCGAGCTGTTTCACCTGCTGTTGCTCCTCCTCTGACTGGAGGCTGTTGAGCGCGGCTGCTGGAATACCATTGGCTATCAACCCCTCCACTTGATCCTTCATCAAGGCGATCAGAGGCGATACGACCAAGGCCGTGCCGGGTAAATAGATCGCCGGCAGCTGGAAACAGATGGATTTACCGCCACCGGTGGGCATCAAGACCAACGCATCTTTACCCGCCACGATGCGTTGGATGATCTCCTCCTGCATGGGGCGGAAACGGGTGTAGCCAAAAAACTTTTTCAGCAGCAGTAATAGCTCGTTCATTTTTCTCCTTCTAAGAGCGGTAGATAGTCTCGCTCTCATAGGGCGCAAATGTAGGAAAAACTTATGGCTTTCCCAAAAAGTGCTGATCTACGAACAGGTTGAATCGCTCCTTGTATTGATTGCCAATGGGAATGTAGGTCTCCTTGCCAATGATGATGCGGTTGTTGGCCACGGCACTGATCTTGGAGCTGTTCACCAAATAGGAGCGATGCACACGCATGTAGCGATCGGCGGGTAGCCGTTCCTCCAAAGCTTTCATGCTGAGGAGCGTCATGATCGGCTTGTCGTTGTCGAGGTAGATGCGGATGTACTCGCTTTGGCTCTCCACATAGAGGATCTTGTTGATGTCGATCCGAAGCATCTTATAATCCGCTTTCACGAATAGATAATCCTCTTGATCATCGGCTGACTTTCCACTTTCTGTGTCCGGATTGTTTTTCGCTTCCGTAAGGGCCATCAGTTGAGCGGCTCGGTTGGCAGAGCGGAGGAAATCGCTGAACCCGATAGGTTTCAAGAGGTAGTCGAAGGCCTCCACCCGAAATCCTTCGATGGCATATTCCGCATAGGCGGTCGTGAAAATCACCAAGGGCTTATGACGCAGTGATTTGACAAAGTCAAGCCCACTGATGTCGGGCATGTTGATATCGACATAAATCAGATCAACCGATTCGGTGGTGAGCCATTCCAAGGCCTCCATGGCATTGGAGCAGGCTTTGGCCAATTTGAAAAAGGGGACTTTTTCGATATAATTTGTCAGCTGGGCAAGTGCCAGAGGCTCATCGTCAATCGCTAAACATCTAATCATAATTGTAATGGTATTAAAAGTAAAACTTGGTATTCATCTGCTCGTTGTTGGATATCGAGTGTAGATTGTTGATCGTATATCAGTTGCAATCGTTTGCGTACGTTTTCCAAGCCGATTCCGTGCGCCTCTCCCTCTGGGGATTTGTGGCAACTGTTGACCACTAAATAGCGTAATTTCCCGTCGCATACATCCATTGTAATGTGGATAAACGAGGGCTCTTGGTAGCTCACGCCATGTTTGAAGGCATTTTCAACGAAGGTAATCAGCAACAGAGGGGGGACTTGTGCCGGAGGAAGTTCCTCTTTGTGAATGGAGACAATCAGTTCCAGCCGATCCGTGTAGCGCAATTTCATCAGCTTGATATAATGCTGCAAGAAGTCGATCTCTTGCCAAAGTGACACGGTGCGCTTATTCGACTCATACAATACATAGCGCATCATTTTTGACAACTCCAAAACCGTCTCTTTCGCCTGTTCAGGATTGATGTCCACCAAGGCATGAATGTTGTTGAGCGTGTTCATGAAGAAATGTGGATTGATCTGGTATTTTAAATAATCCAACTCGGTTTGTAAATTCTGAGTTTCCAGCTCTTTCAGCCGTTGACTGTCGCGGATCGATTGGAAGAGCGACTTGATGCCGATGTTCAGTCCGATCATGAAGATGGCGATCACGATAGGAGAGAGGATCATTGGGAAGGGCAAGAAAGGCATGTAAATAAAAGGAGGTTTGCGTGGGTTAGAGCGAAAAAAGAACGGAGGTTGCACAGCGTTTCGCTCACGAAAGGGGAGGGTACGCTCCTCTCGGTATTTTTTCGGGCCCATCTGTTCTTGAGGGGCTGGATTGAAAGGAGGACGATTGTCTGGCCCCATGCGTTGCACGGCATTGTCGTAGATGTTTACGGCCACCAGTAGTCCAATTAAGCATAAGACATAGGCTGCATAGCTCTTCGCCCGCTTGCGAAACAGGAGGCGAGGCAGTAACAGGTAGTTGTGGATGGCGAACACGACGATCATAGGTGTCGTTTTCAGCCAAATCTGTCCAACGAAATGCCAATCAATTTCTTTCATTCCGGAGCGGTAGGCACCATAGATTGGCATCATGAACAATAATGCCCAGATGATCAGATAGATGAAGTTTTCTATCCAGCTGAGCAGATGTTCTTTCTTGTCTTTACTCATAGACTAACTAACTAAATAATGTGCATGAGTTGAAATTCTCCAAACTCATTCGTGTTTTTACTCATGGGCAAAAGTAGATGATTTGGTTGATTGAGGCAAACGATTGGTGGTTAAAACAAGTTGATTTATGGGGATATTCCTTTCGTTTTACTGATAAATAGAAATTATTCGCTGATAAAATTAGCTATTTAGTAGATAAAAAATAGGCGTTCATGGGCAAATAGACGCTATTGGTATAATAGCGATGCGGGTATGCGTAAAAAGGGAGAGGAGAGGGGGAGCGATTCAAAAATCAGCGTTAGGCATGGATTTATCCCCTGCTTTTCCTTACTTTTGCGCCCAAAATGTGCGAACGTGGAAGAATATTTACGACAGTTAAATGAGAGTCAGCTGGAGGCGGTGTGTTATTGCGACGGGCCACAGTTAGTTGTAGCCGGTGCGGGATCGGGTAAGACAAGGGTGTTAACCTATAAAATCGCTTACCTGCTCTCTCAGGGTTGGGCTCCTTACAGCATCTTGGCGTTGACTTTCACCAATAAGGCGGCACGTGAAATGAAAGAGCGTATCGCGGTGTTGACTGATCCGCAAACGGCTCAACGTCTTTGGATGGGCACGTTCCACTCTATTTTTGCCCGTATCTTGCGTCGGGAAGCGGAGCAGATCGGTTTTACCAGCAACTTTACGATTTATGATGCGGCCGACTCGAAAAGCCTTTTGAAATCCATCTTGAAGGAGATGCAGCTCGACGATAAGACCTATCGTGTCGGGATGGTGCAGGGGCGTATCTCGAACGCCAAGAACGCCTTGATCACCGCTGAGGGGTATGAGGTTAATCGGGAGCTGATCGAGCATGATATGCAGAGTCGGGTGCCCTTGATCCGAGAGGTGTACAAGCGTTACCAGCAACGTTGCCGACAGGCAGGAGCGATGGATTTCGATGACCTGCTGTTGCAAACCTATTTGCTTTTTCGGGATCATCCGGATGTGCGAGCCCGTTACAGTGCCTTCTTCCGCTATATCTTGGTGGATGAGTATCAAGATACCAACTTTGCGCAGCATCAGATTGTGCAGCAACTTTGTGGTGAGGAGGGACATCTCTGTGTCGTGGGCGACGATGCGCAAAGCATCTACTCCTTCCGCGGGGCGAATATTGACAATATCCTGCGTTTCAAGAGCCTCTATCCCGGCTGTCGCATCTTTAAATTAGAGCGTAATTATCGTTCCACGCAAAATATTGTCAATGCGGCGAATAGCTTGATTGACAAGAATACGGAACAGATCCGTAAGACTGTCTATTCGGAACGGGAGGAGGGTAGTAAAGTGGCGGTGCTCTCTTCTTACTCCGATTATGAGGAGGCCTATACAGTGGCAGCTCGCATTGGAGAGATGCGTCGTCGGCAAGACTATGACTATGCTGATTTCGCGCTCCTTTACCGCACGAATGCCCAAAGCCGTGTCTTGGAGGAGGCCTTGCGCAAACGAGGCATTCCTTATAAGATTTACGGTGGACTCTCTTTCTATCAGCGCAAGGAGATTAAGGATGTGATTGCTTACGCCCGCTTGGTGGTCAATCCACATGATGAGGAGGCCCTGAAACGGGTGATCAACTATCCGGCTCGTGGTATAGGTGATACGACGGTCGGAAAGTTGGTGCAGGCCGCTTCGGAGAGGGAGATCAGTCTTTGGGAGGTTTTGGAAGATCCTGTGGGGCAGGGGATGAGTATCAATGCGGGTACAGCCAAGAAGTTGTTGGCGTTCCGTTCTTTGATTCAATCGTTTAGCGAATTGGATCAGACCCTTGCCGCTGATGAACTGGCAATGGCGATTGTGAGGCAGAGTGGCCTCTTGAAGGAGCTGATGGCCGATCGCTCGGTGGAGGGCATCAGTAAGCAGGAAAACCTACAGGAGTTATTGAAGGGTATCACTGAGTTTTGTGAGATCAGACGAGAGGAGGGCCTGGAACAAGTACGCATGCAGGATTTTCTGGCTGAGGTGGCTTTGCTGACTGATCAAGACAACGACAAAGATGAACGGGCGGACAAGGTGACACTCATGACCGTTCATGCAGCGAAAGGATTGGAGTTTACGAATGTCTTTGTGGTGGGCATGGAAGAGGATCTCTTCCCCTCGTCAATGGCGAAAGATAGCCCACGGGCGATTGAGGAGGAGCGTCGGCTCTTTTATGTAGCGATTACCCGGGCAGAGCAGAACTGTTTGTTGAGCTATGCCAAGAGTCGTTTCCGCAATGGCTCGACCACAATGTGTATTCCCAGCCGCTTCCTGCGGGATATTGATACGCATTATTTGGAGATTGCTTCAGGAGGTATGCCTGCGGCACGTCCTGCTGAAAACTGGGGACAGGCTCGACAAGAGCCAGCTTTTCGTTCGCCTTTCCAGCAGCCTCGTCCGGTCGAGCGTAAACTATTCGAGGAGGCTTCTGTGATGGTTCAACCCACTGCGGCACCTCGTTTGAAACGGATAGAAAATGCGATGAAATCGCCTGTTTTGGCGCAAACGCCTGTATCTGGACTCACTTATCAGGCCGGCGATCGGGTGCGGCATGATCGTTTTGGTGAAGGGCTTGTGGTGGCGATCGAGGGTGAGGGCAGCAACCTGAAGGCGACAGTCGATTTCGATAACCTGGGTCGTAAGCAGCTGCTCTTGAAGTTTGCCAAGCTGAGCAAGATCTGACGCTGGGGTAACGCTAAGGTAACGCTAAAGTAACGCTAAGGTAACACTAATCTACCTCTAATCCCAGATTAGAGAATGATTAGAGAACGATTAGAGGATGATTAGAGGATGATTAGAGCCATGGTAGAGGGATAGCGGAGCTTGAGTAACCCTACAACGGTTCAGCAGGGGGAAGAACTACTTTCAAGGCTGTAATAATTGTAGGCGGCAGTTGCCGCATTAAAAAAAATGTTATACATTTGTGCGTCAATTGAAAAAAGACTAACAAGTGGTTGGTCATTAAAACAAAAACAGCATGATAGACTATAACAAAATCCCTTCACCCTGCTATGTGATTGAAGAGGACTTGCTCCGACATAACTTGGCGTTGATCAAGCGGGTCAAGGAGTTGGCAGCGGTGAATATTATATTGGCGTTTAAGGCATTCGCCCTTTGGAAGGTCTTCCCAATCATCCGGGAATACATCCCCTTCTCGACAGCCAGTTCCAAGTTTGAGGCACGTTTGGCTTTGGAGGAGATGGGGAGTCCGGCGCATACCTATTCGCCAGCTTATACGGAGGCAGATTTCCCGGAAATCCTGCGTTGCAGTAGCCATATAACCTTCAACTCCCTTTCACAGTTCGCTCGTTTCTATCCGATGGTAAAGGCTGCTGGGGGATGTGTCTCCTGTGGATTGCGTATCAATCCGGAGTATTCCGATGTGGAGACCGATCTGTACAATCCCTGTGCGCCTGGTTCCCGTATGGGGGTGGTGAGAGACCTGTTGGGCGATAAGTTGCCGGAGGGTATTGAGGGACTTCATTTCCATACACTTTGCGAATCCACCTCTTACGATTTGGAGAAGACCTTGGCCGTAGTGGAAGAGCGTTTCGGCACCTTCTTGCCGCAGATCAAGTGGCTGAACATGGGTGGTGGACACCTGATGACACGTCAGGGATATGATGTGGATCACTTGATCCGTTTGCTGAATGAGTTCCATGCCAAATACCCGAACTTGGAGTTGATTATGGAGCCGGGAAGCGCTTTTGGTTGGCAAACCGGATTTTTAATGGCTTCCGTAGTGGATGTGGTGGAGAACCACGGCATTCATACAGCCATTATGGATGCTTCATTCACCTGCCACATGCCCGACTGCTTAGAGATGCCTTACAAACCCCGTATCCGTTTCGCTACGGATCCAGTGGAGGGAAAGCCGACCTATCGGATTGGAGGAAACAGTTGTTTAAGTGGCGATTACATGGGCGATTGGTCGTTTGACCAACCACTGCAAGTGGGTGATCGCTTGATTTTTGAGGATATGTTGCACTATACGACCGTGAAGACAACGATGTTCAACGGTATTCCGCATCCTGCATTGGCGATGTTGACGAGCGACGGGCAGCTTCAAATGTTGCGCGAGTTCGGATATGAGGATTACAAAAACAGAATGGATTAAAAATTGAGGAACGAAAGCGATGGGATTTTTTAGTTTTTTTACGAAAGAGAAGAAAGAGAACTTAGACAAGGGCCTCTCGAAAACGAAAGAAAGTGTGTTTTCCAAGATTACCAAGGCCATTGCAGGTAAGAGTAAGGTGGACGACGATGTGTTGGACAACCTGGAGGAGGTGCTGATCACATCGGACGTAGGTGTGGACACGACCTTGAAAATCATCGAGCGTATTGAGAAACGTGTAGCACGAGATAAATATGTGACCACTGCAGAGCTGACGGCTCTGTTACGTGACGAGATAGCCAGCTTGCTGACGGAGAACCATACGGAGGATCAAGCCGATTTCGTGGTTCCAGCGGAGAAGAAACCTTATGTCATCATGGTGGTTGGCGTGAATGGGGTTGGTAAGACAACTACTATTGGTAAACTGGCTTACCAGTTCAAGAAGGCTGGAAACAAGGTTTATTTGGGTGCTGCGGATACTTTCCGTGCGGCAGCCGTTGAGCAATTGGTGATTTGGGGTGAGCGGGTCGGTGTGCCTGTGGTGAAGCAGAATATGGGTTCTGATCCTGCTTCGGTGGCTTATGATACATTGAGCTCTGCCAAAGCGAATGGAGCGGATGTGGTGATTATCGACACCGCAGGTCGTCTGCACAACAAGATCAACTTGATGAACGAGCTGACGAAGATCAAGAATGTGATGAAGAAGGTGTTGCCTGACGCACCTAATGAGATTTTGCTGGTACTGGATGGCTCTACGGGACAGAATGCGTTTGAGCAGGCGAAGCAGTTCACGGCAGCTACGGAGGTGAATGCTTTGGCTGTCACGAAACTGGATGGTACCGCCAAGGGTGGTGTAGTGATCGGTATTTCGGATCATTTTAAGATTCCGGTGAAATACATTGGTTTGGGCGAGGGTATTGAGGATTTGCAGCTCTTCCGTCGCCGGGAGTTTGTTAACTCGTTATTTGGAGAATGAGAAAAAACAAAGTAGATATTATCACGTTAGGTTGCTCGAAGAACTTGGTGGACTCTGAGCAACTGATGCGTCAGTTCGTGGCCAATGGCTACACGGTAGAGCATGATCCGCATAAAATCAATGGTGAGATCGTGGTGGTGAATACCTGTGGTTTCATTGGCGATGCGCAAGAGGAATCTATCCAGATGATCCTCGATTTGGGTGAGCAAAAGAAGCAGGGACGAATCGGTAAACTGTTTGTGATGGGTTGTCTGTCAGAGCGCTTCATGCAAGAGTTGGTGCCGGAGTTGCCAGAGGTGGATCGTTTCTATGGCAAGTTTAATTGGAAGGAGTTGATCACCGATTTAGGCAAATCCTATTATCAAGACTTGGCCGCTGATCGTGTGCTGACTACCCCTCGGCATTATGCCTTTGTGAAGATTGGCGAGGGTTGTAACCGTACCTGTTCCTATTGTTCTATTCCGATCATTACGGGTGCCTACAAGTCTCGTCCGATGGAGGAGATTGTGGAGGAGGTGCGTCAGCTGACCGCCAAAGGGGTGAAGGAATTTCAGTTCATTGCACAAGATCTGACTTACTACGGACTTGATCTTTACCGACGGACGGCTTTACCGGAGTTGGTGGAGCGGGTATCTGACCTGCCGGGTGTGGAGTGGATCCGTTTGCATTATGGCTATCCTTCGCATTTCCCTTACGAGTTGCTGCCCGTCATGCGGGAACGTGAGAATGTGTGCAAATACATGGATATTGCTTTGCAACATATCAGCGATCGGATGTTGAGTCTGATGCGTCGCCCGATTACAAAGGCTGAGACATATGCACTGATTCAGCGAATGCGTGAGGAGGTGCCCGGTATCCATCTGCGTACCACCTTGATGGTGGGTCATCCGGGTGAGACGGAGGAGGATTTCGCGGAATTGCTCGATTTCGTGAAGCAGGTACGCTTCGAACGTATGGGGGCTTTTGCTTATAGCCATGAGGCAGGCACTTATGCCTATACCCATTATCAGGATGAGATTGAGCAAGAGGTGAAGCAGGATCGTTTAGATGCGTTGATGCGTGCACAGGAACGTGTTTCTGCGGCGTTGAACGAGGCAAAAGTGGGGCAGGTCTTTAAAACGATCATCGATCGTGAGGAGGAGGATTATTATGTGGGACGTACACAGTTCGACTCGCCCGAGGTGGATCCGGAAATGCTGATCACAAAGAAAAAGCCTTTAGAAATAGGCTCTTTTTATAATGTGTGCGTGACAGGTTCTGAAGATTATGACCTATATGGAGAGGTTGTTCACTCGACTGAGAAGCTATGAATAACAAAGAGTTGACAGCGGTAATGGCACAGCGCATGGGCTGTTCTGTGAAGGAGGTAGCTGAGTGGATGGCTGCTTTCGGGACCGTGATGTCTGCTCGACTGATGGATAACGACACGATTAGTTTGGCGGGATTGGGCCAGTTTGAGGTAAGGAAGAAGGAAGAGCGAGTATCCGTGAATCCCACAAATGGGAAGCGTTACTTGGTTCCTCCGAAGTTGGTGCCCGTATTCAAACCGGGTTCTACCTTGAAGAATCGGCTGAAAGCACAGGGAGAAGCGGAACATGAATAGCCGATTGAACATACAAGACGTGGCGGAGCTATTAGCGGAGCGCACCGGGCGTGGACGTGAGGAGGCGGAACGCTTTCTGCGGTTGCTCGTGGAGGCGATTACCGATGGCGTCTTGCAAGATCAATTGGTGAAGGTCAAGGGGATTGGTTCGTTCAAGTTGATAGAGGTAGAAGCGCGAGAAAGTATGCATGTGCATACAGGCGAGCGTTTCCTGATCCCTGCCCATTACAAATTTTCTTTTACACCGGATAAGGAGTTACGCGAGGCCGTGAATCGTCCCTTCTCCGCTTTTGAGACGACCGAAATCTTGAATCCCGTTGTAGCTGAGGGCTTGGAAGAGGAGGTGGCTCCCCTTTCTTCGGATCCCGAAAAGGTGAATGTAGAGGAATCGGTGGAGGAGTTATTGCCCGATCGAGAGATACCATTGCCTCCTACTGCTACCAAGCCGGATCCGCAACAAACTTGTCTGGAGATAGAACCCGTGAAGTCTGATACATCACCCCATGTGCCACAGGTTGAGAGACGATCTGCTTGGGCATGGTTGCGCTATGTCATAGTAGCCCTTCTGCTGGTGGTTGTTGCTTGTGCGTTCTATTTCATCGGGCAAAATCGAGCTTACAAGACATTACGAGAGGCTCAAACGTTGAAGGCGGAGGAGAAGAGCCCCGTATCATCTATGAAGGAGGAGCCGAAAGGTACTTTGGTTGTGACTGAGGATTCTGCTGTAGAGGTGGTTCAGCAACAGGAAATGCCCAAACAGGAGGAGCCGCTGAAGACTGTGGTAATCAAGCGAGGAGATCGCTTAACCAACATTGCCTTGGAGCATTATGGCCACAAACTTTTCTGGGTGTATATCTATCAGCATAACAAAGCATTGGTGGATGATCCCAATAATGTACCGATAGGTACGGAGCTGATCCTTCCCGCTCCACAGCAATATGGCATAGATGCCAAAAGTCGTGCGTCGTTAGAGGCAGCGGCCCGCTTGCAGACGGAGATCCTTACCGCTAAGTAGGGACGAGGAAGGTTGTGGGTTAGTATTATTTAACCTCAAAAGTGAAGCAGGCACATTGATGATGGCTAATTTTGCGCAGTGTAAAAAAAAGACAAGTAACAGAGTAATATATAGAAACGTAAAAACATAATAGAGAAAAATCTTATGAGTCAGACAATAGACATTCGTGAGTTGAATGAGCGAATTGAGAGTAAGAGTTCCTTTGTGAACATGATTACGATGGGAATGGACAAGGTTATCGTCGGTCAGAAGCATTTGGTAGAATCCTTATTGATCGGTTTGCTGTCGGATGGACATATCCTGTTGGAAGGTGTTCCCGGTTTGGCAAAGACATTAGCCATCAAAACATTGTCTTCTTTGATTGACGCCAAATATAGCCGTATCCAGTTTACTCCGGATTTGTTGCCGGCAGATGTGATCGGTACAATGATTTATAGCCAGAAGAGTGAGGAGTTCCAAGTGAAGCAGGGTCCGATTTTTGCGAACTTCGTGTTGGCAGATGAGATCAACCGTGCACCGGCCAAGGTGCAGAGTGCGTTATTAGAGGCGATGCAGGAGCGTCAGGTGACGATTAGTGAGAAAACCTATCAATTGCCGAAACCCTTCTTGGTCATGGCCACCCAGAACCCGATCGAGCAGGAGGGTACCTATCCGCTTCCTGAGGCACAGGTCGATCGTTTCATGTTGAAGGTGATCATCAACTATCCGAAGAAGGAGGAGGAGAAACTGATTATCCGCCAGAATATCTCTGGTGAGCGCCCGGAGATCAAGCCGATCCTGACGAAGGAGGAGATCTTGGATGCCCGTAACGTGGTGCGTGAGGTCTATCTGGATGAGAAGATCGAGCGTTACATCGTGGATATTGTCTTTGCGACTCGTTTCCCGGCAGAGGCTGGTTTGCCTAACTTGGCCAATATGATCTCTTTCGGAGCTTCACCCCGTGCTTCCATCAACTTGGCGTTAGCCGCTCGTGCGTATGCCTTCATCAAACGCCGTGGTTATGTGATCCCGGAGGACATCCGTGCGGTTTGCCACGATGTGATGCGTCACCGTATCGGTTTGAGCTATGAGGCAGAGGCCAACAACTTGACGGCTGAGGAGGTGATCAGCGAGATTTTGAACAAAGTAGAAGTACCCTAATTGAACGATGGAAACCAGTGAGTTATTAAAGAAGGTTCGCCAGATCGAGATCAAGACACGTGGTCTGTCTCGCAACATCTTCGCCGGACAATACCACTCGGCTTTCAAGGGTAGGGGTATGGCTTTCAGTGAGGTGCGCGAGTATCAATATGGCGATGATATTCGTGACATTGATTGGAATGTGACCGCCCGCTATGTACGTCCGTATGTGAAGGTGTTCGAGGAGGAGCGTGAGCTGACCGTGATGCTCTTGGTGGATGTCTCTGGCAGCCGTGATTTCGGATCGGTCAATGTCATGAAGAAAGAGGTGATGACAGAGATTGCCGCTACCTTGGCCTTCTCGGCGATCCAGAACAACGATAAGATTGGTGTGATCTTTTTCTCTGACCGGATCGAGAAGTTCATCCCGCCTCAGAAGGGGAAGAAACATATCCTCTATATCATCCGTGAGTTGATCGATTTCCAGCCGGAGGCGAAGCGGACGGACATCGGTCAGGTGCTGAAATACCTGACCAATGCGATCAAGAAACGTTGTACGGCCTTCCTGATTTCCGATTTCATCGATAAGGGCGGGTTTAAGGACGCCTTGACCGTGGCCAATCGGAAGCATGACATGGTAGCGATCCAGGTCTATGACCAGCGAGAGACGGAGTTGCCGTCGGTAGGTCTGATGAAGATCAAGGATGCGGAGACTGGGCAGGAGCGTTGGATTGATAGCGGTTCTGCCCGTGTGCGTGAGGCTTATAAAACATGGTGGGAGAAGCGTCAGACGGCCATGAGCGATACGTTCAAGAAATGCCGTGTGGATGCGGTCTCTATCCGAACGGAGGATGATTATGTGAGAGCGTTGATTGCGCTTTTTGACAAACGTAGTTGAAAGGTAAATAGATGAAATTGATAAAAAACACCCTCTTGTCGCTCATCGGTTTGGCTTTCCTGTACTGTGGGAAGGTGGAGGCGCAACAACGCCCGCTGATTGATGTAGCGATCGACTCGGCTGCGATCCTGATTGGTGAGCAGACGGTGTTGCATTTGACGGTCACGGCAGATCAAGACCGTCCGGTGCAGGTGGTCATTCCGAATGATACGCTGATGGCCGGTGTGGAGGTGCTGAACCTCTCGAAACCGGACTCCACGAAAATTGAGAATAACCGGATGGTGATCAAGCAAGATGTGCTGATCACCTCGTTTGACTCGTCGCTCTATCTCTTGCCTCCATTGAAGGTCATAGATGGTACCGATACGGTCTATTCCAACCAAGTGGCCTTGAAAGTCTCTACCTTGCCTGTCAATGTGGAGAATCCTGAGGAGTTTTTCGACATCAAGCAGGTATGGAAACCACCTTTTGTGCTGGCTGACTATTACCCTATTATAATAGGTATATTGCTGGTTCTGTTGTTGGCAGCCTTAGCTTGGTATATCTGGAAGCGGATGCGTGAGCGGAAATCGTTGATCCCCTTCAAAAAAGAGGAGCCGAAATTGCCCCCTCATGAACAGGCGATCAAGGAGCTGGACGAGATCAAGCAGCAGAAGCTGTGGCAGCAGGGACGTAGTAAGGAGTATTACACCTTGATCACGGAGACCCTGCGTCGCTATATGGTCGATCGTTTCGGTATCAATGCGATGGAGATGACCTCTGACGAGATCTTGGCGTTGATCAAACAGACGACCGAGGCACAGAGTGTCTATGATAACTTGAGGCAGATCCTTTCGTTGGCGGATTTCGTGAAGTTCGCCAAGATGAACCCGCTGCCTGACGAGAATGATTTAAGCTTGATGAACGCATACCTCTTTGTCAACCAGACGAAGGTGGTAGAGCTTCCCAAGCCGGAAGATGAACCAACTGAAAAGAAAGAGGAGTAAACGAGATGGTTTTTGCGAATCCCCATTATTTATATTTGTTGCTGTTACTCATCCCGATGGTGGGATGGTATATCTATAAGTTGAGCAAGAACCAAGCCAGCTTGCAGGTCTCCTCTTCGGAGGCGTTTGATGCACCGGAGGCCTCTTCTTGGATCGTTTACCTGCGCCATCTGCCCTTTATCTGTCGGCTCTTGGCGGTGGCTTTGCTGATCGTGGTCTTGGCCCGTCCGCAATCCACAGACAGCTGGTCCAGCTCTTCGACAGAGGGTATCGACATTATGTTGTCGATGGATATCTCTGGTAGTATGTTGGCGCAAGACTTGAAGCCTAACCGGTTGGAGGCAGCGAAAGATGTGGCAGCCTCCTTCATCAATGGCCGTCCGAATGATAACATCGGTTTGGTGGTCTTCTCGGCGGAGAGTTTCACGCAATGTCCGTTGACCACGGATCATACGGTATTGCTCAATCTGTTCAAGGACATTCAGAGTGGTATGATCCAAGATGGTACGGCGATTGGCTTGGGTTTGGCGAATGCCGTGAGCCGTATCAAGGATAGCCAAGCGAAGTCGAAGGTCATTATCCTGTTGACTGATGGCTCGAACAATGCGGGCGAGATTGCTCCGGTAACGGCCGCTGAGATCGCCAAGACCTTTGGTGTGCGTGTCTATACGATCGGTGTCGGTACACAGGGTATGGCTCCCTATCCTTTCCAGACGGCTTTTGGCGTGCAATACCAGAATATCCCCGTTGAGATAGATGAGGCGACCTTGAAACAGATCGCATCCATCACAGGAGGTCAGTATTTCCGGGCGACGGATAATGCCAGCTTGAAGGAAATCTATGCGGAGATCGATCAGATGGAGAAGACCAAGATCAGCGTGCAAGAGTTCAGTAAGAAGCAAGAGGAGTATAAGAACTGGGCCTTGCTGGTATTTGTCTTGTTGCTGATGGAGATTGTGTTAAGGAATACATTGTTGAGAAATATACCCTAAAGGAGAAAAAGGCTTATGT
>OBLI01000223.1_pt1 | contig 62416 bp, 54 predicted proteins | sample 1519701 | NCBI WGS metagenome assembly OBLI01 (sample SAMEA3663005, study PRJEB22513) | pig gut metagenome | biome: pig gut; feature: pig-associated habitat; material: faeces | place: France | collected 2012
TGACATGCCCAAAAACTCCTGTATAATGCAGATATGGGCAGAATCCGGAAAATCGGCTCTGCCCATTTGTAACTATTCACAAATCTTATATCAGTTTTTAACGTTTACACAAAACTTGAAACGGTCTCTTTCACACCGTCGCCTTTGCCTGCGCAAGTATTCTCTTAGCGTCCTCTGTCTTTGTCACGGCTTCTTTGAAGGTGTTTTGAGCCTTCTCGTTTTCTGCCTGCAACCTTCGGTTCGCCTCTATCAGTTTCTGATTCTCTACCAATACCAAGTCGCTCTCGGCTAATCTGGCGATATGAGCGTTCAGCTTCTGAATCTCTTGCCCTTGTTCTGCTATCGTCGATTGCATGGAGCATATCTGTGATTTCAGATTTTGCACATCGGATAAATGCGTCTGTATCTGAATCTCCTTTTGTGCCAGCAGTGATCGGTACTGCTCGTTCTCCGCCTGCAAGTCCTCCGACAGTTTCAAAAGACTGTCTGCGTTCCATAAGTTTTCTGATTCGTTCATCACGTTCTCTCGCTTTCTCTTTTATTCTCTGCATAATTCCTGCAATTGCCTGTTCTGTGTTACTAATTTCTGATTCTGTAAGGTCAGATTCCGGTTTTCGTCTGAGAGCCTCCTGTTCTCGGCATTTAATTTCTCCAGCGATTCCTGCTGTTCTAAATTTACCGATTTCAACTGCTCCAGCTGATACTGCTGGTTCTCCAGAATGTCCAGCATGCCTTCCTGATATTTGAAAATCTTCATGATTTCCTCTAAAGTATCCTGTAATTCGTTCATATAAAATTCTTCCTCTCTCCATAATGGTTTTCTGTAATGCCAGCATAGTAAGAAGCCATCCAGCTTTCAGCTCATTTAACTTTCTTACAATGCGGTTGTATTCATAGCGGTTAGAAACAAAGCCTGCTTTTTCCATCTTGCGGGCATGATACCCTTCGTGGATGGTAGGCTCCAAATCCAGCTCCTGCCGTTTGTAACTTCTGTGGTCAATCTGCTGCTCCAAAGACAGATATTCGTTACAGATATCTGCCCATGGCTTTCTCCAGATTTCCGCTTTGTTTTGGTCGTTCCAGTCATTCGGTTCTAGGGATTTCTTCCAGCTCAATACATCTTCCAAGCACCGATTCCACAGCCGCACCGATTTCAATCAGACGGTGGGTTCGGATTTTCCGTTCTTCCTCCTTCTTTCGTTTCTCCAGCCGCTTCTTTTGTGCCTCATAACGCTTCAGTTCCTGTGCCAGATTCTCAATCCTTAAATCCTTCTCCTGGATTCTTTCTTCATAGTTTTTTGTTGATTTACCCATACAAAACTCCTTCCTGCTGATGAATTATCAGTCTAAAAACAATTGATTTGTGTAACAATTACTCTGCTTCCGATATATCCTGCTTCCGGTTGGCAATATCGTTTGCCATCAGATGCAAAAGCTTATCCTCAAAGGTAGATGTGGTATTCTCTGCGAAAAACACATTTACCTTATAGGTGGTCTGTCCTTTTCTTTTGGTAAAAGAGGACATCGCCTGCTCTTTACTTGCTGTCTGCTCCATAATTATTTCACCTCCTCCTTGAAATGTGAACATATGTTTGCTATAATCAAAGTATCTTTGACGGACTGCGACAACGGATAAGACAAATCTTCATAAAATCCGGCTCCTTTCTTATGGTATTAAGTAATCTTTTTTCGATAAATAAGATTACTTCCTCACCTATAGGAGAAATGCAGTCCCAAAACGGAACTGTTTTTTATAAAAGTTTTGAAAATATTTTTTGAAAGGTGGTGAATCCCTGTTGAAGGAATGTACAAATGATTATTTTGAAGAAGACATGCCGGAAGATGACCTGACGGATGCCCTTGAACGGGAGAATGCCGCTATTCTTGAAATAGAACTTGAGATGGAAAATGAGCCGAAAGTATCAGGGATACCGGAAGCATCAACAAGAAACAAGCTGAAACGTGAACTGGAACAGGAAGCACTGACACGTCTTGAGGATTCTGCCAGAACCGAGGAGGAATTTGCAAATGTGGTTACATGGTGGAACAGGTTTGATGCCAACCGGGAACGTAAGGAACGCTACCATGAAATAGGAAGATCGGATGTTCCCCTTGAATGGGGAATGTCACCGGATGAGATTGTAATTCCTGCTCCCATCCGGCATGTTTTCTGGAAGCAGATACTGAAAGGGGATTTCCTTGATGCCATTTATGACTGCCCCTTTGAAATGCATGAGCTGGTAACAGACGAGAATATTTCCAAAGCAATCTTTGCATTAAAAGATGTACAGAAGGAGCTTTTATATCAGCTTGCCATTAAAGGATACTCCTGTCAGTTGATTGCAGCATTTAGAGAGCAGACCGACAGAAATATCCGCAAAATCCGTGACACCATGTTAATGAAGCTTCGTAAATCCTTTATGCAGGCATTACAGAACAGAGTAGACAATCAGCTTTCTCTGACAAAGCAAGAGCAGATTTTTTATGACAATTACCGATCACTGATTACGGATAAAAAGAATAAGAAAATGAAAGAAATCGCAAATACTATTTGACCTTATGAGACAGCCTTGGTATGATAGTAATATATTTTCTGGTGATACAGATTACATTTTAGAACAGACAGATTGGAGGCTTTTATGAGTAACCTATTCCAGAGAACCAGCTCCAACTGGGTACGATATGACAAATATGAATGGAAGGAAGACGCGGAAGGTATTTTATACATTACTCCGGCACCGGATGCGAAAGTGTCTCTTTATAACCCGCTAAAGGATTCGGAGCAGATGGTATTAAAGGCGGTAAATCTCGGACTTATGTGCATGGACAAAAATAATACACAGGAACAGCTGCAGAATGCTATTATGGATTTTGTTACCGGTTACGGACTGCTTGGCTTTATGACCGCACTGCCTACCACACCAGACTTCATCACTTATCATGCGGTATATTTACCGAAAAATCATTTCATCAAAGAGGAAAGCATGACCACGGAAAAATATCTTTCTTACTTCTTTCCCTTTGATAAGATTGATTTTGTGAAAAAAGGTTTGGAATCTTCATGGAGTACGGACGATATGCAGATGATGGCACTGATTATGACCATGAAAAACAAACCGCAGGCAGTAATGATGAGCTTTCAGAAAGAATATGCGGAACGATATGACTGGCTTGAGACCTTATTTAAGGACTGGGCATTTACCTTTATGTCAAGCTTTCTCTACTATCAGGATTTTGACATGCTAGATGATATGCAAAAGAATTTATATCGACAGGGCATGGCGGCATTTGGCGGCATTTCACCGACCTATCACATAGAGCTGCTTGAACGTCCTACCATTGTCTGGGATTTCCATTCTCTGTTATTGGGTGTGCAGATGATGTTTTCTTTTATGCTTACTGATGAAAAATCAACGCTCCGGGTATGTAAGCATTGTGGAAATGCTTTTATTGCCAGCAGACCAAACAGCGTATTCTGCAGTGGCAGATGCAAGAACCAGTATAATGTGTATAAGAGTCGGGCGAAGGATAAGGACAACAACGACTAATTCATAAGCATCAAATCACAGAAAGAAGGATTTTATGAATACGGATATTGCAAAACAAATGGAAATGGTGCTGTACAGAACCGAAGATGATAATGTAACGGTCAGTGCCTTGATAAAAGATGAAACCATCTGGATTACACAAAAAGCTATGGCTGAATTGTTTGGTGTGCAGAAACCGGCAATCAGCAAGCATTTAAAAAATATATTTGAACAGGGAGAACTTCGTGAAGAAGTGGTAGTTTCCAAAATGGAAATACCCACTCCACACGGTGCGATTCCCGGAAAAACACAGCTTTCCCCTACCAATTATTACAATCTTGACGCCATTATTTCTGTAGGTTACAGAGTGAACTCCATTCAGGCAACCAAATTCCGTATCTGGGCAACCGGTATTTTGAAGGAATATATGATTAAGGGCTTTGCTATGGATGATGAACGTCTGAAACAGGGCAAAACAGCTTTTGGAAAAGACTATTTCCGTGAATTGCTGGAAAGAGTTCGCTCCATCCGTGCCAGCGAACGCAGAATATGGCAACAGATAACCGATATCTTTGCCGAGTGCAGCATTGATTACAATAGAGATTCTGATACTGCATATCATTTTTATGCCACTATACAGAATAAATTCCACTATGCCATTACCGGTAAAACAGCGGCAGAAATTGTGTATAATCAGGCTGACCACACCAAGGAAAATATGGGCTTGACCACATGGAAAAATGCTCCCGATGGTCGTATTCTCAAATCTGATACTCCGATTGCCAAAAACTATTTGGACGAAAAACAGATTCGCCAGTTGGAACGTGCTGTTACAGGATATTTTGATTATATAGAGGATTTGATTGAACGTGAAAACGTCTTTACTATGGAGGAATTTTCAAAAAGCGTGAACGAGTTCCTTGCGTTCCGCAGGTATGATATTTTAAAGGATAATGGGCGTGTTTCCCATAAGCAGGCAGTTGAGAAAGCATATCAGGAATATGATATTTTTAACAAGACACAGCCGATAGAATCTGATTTTGATAAGATAGTAAAAGGATTGGAAAAGAAAGAATAATTACTTTTTTGGATTATGTGATTATGATACAATTACGGAAAATAGTGTTTTATGAATCTGATCAATCGAATTTTTTGTGTAAAGGAGAACTTTATGAAAAAGATATTAGTGACAGGCGGAACAACTTTTGTAAGTAAATATGTGGCAGAATATTTTGTGAATGTGGGTTATGAAGTTTTTGTACTTAACAGAAATTCTAAGCCACAAGTTCAGGGTGTAAAACTCATTGAAGGAGATAGGCATAATTTGGGTGGTGTATTAAAGGATACATTCTTTGATGTTGTAGCGGATATAACAGCCTATAATGATAACGATATAATTGATTTTGTTAAGGAATTGGGTTCTTTTGATCAGTATATTATGATTAGTTCAAGTGCTGTTTATCCTGAGTATGGTGTTCAGCCATTCCTGGAAGAATCAGAGAAATCCGAAAATAAATTTTGGGGTTCATATGGAACCGATAAAATAGCAGCTGAAAAGGCATTACTTGAAAGAGTGAAAGATGCATATATATTAAGACCGCCTTATTTATATGGACCAATGAATAACGTGTATAGAGAGGCTTTTGTATTTGATTGCGCCTTGGCGGACAGAAAATTCTATTTACCTAAAGATGGCAGTATGAAATTACAATTCTTTCATGTAAAAGATTTATGCAGGTTGATGGAGGTAATAATTAAAGACAAGCCACAAGAGCGTATTTTAAATGTTGGTAATGTTGAAGCAGTTTCTATTAAAGATTGGGTCACAAAATGCTATGAAAGCTTAGGAAAAATACCGGATTTTGTAAATGTTTATGAAGATATTGAACAGCGAAATTATTTCAGTTTTTACAACTATGAGTACTATTTGGATGTATCGCGTCAAAACAAAATATACCCAGAAACCATATCATTAGAAGACGGATTGAGGGATAGTGTTAAATGGTATTTGGAACATAGCACAGAAGTTAATAAGAAACCTTATTTTAAATATATAAATGAAAATCTAGTGGAGGATTAATTACAAAAGCTATCAAAGATTATCAGCGATTAAAGAAAGATGAAGCAGATCGGTTAGCGATTGGATGGGATGTAAAGAGAGAACTTTCAAAAATAAACTATCGTATCCACACGGATGCAGTAAAAGAATTTTTGATAAGTTTCATTTGAAAATGGGGTTTGCGGAAGCAAATAGAATTGTTTGTTTTACGAAAAGGTTAACAGATTTAGAGGAGTAGTATGTGATGGCGAAAAACTATGAATATAAAAAAGCAACCATAGCAGACATTGATGAACTTGTAAGGACTAGAATTATCGTCCTTCGTACTGCCAATAAACTATCGAATGATGTGGATATGTCATTGGTGGAAAAAGAATCCTATGAATATTATAAGAACGCATTAGAAACTGGTGAGCATATTGCATATCTGGTGTATGATAACGAAACCTTTATTGGCGCTGGTGGTGTCAGTTTTTATCAGGTTATGCCGACATATCATAATCCAACAGGTAAAAAGGCTTATATTATGAATATGTATACGGCACCGGCATATCGGAGACAGGGGATTGCATTTCATACATTAGATTTACTGGTAAAGGTTATAAGGAAACAGGGCGTATCACAGATTACTTTAGAGGCGACAGAGATGGGACGACCATTGTATGAAAAATATGGATTCGTAAAAATGGAAGATGAAATGGAGCTGATCAAATGACAAGAGTTTATTTCGTGCGTCACGCACAGCCGGAACACGAATGGGAAGAAGACAGGACAAGACCTTTGACGGAAGAGGGTAAGAAAGATTCTGCAATTGTGCTGGAATTTTTGAAGGACAAGAAAATAGATGCGTTTTATTGTAGTCCGTATAAACGTAGTATGGATACCATTGCAGAGGCAGCAGATTTTTTCACAAAAGAGATTATAACAGATGAGAGATTGAGGGAGCGCGAAAAAGGACCTGATGGAAACAATCACGGAATGTTCCAGAAACGATGGGCTGATCATAATTATCATGAAGAGGGTGGAGAGTCCATTGCTATGGTGCAAAATCGTAACATAGAGGCACTGAATGAGATTTTATCAGATAATACGGATAAAGATATTGTTATAGGAACCCATGGTACTGCCCTTAGTACGATATTGAATTTTTATGATAGTAATTTTGGCTGTGAAGATTTTCTGCGAATTATAGATTGGATGCCATATATTATCGAACTGGACTTTGAAAGCAGCTGTAACGAAATGGAATCTGAATGTCCAATCGACAGTTTTAAGTTGATTGCCAAACAGGAACATTGTTATATAGAGAAGGAATTTAAGGGGAATGTGTGGATGGTTCAGTGATAAAAGGGGAGGATAGTTTGCAAGGTGCACTTAGAGAAGAAGTCAGTGTGGAAGATACTATCTTGATGGATAACCTGCACCTAATTGATGAAGATGGATATTTGATAAGAGCAGCAATGCTTGCATTTTATAAAGATCCAGAGAAGTGGGTAACAGGCTCTTATATCAAAATCGGCTATTTTGGAAAATCAGATTCGGATTTGGTGTACCAGGATGAGGTGCACGGTCCTTTGATAGAGCAGGTAGATAAGACCGTTGATTTAGTTTATACAAAATATATGAAGGCCTTGATTGATTATGAGGGTGTCCAGAGAATTGAGCAGTTTATGTTCCACAAGGACGCATTCCGTGAGATTTTGTTGAATGCCATTGTTCATAAGGATTACAGTAGCTATAATCCAATCCAGATTAGTGTTTATGAGGATAAGATTTATATTTGGAACGATGGTGAGATGCCTCCAAATCTGGATTCTACTGACAAATTGTTTATGAAACATTCATCAAAGCCTTTTAATCCTAAATTGGCAAATGTCTTTTTCAAAAGCGGTATGATTGAAGCTTGGGGAAGAGGATTTGAGAAGATTAGGGAAGCTTGTGCGTTGTATGATGGACCATTGCCGGAATACGAGATTAATGAGGCTGGAATTATGGTTCTTTGCAAGGCTTGTGATAGGTATCTGGAACTGATTCCTGCCAAGAAAAAAGTTGATTCAATCATTTCAGATGAGCGAATTATGAGCGGAAAAATGAGCGAATTAAGGAAAGAACCAATTGTTAAAATTGTAAATTATTTAAAAGACAACGAAGAGATTACAACGGCAAAAGGTGTGGAAATCACTGGAAAATCGGAGGCTCAAGTTAGAAGATATTTAAAAGTTTTATGTAATTTAGGAATTATAAAAAGCACTCGTACTACAAAAGGTAATGTGTATGTTAGAATTTAGATGATCCGCTCATTTAAATGAGTGGATTATGATTGAATAGCGATTAGGATAAAGGTCTAGGAGGTGACTTTGCTTGGGTGACAATGGTGGAATTTACAGTTTGGCTGGATTTGCATATCAAATAAAGGTATTTGTTCTGAATGTGTTAGAATTGAAAAATGGTTACACCCTTGAGTATGAAACAATAGATGATGTTGCATTGAAAATGGCAGCTGACAAGTTGGACGAGCATGAAGATGATTTATGCAGTATATTTACAGCGACTAGTAGAAGAGCAATTCAAGTCAAGAAAACTCAAGTGACAAATAGTATTGCAAAAAAAGTAGTCAAGAATTGGATTTTGGCTGATAAAAATAATGCAGATATTGAACAATTTGTGTTAGTAACTGACAGAGAAGTAGACATGGACGTGTTTGTTGACTTGGATGTGGATGAAATTTTCAAAGAAGTAAATGCAGCTACTGGTAATAAGTCAATAGATGCAAAGGTAAAAAAGATTGGCTATACTGAGGCGGAATTGAAGCAAAAAGTTCGAGATATTGTATCAATGTCAAGTATACAAAAATATAGAAATTTTGAGAAAAATCAAGTGACTAAAATCAGAATATTCTAAGAAAAAGCTTTCTAAAGAGTGATGAACTTAGCAAATTATAAGCGCATGCGACTAAGAAAGATACCGTTGATTTTATGCAGACTAACCAGATAGATGTAAAGATTATTGATGTGGTATGTAAAATCATAGATGAAGTTTCATTTGCAGGGACTGATTCCGTTATGCATGGCAAGATAGAAAAAATGGCAGAACACTGACAAAAAGTTATGGAAAATTTTCCTGATGAATTTATAAGTTCATCAAAGTAGTGAAACTCATGCAGGAATATGTTATACTAAAGGCAGACAAAGCTGGAGGATATATGGATGAGCACCTGCAAGGCACTGTTATCTAAAATTATAAATAAAAATGCTTTTTACGAGCAGGAGGATGTGACACAGAATATTTTTGCGTTCCGTGTGGTGGGAATCTGCATTTTATTCTATTCGTTTGTGATGATTCTGAACTGCCTGCATATTTTTATCGTGGATCAGACGATTTTTACAAGAGGCTATGTGGCGGCATGTGTGCTGGTGTTGATTTATGGATTGCTACTTGTGAAGATGGGGCTTGAGCACCCATTTACCAAGTATCTCAGCGTTACGGCCATCGGGTTGATCGTCATGGCCGCGAGTGCATCCCTTACCTACCATATGATCATTATTATGATGATCCCGATTATCATTGCAAGTATGTATACTTCAAAGAGACTGTCGGTTTATGCCTTTATATTTACAGTGGGTGGGATTACGATCAGTACTTATGTGGGCTATTATTTTGGGGTATGTGATGCAAACATGGCACTGCTGACGGTGACATCACTGGATCATCTGCAGAAGGATGGTGTGTTTTTGCTCAACAAAGTAAACGAAAATCCTATGGTTACGCTGGCACTTTATTATGTGATGCCGCGATCGCTGATGGCGGTTGCATTTTATTATGTAAGTAACAGTGTAAACAGTATTGTGCGTAAGTCCATGGAAAATGCAATGCGTATGGTACAGGCGGCTTCCATGGATGATATGACGGGACTTTACAGCAAAAATAAACTGCTTGAAACAGTGGAACATATGGAGCCAAAAGAACGCCCGGTTGCGGTTATTTATTGGGATGTCAACCAGTTGAAATATGTAAACGATACGTTTGGTCATTTGTACGGAGACCAGCTGATTGCCAAAATTGCGGGATCCATTCGGGCAGCAGTGACGAGTGAGGAAACCAATGCTTACCGTTACGGTGGGGATGAATTTCTTATGATTATTCCGGATGGGACACAGGAGATTGCAGAAGATGTCATTGAAAAGTGGAGGCAGGTGATGAAGCCGATTCAGAAAAACAGTGAGATTCCGGTATCTGCCTCCGTGGGATATGCCGTGGGAAAATATGAAAATATAATGGAACTGATCGAGATCGCAGATCAGAGAATGTATAAGGACAAACAACTACGCCGCCAGTAGCGGCGTATTTTATGGCTCAGAGGGATAACAGAACCGGAAAGGGGGTAGAGAAAATTTGAAAACAAACAAATATGAAATAGATATGTGCAATGGTTCGATCATGGATAAACTGATCTCGTTTGCACTCCCACTCATGCTGTCTGGAATTTTACAGCTGATGTTCAATGCGGTGGATATCATTGTTGTGGGGCATTTTACGGGAAAACAGGCACTGGCGGCAGTGGGATCGACCACGGCACTCATCAACGTGTTCACCAATCTGTTTATCGGAATTTCGCTGGGGGCTAACGTGCTTGCGGCACGTTTTTTTGCGTCCGGCAGGGAAAAAGAAATGTCAGACACGGTACATACCGCCATTCTGCTGGCACTGATCAGCGGAATTCTCATGGCAGGAATCGGGGTAATCAGTGCAAAAGGTGCGCTGCTTCTTATGGGAACGCCGGACAATGTCATTGCACAGTCAACCCTTTACATGCGGATTTATTTTCTGGGGATGCCGTTTTTTATGCTCTATAATTATGGGGCAGCGATTCTGCGTGCGGTGGGAGATACCAAGCGGCCGTTGTTGTTTCTGGTGATTTCCGGATGTGCCAATGCGCTGCTGGATCTGATTCTTGTGATCGGTTTTCATCTGGGTGTGGCAGGCGTAGCCACTGCGACGATTACGGCACAGATGATCTCCTGCATTCTGGTTTTGTTATGCCTGTACCGCACCGACAGCTGCTATCAGCTGCGCTTTTCGAGGCTGAAAATAAAAAAGGTTTATCTGCTGCAGATTTTTCAGGTGGGAATTCCTGCCGGGATTCAAAGTACGGTTATTAACTTTTCAAACGCGCTGCTGCAGTCTTCCGTGAATTCGTTCGGAGATACGGCGATGGCGGGATATACAGCGGCAAATAATATTCTGGGATTTTTGTATATGTCGGTAAATTCCATTACACAGGCATGTATGAGTTTTACGAGTCAGAATTACGGAGTGGGAAAATATAAACGTATGGATCGCGTGCTGATCGACTGTCTGATTCTTACGGTCAGTGTTTCCCTGTTGCTGGGATGTGGCGCATGGTTTTTCGGACCGCAGGTACTTAGTATATATACGAGAGAAAAGGACGTGATCGAGAGCGGCATGGAGATTCTTGCCATTACAACAGTGCCGTATTTTCTGTGTGGCATTATGGATCTGTTTCCCGGAGCACTGCGGGGGATGGGACATTCGGCAGTGCCGATGATCCTGTCGGTGATCGGTACGGTCGGAACGAGAATCCTCTGGATTTTTGGATTTTTCCCACATCACAGATCGTTGTACTTCCTGTTTATTTCTTATCCGGCATCCTGGATCATAACGATTGTGATGCAGGTCATCTGTTTTTATTTTGTGAGAAAAACGGTGCGCAGGGAATTGATGCGAAGGTAAAACGCAGCGTAAAAAAATGTGCCCAAAAATCGGAAACGATTTTTGGGCATTTAGTTTCTTGAAGGAAGAGAGAGAACATGCTACTATAATGGAAACTGAAATAAAGAAAATAGTTTCCTTCCGGCAGAAAGGATGAAAAGAATGAATAAAGAACTGAAAGAGAACATTATGCAGGGAACTTTGCAGGCATTCAATCAAAAAGGTTTGAAATTTACGATGGATGATATTGCAAAGATTTTAGGGATCAGTAAAAAAACGATTTATCAGGTGTTTCGTGATAAGGAGGCTTTGTTTCTGGAAACGGTGGACTATTTGTTTGACCGGATCAAGGACAGTGAGCAGAAGATCGTAGAGAATCCCCAAATGGATACTCTGCAAAAAATTCACACAATCCTTGGTGTGATGCCGGAATGTTATCAGGATGTGGATTTTCGACAGTTATATCAGTTGAAAGAAAAATATCCGGAGATTTATCATCAGGTGGAAGTACGGCTCGAAACAGGCTGGGAAACGACCATTGCCCTGTTGGAACAGGGCATGCAGGAAGGTGTGATCCGTCCGGTCCGGATTCCGATTTTAAAGATGATGCTGGAAGCATCGTTAGAGCAGTTTTTCCAGCGCGATATCCTGCTACAGAATGAAATTACTTATGCGCAGGCATTGCAGGAGGTTGTCGGGATTCTGATGTATGGAATTGCTTCGGAGAGGTAAAACGAAAGGGGAGCATAAAGAAGCATGGAGAGGTTGTATTGGAACAATGACTGGAAATTTGCCGAAACATGGGAAGAAGCCATGAAAGAGGCAGTATATCCGGAAAATGAGATGGAGGATGTGCGGCTGCCGCATACCTGCAAAGAGCTTCCGTATCATTACTTTGATGAGCATGCGTATCAGATGCTGTGTGGATATCGCAGACATTTTATGGCGCCGGAAGCGTGGCAGGGGAAAAGTGTGGAACTGACCTTTGAGGGAGTGGCGCATGATGCACTTGTTTATGTCAATGGGACAGAAGTGAAAGCGCACCATTGCGGTTATACGGCATTTTCCGTGGAACTTGCGGAATACCTGAAATATGGGGAGGACAATGTACTTGCGGTGCGTGTCGACAGCAGGGAAAATTTGAATATTCCGCCGTTCGGATATGCCATAGATTACATGACTTTTGGCGGGATGTATCGTGAGGTTTATGTGCAGGTGAGAAATAAGACACATCTCGCAGATGTATTTATCAAGCCACAGATACATCCTCTGCAGGTGACTACAGAGATTACGGTACAGAATATTTCGGATGGTATAACGCTGCAGCAGGAAATCCGCAAAAAAGGCGAGGATGCATACCGTCCCCTGGGACAGAAGTCGGTGCAACAGACAAATATGCAAACCGTTTTTCCGGTGCAGGAGATCTGTTTGTGGGAACCGGAAAATCCACATTTGTATGAAATCCGGACGAGTTTGTGGAAAAATGGGGAAATGATAGATGCGCGTGTGGATATCACAGGGTTTCGGGAAGCCGGATTCCGGAAAGATGGTTTTTATCTGAACGGAAAGAAACTGCGGCTTCGTGGCTTAAACCGTCATCAGAGTTATCCGTATGTGGGATATGCAGCGCCGGCATCCATGCAGATTTTTGATGCCGATATTCTCAAAAAAGAGCTTGGCGTGAATGCTGTGCGCACTTCCCATTATCCGCAGTCGCAGGATTTTATCAGTCGTTGTGATGAAATCGGTCTGCTTGTGTTTACAGAGTTTCCGGGTTGGCAGCACATCGGGGATGAAGAATGGAAGCGGCAGGCGGTGCAGAATTTAAAGGAAATGATCGTGCAGTACCGCAATCATCCTTCCATTATTCTCTGGGGTGTGCGGATTAATGAGTCACAGGATGACGATGTTTTTTACAGGGAAACAAACCGGGTGGCACATGAACTGGACGATACGCGGGCAACCGGCGGAGTGCGGATGCTAAAGAAAAGCCATCTTCTGGAGGATGTTTATACGTACAACGATTTTCTTCACGATGGCAGACATCCGGGGTGTAATCCGAAACGAAAAGTTACACCGGATATGAAAAAGCCGTATCTGATCAGTGAGTATAACGGGCATATGTTTCCGACCAAGCCGTTTGACGATGAGGAACACCGGACGGAGCATGCAATCCGTCATGCAAATGTATTAAATGCGGTGGCACAGGAGCCGGATATTGCAGGAAGTTTTGGCTGGTGTATGTTTGACTATAATACGCACAAGGATTTTGGCAGCGGTGACCGGATCTGTTACCATGGCGTGATGGATATGTTCCGCAACCCGAAACTCGCGGCGGCGGTGTATAGCAGTCAGCAGGAAGATACACCGGTTTTAGAACTGAGTTCTTCGATGGATATCGGAGAGCATCCGGGCGGAAACCGCAGCGGAAACTGGATGATTACAAATGCGGATGTTGTGCGGATGTACAAAAACTCTAAATTGATCAAAGAGTATCATCGGGAGGACTCCCCATATCGTGCACTGGCGCATGGACCGATTCCTGTGAATGACTTTATCGGAAATGCGATTGTCGAAAATGAGCCGATGAAACCGAAACAGGCCAGACTGATGGGGCAGCTGCTTAACATGACGGCGTATTACGGGCTGAACAATCTTCCGGCAAAGTTCTACCTTCTGGCATTGCGGCTGATGGTCTGCTATCACATGAAACCAAAGGATGCGGTTGCGCTTTACACACGTTATGTCGGGGACTGGGGGACGACTTCCACGGTCTATAAGTTTGAGGCTGTCAGGGACGGAAAAGTGGTAAAGACCGTGATCAAGGAGCCGATGCAGCAGGCACATCTGGAGGTGAAGGTAAGTGCACATAACCTGACCGAAGGCAGAACCTATGATATGGCGGCGGTTCGTATCCGGGCACTGGATGAAAATGGAAATGTGCTGGGATTTTTCAATGAACCGGTGCAGTTTGAAGTGAAAGGTGTTCTGGAACTGATCGGTCCAAAGACCATATGTTTACAGGGAGGCATGGGTGGTACTTATGTAAAGACGACCGGACAGGCCGGAGAAGGAATTTTGACAATTGAAAATGCGCAGACGGGGAAAATCTGTGAACATTTTCAGGTGGCACGGGAAGAGTAAGGGGGAAATACAATGAAATTATCAGCAAAAGAAAAAACGGCATTTGGCCTGGGGGCTGTCGGAAAAGATATGGTATATATGCTTTCGGCAAGCTATATTCTGTATTATTACCAGGATGTTCTCGGAGTAAGTGCGATGGCAATGGGAATTATTCTCATGGCGGCGCGGGTGTTTGATGCATTTAACGATCCGATTATGGGAGTAATTGTTGCAAAAACCAGAACACGCTGGGGAAAATTCCGTCCATGGCTTCTGGTTGGAACCCTGTGCAATGCGATCGTGCTGTATCTGATGTTTGCCGCACCGCCGGCATGGAATGGAAGTGGGATTGTGGCATATGCAGCCATTACTTATGTTGTGTGGGGAGTCACCTATACCATGATGGACATTCCTTTCTGGTCGATGATTCCGGCATTTACAGAAGGCGGAAAAGAGCGCGAAAATTTAACAACTATGGCGCGTTCCTGTTCGGGTGTCGGTTCCGCTCTCGTTACGATTATTACGATGAAATGTGTGTATATGCTGGGACAGGGAAATGAGCGCACGGGTTTCCGCTGGTTTGCACTTATTGTTGCGGTATTGTTTGTGCTGTTTATTACGATCACCTGTCTGACGATCCGGGAAAAATCCACGGTTCATATGGAAACACCGACCGTACGGCAGATGTTTTCGGCGCTGATTCACAACGATCAGGCAATGACGGTTGTCATCACCATTGTACTGATTAACTGCTCTTTGTATATTACGTCCAATCTGCTGTTGTATTTTTTCAAGTATGATGTGAGTGGGGAGAGCTGGTATAACAGCTATACACTTTTTAGTACATTTGGCGGAGCGGTACAGATTTTGTCCATGATGGTATTGTTTCCGCTGCTGCGGAAGTTTATGAGCAGTATCCGTGTGTTCTACCTGAGCTTTGGAATGGCAATCGCAGGGTATGCGATTCTGCTTGTGCTGATGATTGGCGGTCATACTGTGCTTGGAGCCCTGGTGGTGCCGGGCTTTTTGATTTTTGCGGCATTTGGCATGCTGACTGTGCTTACCACGGTATTTCTGGCAAATACGGTAGATTATGGGGAAATGAAAAATCACCGCCGTGATGAAAGTGTGATTTTTTCCATGCAGACGTTTGTTGTGAAACTGGCTTCGGGAGTTGCAGTGCTGATCGCAGCGATCTGTCTGTCTCTCTGTAACCTCAAGCAGGATACAAGTGCGGCGGTTGTTGCGCGTGCAGCGGATTCTTCGGTGCTGGGACTGCGGCTGACGATGGCGGGAATTCCGATGATCGGTCTTTTCATCGCGGTATTGGTATTTCGGAAAAAATATATTTTGACAGAGAAAAAGCTGCAGGAGATTAATGCAGCAATTAAAAATCAGGAGAACTGCTAAAAGAAAGGATGACAGCCATGATTCGTAAAATAGGACAGGCATTCGTACTGGATACGGCACATACAACATATGCATTTTCCATTCTGCCGGGGGGACATCCGGAGCATCTGTATTACGGGAGAACTATTCATATCGAGCATCCGGATGATCTTGAAATTCTGGTGGAAAAGCATGTGTTTGCACCGGGAAATGTGAATATCTGTGAAAAAGAGCATGCCGGTTTTTCGCTGGAGGATGTGCGGCTGGAAATGTCTTCGTACGGAAAGGGCGATATCCGTGAGCCGTTTGTTGAGGCCATTCTTTATGATGGAGCAAAGACTCTGGATTTCCGCTATGAAGATGCCGTTATTACCGGGAAAAAAGATGCGCTGGATGGACTTCCGGGTTCCTATGGAAGTGTGGGAGAAGTGCAGCAGCTGTGTGTGACAATGGTGGACAGGCAGTATGATCTGAAGCTGTTGCTCTACTACTATGTCTACGAGGCAGCAGATGTGATCGGACGGAGTGCGAAGATCGTCAATGCCAGCAGTCAGGATGTACAGCTTACCCGTCTGATGAGTCTGCAGCTGGATTTTGATGACAGTGATTATATTTTTACGACATTTCGCGGCGCATGGGCGCGGGAGATGCACCGCTGTGACCAGACGCTGACCGGTGGCAGAATTGTCAATGATTCTTTTACCGGAACCACGTCGAGCCGGGCAAATTCGTTTGTGATGCTGAGCCGTCCGAAAACGGGAGAAGATCAGGGAGACTGTTACGGATTTCATCTGATCTACAGTGGAAATCACTGTGAGACTGCGGAGGTCAGCAGTTTTGGAAAACTCCGGCTTCTTACGGGGATCAATCCACGGGAATTTTCGTGGAAACTGGAGCCGGGAGCACAGTTTCAGGCACCGGAGGCCTTTATGACCTATGCGCCGGATGGATGGGGAGGCATGAGCCGGCGGATGCATGCGTTTATCCGGGAGCATATCGTGCGCGGATATTGGAAAAACAGGCCGCGCCCGGTACTTTTAAACAGCTGGGAGGCCTGCTATTTTGATATCAGTGAGAGCAGGCTCTTAAAGCTGGCAAAGGCGGGAAAAGATGCCGGAATCGAATTGTTTGTGGTGGATGATGGATGGTTTGGCAGACGAAACGATGACACTTCTTCATTGGGAGACTGGGTGCCGAATACAAAAAAACTGCCCGTCGGCTTATCGCGCCTTGCCAAAAAAATTACAGATCTGGGGCTTGCTTTTGGCATCTGGGTAGAGCCAGAGATGGTCAGTGTGGACAGTGACCTTTACCGGAAGCATCCGGACTGGACCATTGAAATTCCCGGAAAACCGCATGCAGAAGGACGAAACCAGAGAATTCTGGATCTTGGCAGGAGAGAAGTGCAGGAGTATATCATTGCCAGTATGACAAAGGTCTTTTCTTCGGCACCGGTTTCTTATGTGAAGTGGGATATGAACCGGACGTTTTCCGATTATTATTCACAGAGCCTGCCGGCCGCACAGCAGGGAGAGGTGGCACATCGTTATGTGCTGGGACTGTACCGGTGCATGGAGGAACTGACCCGTCGTTTTCCGGAAATTTTATTTGAAGGGTGTGCAGCAGGCGGAAACCGTTTTGATCCCGGCATTTTGTGCTATTTTCCACAGATCTGGGGAAGCGATGACACAGATGCCTGTTGCAGGGCGGACATACAGACAAATTACAGTTACGGGTATCCGCTCTCGACGGTGAGTGCACATGTATCTGCGTGTCCGAACCATCAGACGCTGCGCCGGACACCGCTTACGACCCGCTTTGCAGTTGCCGCATTCGGAGTGCTGGGGTATGAATGTAATTTCTGTGACTGTACCAGAGAGGAACTTGAGGAGATCAGGGCACAGATTGCACTGTACAGGAAGTGGCGTACCGTATTGCAGCAGGGCACATTTTATCGCGGGCGGACATTTGCTGACGGAAATCTCACAGAATGGACCTGTGTTTCAGAAGATCAGACACAGGCAGTTGGCATGCTGATGCAGAAACTTGCGGAACCGAATACACAGTTTCATGCGTATTATCCCAAAGGACTTGCAAAAGAGAAGCGGTACCATTTTACCAACCGCGCGTTAAAGTACAGTATTCTGGAGTTTGGGGATCTGGTCAATACGGTTGCTCCGGTACATATCCGCCCGGATTCCATGACACATCATCTGCTGGCGAAATTTGTAAAGGTCGATGGGGAAACGGAGGATTTCTGTGCATACGGGGATGCTCTGATGTATGGAGGTGTACATTTGCACCCGGCATTCGGAGGCACCGGGTATAATGAGAACGTACGGTATTTTCCGGATTTTGCGTCTCGTTTGTATCTGATGGATTGCAATTTATAGCCGGAAAGTGCTATGATACAAAAGAGCAATTCAGGCAGGACAGGAGATAAGAAAATGCAGAAACGAAAAAACAGATTGTACATAGCCATCGCAGCAGTTGTAATTTTAGCAGTTGTTCTGGTATTGGCAGTTGTGCTGGGGAAAAAGGGAAAGAACAAAAAAGATCCAAAGATGATTGAGCCGACGCAGCAGGAGCAGGCATCGGAAATACCGACGGAAACAGAGGAAGTGTTTGACTATTCCGCTACGGAGACCGCAGAGACAAAATCGCTTCCGAAGTCCGTTGTCAGCAAGCAGGGAATTCTCATTGATGTGGATGCCGGAACGATTCTGGCCGGAAAAGATGCATTGAAACGTATGGTTCCGGCATCTATGACCAAAATCTTTACCGTGTTGGTAGCTGCGGAAAATATTAAGCCGGAGCAGCTGGACGAGCTGGTTACCATCAGTATTGATGCCACAGATTTCAGTTATAGCAATGACTGCAGCAATACCGGATACGAAGTGGATGAGCAGGTAACGGTAAGAGATCTGTTTTATGGAACCATTTTGCCATCAGGGGCAGATTCTGCGGTTTCTCTGGCAACTTATGTGGCCGGTTCACAGGAAGCATTTGTGGATATGATGAATCAGGAACTGGAAAAAATGGGATTGTCGGAGACCACACATTTTACCAACTGTGTCGGCATATACAATGATGACCATTACAGTACACCATATGATATGGCAATGATCTTAAAAGCCGCAATGGACAATGATCTGTGCAGGGAAGTTCTTGGAACGCGAACCTACACGACATCAAAATCCAAACCACATCCGGATGGAATTACAGTATCCAACTGGTTTTTGCGGAGAATTGAAGATAAGGATACACACAGTGAAATTATCGGTGCAAAGACAGGTTTTGTGAATCAGTCCGGAAGCTGCGCGGCAAGTATGGCACAGACACCGGATGGAAAAGAATATATCTGTGTGACTGCAGGGTCCACCAGCAGCTGGCGCTGTATCTATGATCATGTGGATATTTATGATGCGTTTCTGCCGGAGACGGCACAGCCTTCTGAAAGTGAACAGGTAACTCAATAAAAAGAAAAAGGAACAGCGAAAGCTGTTCCCTGTCGTTTAAAGAATGATGATATTGGCACAATTGATATCTTCTCCGAGGTTGTAAACGTTACCGCTGGTAAGTCCGACAACCACAGGACGGAGAATATAGTGCGGAATATTTTTGACCACGCGCGCCTGTTCGCCGTTACTCAGTTCCACGATGCTGTCTACCGGATACAGAATCATGCTTTCAAGGAAGCTCTTCATGGCAGTTATGTCGAGTTCCATTGTCATGGACATAATCATTTCCACGGCATCTCTCTGGGAATAGGCTTTTTTATAGGGGCGTTCGGTAACCAGGGCATCATAGATATCCGCTACGGACAGAATCTTGGCATAGGGGCAGATTTTCTCCGCAGACACACCCATCGGGTATCCGCTTCCATTGATCTTTTCATGGTGCTGCAAAACACCAAGGCAGACAGCCGGAGAAAATTCCGCACGATCCTTGATCATGTTGTAACTGTATGTCGAGTGCTGCCGCATAATGGCAAATTCGTCATCATTGAGTTTGCCTGGTTTGTTTAAGATGGCATTTGGAATTTTGGTTTTTCCAATGTCATGTAACAGTCCGCACACACCGATTTCCCGTACTTCCTCGTGAGAGAGTCCCTGCTGCTTGGCAACGATCATGGAAATTGTTGCTACATCCACGCTGTGTTTGAATGTGTATTCGTCACTGGTTTTGAGTGTGGAGATATCGATCGCGATGGCGTCATTGCTTTTAATGGAACGCATCAGGTCATCGGCAATACTCTCTGTGGCGGCAACCATTTCCTCGGAGGTCGTATTGTTGTAGATAAACTGGATACCGGTAGAGACACGTTCACGGATACTGGCAGAAAGAGTAACTTTTGCGCGGTCTTCGGTACGGAGCCGTTCGATATTTTTTTCTGCTTCCGGAGAAGTAGGAACCTGTTCAGGATTTTCCTCTTCTTCCCCCTCCTGGATGTAAACAGACATAATACCCAGTTTCAACAGGGAATCGATCATATAATCATCCAGTTCGGCACCTCTGGCAACGAGATTACGTCCCAGGCGGTCAACGACCGGATGATCGAGCTTCATGCCCGGTTTTAATTGTCTTGTTCTCATATACTTTCGTTTTATCATGCTTATATTTTACTGCTTTTTGGATATTTTGCCAAGTTTTTTTAGAAAATTTAGGAGAAATTTAGGAGAAATGATATGCTTCCACAACTATTTTTAGATCGAATGAAACAAATGCTGGATGAAGAATACCCGGCATTTCTAAACAGCTACGAAGATGCGCGTTATCAGGCACTGCGGATCAATCCGTCAAAAACAGACACGGATCGGTTTACAGAGGAAACTTCCTTTCATCTGCAGCCGGTGCCATGGGAAGCGAACGGGTTTTATTACGGAAAGGAAGATCAGCCGGGAAAACATCCGTATCACGAGGCGGGCGTGTACTATATTCAGGAGCCGAGTGCCATGGCGCCGGCTGCATATCTGGATGCGCAGCCGGGCGAAAAAGTTCTGGATTTGTGTGCGGCACCGGGAGGTAAAAGTACGCAGATTGCGGCAGCGATGCAGGGAAAAGGGCTACTTGTCAGCAATGAGATTCATCCGGCGCGGGCAAAGATTCTTTCCGAGAATATGGAACGGATGGGTGTAAAAAATGTGATGGTGACAAACGAGAGTCCGCAGACACTTGCGGGAATGTTTACGGAATATTTTGACCGGATCATGGTAGATGCTCCGTGTTCCGGGGAAGGAATGTTTCGCAAAAATGAACAGGCATGTGAGGAGTGGAGTCCTGAGAATGTTCAGATCTGTGCGGCGCGGCAGCAGGAAATTCTTGCATGTGCAGCCTCCATGCTCCGGCCGGGAGGACGTATGGTTTACTCTACCTGTACCTTTGCACCGGAGGAAAATGAGGGAACGATCAGCCGTTTTCTGGAACAGCATCCGCAGTTTCATATTGTGCCGGTGAAAAAATATCCGGGAATGGCAGACGGTGTAGCGGCATGGACAAAACATCCGGCAGCGGAGATTGGCGATACGATCCGGTTATTTCCGCATCATCTGCACGGAGAAGGACATTTCGTTGCGGTTCTGGAAAAAGAGGGAACCGTTTCGGAAAATTACCGGGGATATTGTGCGAATGGAGAAGAAAAACCGCTGGCAAAGGGAGAAGCAAAAGCGTTTCTTGCAGGATTACAGGAGTTTCTTGGGGAGATACCGGCAGATGATGCCGGGCGGCTGCTTCTTTTTGGAGAGCAGCTGTATCTGATGCCGGAACATATGCCGGCAACCAGACGGCTGCATGTGCTGCGTCCGGGCCTGCATTTAGGTACGGTTAAAAAGAACCGGCTGGAACCGGCACACGCACTGGCACTTGCAATTTCTCCGCAGGAAGCATGCCACAGCTGGAATCTGTCTGTGGACGAAGCACGCGCGTATCTGTCCGGGCAGACGTTTCCGGCAGAAGGGGAGAAGGGCTGGTATCTGATCACGGTAGATGGATACAGTCTCGGCTGGGGCAAACTTGCAGGTTCTGTGATGAAGAATCACTACCCGAAGGGGCTGCGGAAGCTGCTCTAAAAGAAGTCTGATTATTGTTTTAAGGTTATGATTGTGTGAAAAGTAGCGGAATCCGTATCATAGTACATTTGCATGTCCCCCTGATATTGTTTCACTACTTTTCGGATACTTTTAATTCCAAAGCCGTGTCTGGTTTTATCCGGTTTATTTGAAATCGGATAACCATCGGGATCACATTTGGGCATGATTCGGCAGGAGTTGATCAAAACAAGCACAACAAAAGGCAGGTTTTCTTTTTTTTGTGCTGTAAGTTCGATAAAAGAATCAGGAATGTGCTCTGCCGCTTCTACTGCATTGTCCAGTAAATTGCAGAAAAGAGAAGTCAGGTCATTCTGGTGCAGATGTACAAACGCGTTGCTTCGGATGTCCGCGTGAAAATCAATACCTTTTTCTTTACATTGCCGCTGATAACGACTGAGAATTGCATTCAGCATTGCATCGTCACAGATACGGGAGGTTTCCTTTAAGTCAGAACCGTTCATAAGACTTTGAATATAGGCAGTTATTTTTTCATTTTTTCCTTTTTCGTTTAAAAGTTCAATGGATTGTAAATGTTTTTTTAAATCATGAATGAGAATATTCTGGTTCTCATATTGAGACAACAGCATTTCATAATATTCTGCAGTATCTGCTTCTTTTTGAAGCATCAATTGCATTTCTGTAAATTCACGACTTTTTTTCTGATTGTACTGATCAATTCCAAACACCAGCAGGTTGCTTAATAGAAGCAAAACAGCACAGAACGTTACCATAATTGTAGCCGGAAAAACCAAAGAAATTGTCTCTTCAATGACTAAAAAAGTAAACATCACAAAAATCGAAGAAATTGGGATTAATAGCAGGAATAGACACGAACGGTCAAAGGTTTCCTGTTTTGTGCTTTTTGATTTTAAAAAAGCCGTTAAAATATACACGATGGAAAAAAACATCCCTTTGCTGATGATGCCGTAAAAGACAAGACCAAGAGCGTCCGCCCCGGGAAAATGAGGGAATAATTTTACAATGAGACCAGTAGGAGCCAGTTCTGACATCGCCATAATTGCAGTCAGTATAAGGGCATGAAAAAATGCCAGTGGGAGTGTAAGTTTAAATTGTATAAAAAGAAAAAGGATGTTTGCCACACAAAAAAGGAGCAGATTCAGATACGGCTGCTGCAATAAAGAAAACAAAAACAGGAGAAAATATAAGGTACCAAGCATCAGAACCCGTGAGAGGGCAGAACGTTTGGAAAGAAAAAGATTTCCAGTATACAGCCATGTGATCATAGACTCAATAAAAAAACTGAAAAATAAGATTAGAATATGTTCCATGTGTTTTACCTCGTACTTTCAAGATATAAAAAATAAGCATTTTTAAATGCACTGTATTTTCTTCGCGTCAGATAGGCAGTGAGCTGTTGGTCGGTCAGATGCACCGTTGTATGGTCAAAATCAGTTACATGCTTAAAATTAACGATGAAGCTGCGGTGTGTCTGGAAAAAACAGTTTTTGGGAAGCAGTTCTGCCCAGTAATTCATATTCTGAACAGAAACAAAATTCTGAGAGGTGGTATGAACAATGACCTTTCGTCCCTGTGCTTCTACTGCAATAATTTGCGAGGCAGGAAAAATATAGGTCATTTGTTTGGTTTCAATCGGAATTTTGACAGTTATGGCATTAAAATAAACCAGAGCATCTTTCATATTCCGAAAAAAACGGCTGAGATCAAGTGGTTTGGAAAGATAACGAAATACATGAAAACGCATGGCATCATCCAGATATTCCGCGTATGAGGTTACCACAAAAATGAGAATGTTTTTGTTTTGCTTTTTTAATTCATTTCCTACATAAATACCGTTTACACCAGGCATTTCGATATCCAGAAAAACAAGATCTTTCTCACCGTTGTCGGCAAGTAAATCTTCTCCACAGGAAAAAGATACGATTTCCGGGCATTTGATATGGTGATGTTCAAAATAGAATTGAATATAATTATGTAATTGTTCGACCATCAGAGGATCGTCATCACAGATTAAAATACGCATGGTTCATCCGTCTTCCTATTAAAATAATTTCTATATATTATATCACTTTGAAAAATTTAATACAAAAATATGTGTATGAAAAGACAGGTTTATGTCAGTTTTGGTCGAAAATAGGAAAAATATACAAAAAATACAGAAGTATTCTGTCATACCTATATTTTTAACTGATTAAAAAAATTTTTTTACCAATATATAAGAAAAAATGTTTACTCATACAAAGTAAGTGGAATGTTTTGTGGATATACGATATGATAATGACGTGAAAACCAATAACAAATTTATACAACGAAAGGAGGAAAAACATGAAAAAGCAAATAAAGGAATCTATGGCAAAAGGTGTGAAGACGGCACTGGATATGGTATTGCGCACAGAAGCAAACAGTACATCCTGTTGTCTTTTGTATCAGCCTAAAGCACCCGAAGGATTAAGAAAGTACAGGAGAATGTAATTATGAAAAGATACACAGAGACAGTGGTTGATTGGATGATCAGGCAAAAGGTAATTAATGAGAAAGAAAAAGAACTGTATGGATATGCATTATACAGTGTGGGGTTGTTGATATTGCCATTATTGTTCGCTGTGGGAATTGGTTTTATTCTTGGGAGCATAAAAAGTGGAATTGCACTTGTAGTCCCTTTTATGATTCTTCGAAAATATAGTGGCGGATATCATGCAAAGACATTTTCTCATTGTGCAATCGGCTCCATTTTACTTCTGTTTTTGTGTATCAAATTTTCCATGCAAATAAAATGTGATTGGAAGTTATTGTTTGTCACTGTTATTGCATCAGTCAGTTTAATCAAATTCAGTCCTATGGATCATGAAAGCAGGAGGCTGGATGAAGCAGAGAAATACAGATATAAAAAAATCGTAATTGGTTTGGTGTGCACATTAGACATGTTATGTATCATTTTATTTATACAGGGATATCATAATCTGATTATCAGTATGTGTGTTGGAATACAAATGACAGCAGGAGTGCAACTTCCAATTATTATTAAATCTATGACACACAATGACCAAAAAAGAGCTTTAAATGTCGTTTGGTGTAAAAAAAATTGAAATTTTACAAAAATAAGGATAGTTTAAGGGTGTTACTGGTTTTCATTTTAGAACGATTATTATATTCAAAGCATTAAAAAATCAAATTATGTGAGGTAAGAATTATGAAGATTAATGATTTTAAAGAAAACAAAGAAACAAACAAAGAAGTGATGAAAAATAAGTTGGAGGATCTGAAATTGGAAAACATTAGAAGTTTATGGTATTTTATAAGCGCAAATGCTAAAGTTATTGTGGGAAGTAAAGGCTAAATATTTAAAAGTTAATAAAATAGTAGACGAAAACTTATTTGACTAAGCCGATATGGCTATCAAATAAGTTTTCGTATGAATAAGGAGTACATAGTGAAACTTGAAAATTACGGATTGAAAATAAAAAATAATATATTATTTGAAAATGTAAATGTTTTATTTGCAAATAGAATGATAAGTCATATATTAGGAAATAACGGATGCGGAAAGTCAAGTTTTGGAAAATCTTGTGTAGGTATGCTGAAGCATGAGGGCACAATAATTGGAAATCATAATGCAATTCTGATTGGGAGCAGTAGCAATATTCCAGGAGAATTTTCAATTAGAGATATCACGCAATTATTAAAAAAACGCTTTAAACATGATAAAGTGACTAATATATATCAATTGTTAAAATTGAATTTAATTCCAGATAATTTAGCAATTAAAAAAATGAGTGACGGACAGAAACAGAAAGTAAAATTATATGTTTTTTTGAGTGCAGAGGTAGACGTAATTATATTAGACGAATTTACGACTGCACTGGATAAAAACAGTACTTTAGATCTTTATAATTTTATTAATGAGTACCTAAAAATTTTCGATGGTGTCATTATTAATATCACACATAATTTATCTGATTTAGAATATATGCCTGGAGAATATTATTATGTTTCAGAAAGAAATATGTTGAAAATTTCTTCAAAACAGGAAGTAATAGATAGATATATAAAGGGAAAATGAAATATGGAGATTAGAAAAATTATAAAAAATAAATATTATATTTTTTGCTTTATTACGACTGCAATCTGCTTTTGGCTAGGCTATATTTTATTGGCGAGTCTTGATAAAATTACAAATCCGACAATTGCTGAATTATATAATAGTATTTATACGGTTTATACCGAGTTTGGAATGCTTATATTTCCAGTGCTTATTATACAGACATTTTCCAGAGATTACAAAAATAAAAACATTTTATTCTATAAAGTTATGGGATATAATTGGTTTCAATATTTTATTGAGAAGTTAATAATTAATTTTTTTTGTATCAGTATTCCGACCATTATAGGATTATTGATTGTAGGTATTATCTATATGGATTTTTCCTATTTGCCGATAATGGTCGTGTATTTTGAAAGTGTAATATGTTTTCAGGTTTTACTGGAAGGATTATGGGGATTTTTGTTTAAGAACATGATGGTTGGCTATATGGTGAATTTTGGGTATTGGCTGTTTTCTATTATAGTTGCTACGGCAGATGCTCATTTAAGTTTATTTGCACGTTATGATGCTGCAAATAGCGTTTATTTGAAATTGGGAAAATATTTTAATACAGGGAATACAAAATATTTAACAATTGGAGAAAATATAGGATATTCAATCGGAGTTTTTGGAGTTGTTCTTTGTATTGTTTATATTTTTAGAAGGAGATGGGAGAAAAATGGAATATAATTCATGCGGAATATTATTGACAGAAAATTGTAATGCAAAATGCAAAATGTGTTGTGATTCCAGAGGCAGAGTAATTGGTAAAACATTATCTAAAGAAGAACTAAAATTAATTTTAGATAATATTAAAGAATGTGAAACGATTGACGTAGTGGGAATTACAGGTGGAGAACCCATGTTATATCCGGAATTGATCGAATACATTTTTAATTATGATTATGGAAGAAATGTTGGTTTTACAATTAAAACAAACGGATTTTGGGGAAGTGATAAAGATAAGGCAAAAAAATTTATTAGTAGATATAAAACTAAATTAAAAAATCTTTCTTTTAGTTATGATGAATTTCATAGTGAATTTATTCAATTAAAAAATATATTAAATATTATTGAAATTGCGGACGATCTTGAGGTAAATACAGAAATTGTAGGATGTTTTCTGCAAAATAGTGTATCACCAGGAGATATTATCAATCAGCTGGGAAACTACGCATATAAAACAAATTTTGCATATCAACCGACTATAAGAACCGGAGCTGCAAAAACATCTTTTAAGAATTCACAGTTTTTAAAAATATTTGATCTTACGAAACATGAACCCAAATGTGCAGGTGTTATAGGAAAAACTATTTTAATTAATCCAAGATTGGAAATTTATCCTTGTTGTTCACAGGTTATAGAGAATACTATATTGCTAATGGGTAATTTAGCGGAAAATAGATTGATTGATGTTATGGATAATATTAAATATAATAAAGTTTTATATACAATTTTTACACAAGGATTTACTCCTTTTTTAAAATTTTTACATAATAATAATATTGAATATCCATTGAAATTAACATCGACCTGCGAATTATGTGAGTTTTTGTTTTGCGATGATTGGTTTCTAAAATTATTGAAAGAAAAAAATTATTTTGAAAATATATAGATATAATGATTACATAATTTCTGAGGATGAAAAAAACAAAATTTATTTTGTAGCATATGATAATAAGTTTTATAAATTGAGTAATGTACAATTTAATGAAATATTTAATAAAGCGGAAATGATTTTGATTAAAAGTATACAAGATAATTTCTTTTATATGGTTTTAATGATTTCTATTATAGTATTAACGATATGGCTTTATTTAAAAAATTGTAATTATGCATTAATAAATTTGAATTTTATTCAGGCAACACTGATTTTAATAGTGAATATATTTATTCATGAACTTGGACATATATTCTGTTTGAAATTTTTTTATAATAAAAGCAAGATAAAAGTAGGATTTAAATTTGTGTTTATATATCCAGCCTTTTATGTAGATACATCATATAGCTATTTGTTGCCTAAATATAAACGTATAGCCGTGTATTTAGCGGGAAACTTTACTAATTGTTTATTTGTTTTAGGGGTGATGTATTTATATCCTAAGTTATTGCCGTATTGCTATTTGGTTATATCAAACTTATTAATTAATTTTATACCGATAGTAAAGAGCGATGGATATTACGCATACATAACTTTTAGGGGGAAAACAAATAAAGGAATGGGTAGGATAAAAGAAAAAATGGATGATTTTATAAGAGGAACGATTATGTTTATCTTATTAAGTATGCTATCATACATATCAAATTGTTAAAAATAAATAATATCAACAAGGGCAGTATAGAGAAGCTGCCCTTGTTTTGTTAATGTATAAAAGGAACCATATAAATTGGAAGACATATAATATCACCGTCTTTGCAGAAATCTTTGGTGTATACCAGATATTTCTGTAGAATACGGTCGGAATATTTCAGTGAAAATGCATCCAGAGATTTATGTGTTTTATAACCGGATGATTTTACTTCTATCGGGCAAACTTTATTTTTTTGTGCAAGAAGAAAATCGACCTCATAGTTATGATGTGAGGTTTTGTTCATAAATGTATGGTAAAACAGCTCGTTTCCATTGGAGTGCAGAAGTTGTGCCACGACATTTTCATACAGATATCCAAGATTCGTTCCAAGTTTGTCGTTTAAAAGTTTTTCATAAATAATATTTTCTGTAAAATCCTTATCTTTGAACATTAAAGTCGTAAATAATCCGGTATCACAGAGAAACAACTTGAATTTTGATAAATCTTTGTTGGTTGCCATGCCGGCATTTGGATCATTTGCATGATAGGATACGAGAACAGTTTTGGAATCTTTCAGTTCTGCAATCAGTTCTAAAATTGTGTCAGCTCTTTCATTGGAGAGAACGCTGGATACCTGATAGCGGGAAGCATTTTTGTTCAGCTGTGCTGGAATGGAGTCAAATAAAAGAGAGAGTTTTCCGGTTGCATCTATTTTCTTAAAATCATCCTCATATAAACTTAAAATATCACGTTTTATAGCATCCACTTTGCGAAAATTGTTCGTCTGGATATATTCATCTATAGCCTGTGGCATTCCGCCAACCAGCATATATAGACGGAAATCCCGAAGGAGTTTTCGATTCATGCTCTCGCCTGCCGGTTTTTGAGCGGTAAATAATTTTTGCAAAAGAACCGGAGTTGTGGTATCGCCTAGCGCCCATAAAAACTCTTCATAATCCATCGGAAACATACTTATTTTTCGCTCTTCGCTTGGAATAAGTATATTTTGCACATTTTTTTTGATGGAAATCAGGGAACCTGTTTCAATGTAATCATAGCGATGATCTTTGACCAGCGATTTAATTGCCTGCCTTGCCAGTGGGCAAAGTTGTACTTCATCAAAAATAATCAGTGATTTTCGTTCTATCAGATCGGTTCTGTATTGAAATTGTAATTGTAAAAACAGATAATTTAAATCGGAAACATCTTCAAAAAGTTCACGGACATTTTTGGATGCCGTGGAAAAGTCAATCAGAATATAACTGTCATATTCATTTTTCGCAAATTCTTCCACAACAGTAGATTTCCCAATTCGACGGGCTCCTTCTATCAATAGTGCTGTTTTTCCTGCAGATTCCTGCTTCCAGGCTAAGAGCTTGTCATATATTTTTCGCTTAAACATAAACATCTCCTACAAATGCGCATTTTTTATATTGTTATTTTACCACAAATGCGCATTTTTTAAAGCACTGTTTTACCACAAATGCGCATTTTCTACAGGATTATATACTGTGACCGCCACCACCACCGGAGTGGCCGCCACCGCCACCACCGCCGCCGCCGGAATGACCACCACCGCTGCTGCCGGAAGATACCGGACTGTAAGTACGCGACTGGCGGATGAATTGTGTGCGTGGGTTATTGATCTGCATCTGTGCATACAATCCGGTCATCACCTGTCTGCGGTCTGCCTTGTGGGAACGTGAACTCCACAGCGCGAAAAAGAGATTGAGAAACAGTGCAGCAACAATGGCCAGCAGCGCACTGCAGAGGTAGCGCATCGGTTCTGCAATTCGTTTGCCCTGCATCAGCGTTTCGATCTGGGCAAAGACCTTGTATGCACAGGTATAATAATCCTTATCGCGCGCGTAGGTATAAGTGTTATCGGTAATTGAACGTGCGCGGGAATTGGTGATGATTTTGTGCGCCTGTCCATCGCTGTAGAGATAAATCTCATTCAGGCAGCGGTCAATGACGAAGATCGTACCGTTGGAATGCGGACCAAAGACATCATCAAAATAATCTGCAGCAAAATCTTCGGTGGAAGATTTACTGTGTCCGGTTGTGGTTACAAAAGCCACATTACAGTATGCGGTCAGATCATACAGCTGCTTTTGCAGACTGTTTTCCTGGGAGTCTGTCAGAAAATCCGCAGAATCATCCAGCACATAAACGTAGCCGGTTTCCTCATTGGAAGCGGAAACTGCGGATGCACAAATCGGTATGGTGCTGGCGGAGAGTATCAGACAAAATACAAATGCCGTAAGGATACGTTTTATTTTACGCACGGTCATCACCTCCCTGTTTGTCAAATTGTGGCAGCCGGCGGGTGGACAACAGATTATACGCATGGATAATACTGATGAACGACACGAGGATGGCAGCCATGGAAAGAATTGCGGCTCCGTAATAGTAGAGATCCGATACCGGATGCAGGAACCATACCCCAAACGAAAGTACCGCAGCACAAAGCGGGAGAATCCAGCCAAGCGGATTTGTTTTTGCGGCTGGCTCCGGCTGGGTTTCAGGGGGGTTCGGTTTGTCTGCAGCAGAAGCTTTCTTCGATTGGATGAACATTTTGCCCCGGTCATTTGCCCCGGTATCTTTTTGATGGATAGAAACGCATTCGTAACAATAGACACCGATGGAAAGCAGTGACAAAAGCAGGGTAGTCATTACCAGGGAAGAGGGCTGTAAAAATGCCGACCATGCCAAAAGAGCAAAGATCGGAATTGCCAGAAGCAGCGAACCGAGCAGATAACGCTTCGGATCAATCGGGATATCCGCAACGACCAGTCCGGTCTGTCCGTTGACCGTTGCATAAGCGACACGGTCTTTTTTGCGGTAGGATAGAAACCATACCGGAAACATGGTACTGTCGATGGTTTCTGTTTTTGTATGGAGCTGTTCAGGACGGATGGTATCCATGGTAAAACCGGCAAATGTCTCGTCAGAAGCAATACGCTCGGTTGTTTCCGCAGATGCAGTGTGTTCGGCATCGCCCTGATATACTTTTGCATCCACATCGGAAGTGTCCGCGTAAAATCCGCTTAAATAGGCGGGGGTAAAGGCTTTCATGCCTTTTAAATTATAAGGAGCCAGTTCTTCACTGATATTGTCGTCAAAAGAGGATGAGGCATCATAGGAAAGACCTTTGTAGTAGGCATCCAGATCCCCGGTAAGTGCGTAGTGATCGGTAATAATATAATCACCGCGGCGGGAAGTCTTTTTCCCATTGAGCGAGAGAGAACCTTTCTGGGAGATATAAAATGCCCAGTAAGGCATGTAAATTCCGCGGAAACTATCTATATAAGAAGGATCGCGGAGTTCTTTTGGCGCAAAAATGGAATGTTTCATACGGCGTGCGTACGCTTCCTTACACTGTTCCTTTGTCTTCTGGAACGGAATAATATAATTGGGCCGTTTTTCGTGACTGATTCTGCTGTAAAGAATCGTGGAGGCTCCGCAGAAACTGCAGAAACCGGCTGCGGCATTGTCGGTGCTTAAGATTTCACCGCCACACTGTGGACAGGTAAAGATCGTGACCTCGTAATCGCCGTCGAATGTCTTTGATTCTTCGGCATCACTTGTTTTCCCGTCAAAATCATAAGGATCAAACAGTGTGTGACAATGCTCGCATGAGAGTTGCTGGGAGGGAATGTCAAATTTGAGATTTCCTCCGCAGTTTGGACATGATAGCATAGTGTTTTCCCTTTCCAAAACATTTTCCTTTGTAACTATTTTATTCTAGCATTGTGGAAATATTTTTACAATGGGTTTCATGCCATGGAACGTGAAAATACCGATTTACAGGGATTTTACAGACTTTACGCAAGTTTACAGCAATTTTACAGCATTACAGAAATTTTACACAGGGTTTACATTCTGGGATGGTTTGATTTTACACTCCGATGATAAACTTATTACAATCTCAGAAAAAAGTATACGGAGTGTAAAGTTTATGAAAAGAAATGGGGAGGAACCATAAGTGAACGAGACGATGAAAATTATTTTCGGACTGATCGGAGGTCTGGCAATCTTTATTTACGGCATGAATATGATGAGCGAGTGCCTGCAGAAAGCAGCGGGGGAAAAGATGAAGAAAATCCTTGCCCTGCTTACAAAAAATCCGATTCTTGGTGTACTTGCAGGTGCTTTGACGACAGCGGTGTTACAGAGCAGCAGCGCAACAACGGTTATGACAATCGGCTTTGTCAGTGCAGGACTGATGTCGCTGCCACAGGCGATCTCTATTATTCTCGGTGCCAATATCGGTACGACCATGACGGCACAGATTATTGCATTTAAAGTAACGGATTATATTTATCTGTTCATTTTTGCGGGATTTCTTATTTCTTTTATTTCAAAGAAAGAAAAGGTGAAAAATATCGGACAGACAATTTTCGCATTTGGTTTGTTATTCCTTGGAATTGAGACGATGGGCGATGTCATGAAACCATTGGCATCCAGTGCATTCTTTGTCAACATGATTGGAAAAGTATCCCATATTCCGATTCTTGGGGTATGCGTGGGTGCCGTTATGACACTTGTTGTACAAAGCAGCAGTGCAACGATTGCCGTATTACAGAATTTTGCAGCCCAGGCAGGACCGGACGGTGTGACCAGTATCATCGGACTGACCGGTGCCATCCCGATTCTGTTGGGAGACAATATCGGTACAACGATCACCGCAGTGCTGGCTTCCATCGGGCAGCCGAAAGATGCCAGAAGAACGGCGTTTGCCCATTGTGTATTTAATATTTCCGGAGCAATTTTATTCCTGTTCCTTGTAAAACCGTATGCAGCTCTGATTCAGTTTATTTCGCCGAAAGGGAATGAAATCGATGTGATTTCACGGCAGATTGCAAATGCACATACCGGATTTAACCTTGTCATGACGCTGATCTGGATTCCGCTCATTCCTCTGATGGTAAAGATTGTGATGAAACTTGTACCGGATGGAAAGGGAAAGGAAACGGAAGTCGAAGTAGCTGAAAATCCGAAATATCTGGATAACAAGCTGATTGCACAGCCGGCAGCAGCATTGCAGCTGGTTGCAAAAGAAGTAATGTACTGCGCAAAACTTGTAGATGAAATGATCGGAAAACTGCAGTACAGAAACGGAAAGATTGATAAAGAAAATGCAGAACTTGTAGAAGAAAATGCGAAAATACTGCAGAAGCTGTATGCTTCGGTCAATGATTATTTTGCATCACTGTATTCCGGAGGTGTGCTGACCGAGGAACAGGCATCACAAAGTGCCGGTATGCAGTACATTCTCTGTGATATTGACCGGATCGGGCAGCTGACGAGGGAAATCATGGAAACCGTGGCAAAACAGAATAAAGGAAAACATAAGTATTCCAAAGATGCTTTGAAAGAACTGAAAAAGGCAATGGAACAGATTCAGATGATTTACGGAAGCTGCATTCAGGCGATTTCCGGGGATGTGAATATGGATATCAAAGAACTGATGCGGCAAAAAGAAGACATCATGCAGCTGGGTGAAAAAATGCGCAAAAACCATATTGCCAGAGTGGGAAAGGGAAAGTGCGATTCCAAACTTACCATTCCGTTTAATGATGTGCTCCATAATATTGACCGGATTGGAAACAGTTGTGTAAATCTTGTGGAGGTAGCAAAGGAAAATGTAACTATGCAGGCATTTTTTGCAGAGGATTAGGGCATGCACATATGGAATCGGTTTTTGCATCAGTTGGCTGGGCAGCTGAAACGGGCAGAAAATATAATCCGGCAGAGGATAAAAAGACAGGAGACCAATCAAATGAAGAAGACCGAAAAATGTTATACAAACAGAGAATTGTCATGGCTGCAATTTAACGAGAGGGTTTTAAATGAAGCGGGAAATCCGCGGGTACCGCTGGCAGAACGCATGACTTTTGCATCCATTTACCAGACAAATCTGGATGAGTTTTTCATGGTGCGTGTGGGCACGCTCATGATGCAGATGAATGCAAAAGAAAAGGTGATTGAAAATAAGACCGGAATGACCAGTGAGGAACAGGTAAAAGAAATTTTAGCGCGTGTCTGTCTGTTGGAAAAGAAAAAGGCAAAAATTTATGAACAGATCATGGGAGAGCTTGAGCCAAAGGGAATCCGGATTATCAATTTTAACCGTCTTTCCAATGAAGAAGGAAGATTTCTCGAACAATATTTTGATGCACATATTGCACCGTTTTTATCTCCGATGGTCATTGGAAAACAGCAGCCGTTTCCATTCCTTGCAAATAAGCAGTTGTATGCAATCGTGCTCCTGACATCACAGAAAGGAAAGAAAAAGACCGGAATTGTTCCGTGTTCCAACAGTGTGTTCAAACGTCTGATTGAGATACCGACCAGACCGGGATGCTTTATGCTGTCTGAGGAATTGATTCTGCATTTTATTTCAAAATTGTATCCGAAATATACTATTCGCGAGAAATCCATTATGCGTGTGACACGGAATGCAGATATTGATGCGCATGATCTGTATGACGAAGATATGGATTACCGGGATATGATGGAGCAGCTTATCAAAAAACGTGTCCGTCTGGATCCCGTCCGGGTGGAACTGAGCCGTAAGATCAATGATGAAGCAAAACGGGAACTGTCAAATTTCCTCGAAATTGGAACCAGTCATATCATCAATGTAAAGACGCCTTTGGATCTTTCGTTTGTTTTTACGCTGCAGAATTATCTGCGCGATCAGAAAGAACTGTACTATGAAAAGAGAAGTCCGCGGGAGACTCCGGCATTATCCATGCATGAAAGCATCCTGTCACAGGTGGAAAAAAAGGATGTTCTGCTTTCCTATCCGTTTGAGAGCATGAAACCGTTTATCAAAATGTTAAATGATGCAGCGGAAGACCCGGATGTGGTATCCATCAAAATGACATTGTATCGTGTCGCAGACCGGAGCAAGATCATTGATGCGCTGATTGAGGCAGCGGAAAACGGAAAAGAAGTGGTGGTACTTGTGGAACTGCGGGCACGGTTTGACGAGGCAAATAACATTGAGATGTCACACCGGCTCGAAGATGCCGGCTGCCAGATTTTGTATGGACTGGGCGATTACAAAGTACATTCGAAGCTTTGCCTGATCACACAGAAAAAAGTGGACAGTTATGCGTACATCACGCAGATTGGAACCGGAAATTACAACGAGAAAACTTCAAGACTGTACACTGACCTGTCATTGATTACCGCAAATCAGGCAATCGGTGCCGATGCAGCAAAAGTGTTTCTTGCATTACAGCAGGGAGAAACGGTGGATGAAGTTTCGGAACTTCTGGTTGCACCGAAATGCCTGCAGAACAAAGTTCTTCAGATGATGGACGGGCAGATTGCAAATAAAAAAGCCGGAAAAGAAGCTTATATCGGGGTTAAGATTAATTCCCTGACGGATAAAGTCCTGATTGATAAGATGATTGAGGCTTCCCAGGCCGGTGTAAAGATTGATCTGATTGTGCGGGGCATCTGCTGCCTGAAGCCACAGATTTCGGGCGTGACGGAAAATATTCGGGTGATTTCCGTTGTTGGACGTTATCTCGAACATTCCAGAATTTATCGTTTTGGTGTGGGGGATGAGGAAAAGATGTACATTGCATCTGCCGATTTTATGACGAGAAATACGGTGCGCCGCGTGGAAGTGGCAGCTCCGGTTTATGATCCTGCAATCCGGGAGCGCATCCGGTATATCTTTGATACCATCATGAAAGATGATGAGAAGGGAAAAGAGCAGAATGCCGAAGGCATTTATGAGGACCGTCATATCAATGAGGAGCCGGTAAACTCACAGGAGATTTTCTTTCAGGATGCTTACGAGGCATGCAATAAATAAAGCTGTCAATAATAACGGTTCGCGGAAATCTGCGAACCGTTATTTTTATACAGGTACATAACTCTGATCCACATGAATCATAAACTGGTAGTTTCCTTCGATTTCCTGAAGCTTGTTTTCAATTTTTTTCTTCAGGTCTTCCGGACGGATTCGCATACCATAGGGGATGACCGCGTCAAAGGCAATGCCAGTGTGGGTATCGCAGTTGATCAGGCGGAAATCGTGGATGGTAATACGGCGGTCAATTTCAAGAACCTTTTGTTCTACCTGCTGCTGCATCTGAGCAATTGCGGCATTATTGGTTTCAATCGGATCCATGTGGATGACGGCTTCACATCCGAGTTTCTGATCCAGCTCCCGTTCAATGTGATCGATCATGTCATGGAGCTGAAAGACATCTTCATCCCCCGGAACTTCCAGATGCAGGGTGATCATGCGGCGGCCGGGACCGTAGTCATGTACGATCAGATCATGGATACCGTGTACTTTAGGATGGGACATGACAATGGCACGGATTTCCCGGACAAATGTCTGGTCCGGAGCTTTTCCGAGAAGCGGATCCATGGTGTCTTTGACCGCTTTTATTCCGGCATAGAGGATGAAAATGGCTACCAGCAGACCGCCAAATCCATCGACATTGATGGATGTCAGGCGCATAATAATCATGGCTGCCAGAACCACAGAGGTGGCAATGGTGTCGGAAAGCGAATCCATGGCGGTCGCCTGCATGGCATCCGAATCGAGTTTTTTCCCAATATAATGGTTGTAACAGTACATGTAGACTTTTACCAGAATGGAGCATACCAGAATTCCCATGGCAAGCAGACTTGTGTCTACGGCTTCCGGATGCAGAATTTTGGAAAAGGAAGTTTTTAAAAGCTCAAATCCCATCATCAGGATAGCAATCGCTACAACAAATCCCGACACATATTCAAACCTCCCATGTCCGAACGGGTGCTCCGAATCCGGAGTTTTCCCGGCATAAAGAAATCCGGCAAGTGTAATAAAAGAGGAACCGGCATCGGACAGGTTGTTGAACGCATCCGCTGTGATGGCAACGGAACCGCTTAACATTCCGGCAAAATATTTTCCGGCAAACAGGCAGACATTTAAGCAGATTCCAACGATACTGCACAGGGTGCCATATGCCTGCCGTTGTTCTTTTGCCGGACGGTTTTTGATAAAGATTTTCGCTAACATTGTAATCATGGATATCCCCCCCAAGAATCATACATGTCCATTGGTTTTTCCTATTATATGCTACGTTTGGGAAAAGGTCAAATTATATAAATTTTACCTGCATTTTATACATGCACCATCCCAAAATTTACAGAGCCGGCATATAATTGGATATAAACCGGATATTTTAAAAGAGGTAAAACATGCCGTTTAAATAAGGACCGTGTGTGTGGATGCACACGGTATTTTGTTGTCATAAAACGTATTCCATGTTAAAATGATAGGCGAATAAACGGATGAAGGACAACAGAATGGATTTTTTAAAAGCAAATTATCATGCACATACATGGCGGTGCCAGCATGCCTATGATACGGAGAGAGAATATATTGAGGCAGCGATTTCCATGGGAATTGAAATTTTTGGATTTTCCGATCATGTGCCGTGCCCCTATCAGGACGGATATGTATCCAATATCCGGATGACCATGAAACAGGCACCGGAATATGTGGAGACGATCCGAAGGCTCGAAGCGGAGTACCGGGATCAGATAAAAATATATGTAGGATTTGAGGCCGAGTATGTTCCGGAATTTTACGAAGAACAGATGCGGATGTTCCGCAACCTCGGATGTGATTATATGATCATGGGGCAGCATTTTCTGGGATCGGAAGAAAACGGACCGTATACAGGGACAGAGACGGAGGATGAAAGCCGTATCCGCAGATATGTGGATCTCGTAATCGAAGGGATGCAGACCGGAAGCTATGCGTATCTTGCCCATCCGGATCTGATGAATTATCAGGGAATGGATTCGGTATATGACTGGGAGATGACCCGGTTGTGCAAAGAAATGAAGAAACTGGACATTCCGTTGGAGATCAACATGCTCGGCATGGGAGAAGGGGCAAGGCATTATCCGGCAGAGCGTTTCTGGAAGATTGCCGGGGAAGTCGGAAATAAAGCGATTCTCGGATTGGATGCCCATTGTGTGAGACATATTCAGGATGTGGATTCTTACAGGAAATGTATGGAATTGGCGGAAAAGTATAATTTGAACTTAATAAATAAGCTGGAGCTCTAGCGCATTTTCCCTGTTTCGTCAAGTGAAAATTTTTACAAAACAGGCAGGTCTATTTGTGAGATTTGACCTATGGTCTTTGCCTACCATATATTGTATAATGAAAGCCGTCGTGAACAAAACTTGGTAGTAATAAGGAGCAAAAAGAAGTATGTCAGATGAAGTTTTAGACGATGTCATGTTAAAGGGAAATTGTAAGGGGAAGGCAGATGCAATTGTAAACTGCCAGTGCAGCATTGAGACTGCACCAAAGCGCTGTGAGCAGGCGGAACACTGCATGTTTTATTCCTACTACAAATGTAGTAAGCAGTGGAAACGACTGGGATAGTCATCGCTGAAATGAGAAGGAGAAAAGACTTTTGCCTTGGCGAGGATGCCGGAGCAAAGGTCTTTTTGCTTTTTAAACGAAAAGGAGTATGTTTTATATGAAGAGAATTCTGGTGCTCAGTGATTCGCACGGAAATGTAAATAATATGGTTACGGCAGTCGGCCGATTACATCCGGACATGATCATTCATCTGGGAGACTGCTGGGCAGACGCAGAACAGCTGCACCGGAAATTTCCTATGACTGTGATGGAACAGGTGCCGGGAAACTGTGATTGCCGTCAGGAAGTTCAGGAACGGATTCTTCTGATCGAAGGGAAAAAAATACTGATCTGTCATGGACATACATTTAATGTAAAAGCCGGATATCTGAATCTGGAATATGCGGCAGAGGAGCGGAAGGTCGATGCCGCGCTGTTCGGACATACCCACCGGGTTTTTTATGACAAACACAACCGTATTACCTACATGAATCCGGGAAGTATCGGACAGCCGCCTTACGGAATACCGCCATCCTATGGAGTTCTGCAGGTGGACGGATCGAGTAATACGATCGCAACGGATGTGATCTACCTGGAAGAAAATAATTGACGAAAGACAGACGGTAGAAGTATAATAGCAGAAGTTATTATTCTTGAAGGAGAAAAGTTAAAAATGGTTAAGGTTGTAAAATTTGGTGGCAGCTCGCTGGCGAGTGCCGAACAGTTTGCCAAGGTTGGCGATATTATCCGTGCGGATGAATCCAGAAAATATGTAGTGCCGAGTGCTCCTGGAAAGCGTAATTCCAAGGATACCAAGGTTACGGATATGTTATATGCATGCTACGCAAAAGCAGAGGCAGGCGAGGAGTTCCGTGTTCCTCTCATGAAGATCAAAGAGCGTTATGATTCCATTATCAACGGACTCGGACTGAAAGTAACGCTGGATGAGGAATTTAAGATAATTTCCAAAAACTTTAAGGAAAAGGCCGGCGTGGATTATGCGGCTTCCCGCGGAGAGTATCTGAATGGTATTCTTATGGCAGATTATCTTGGATATGAGTTTATCGATTCTGCAACCGTAATCTTTTTTGATGAAGAAGGAAATCTGGATGCAGACAAGACCGACAAGGTTCTGGCGAAGAAGCTTTCTGAATGTGAAAAAGCTGTCATTCCGGGATTTTATGGAATTGGTGCTGACGGAAGGGTGAAAACATTCTCCCGCGGCGGTTCGGATATTACCGGGTCCATTGTTGCAAAAGCATGTCATGCAAGTTTATATGAGAACTGGACAGATGTATCCGGATGTCTCGTAGCAGATCCGCGTATCATTGACAATCCGCAGCCGATCCATGTGATCACATACCGCGAATTAAGAGAGCTTTCTTATATGGGAGCTTCCGTACTTCATGAGGACGCGGTATTCCCGGTACGAAAGGCCGGCATTCCGATCAATATCCGCAATACCAATGATCCGGAGGCAGAGGGAACCCTGATCGTAGAGAGTACCTGCCAGAAACCGGAATACACGATTACCGGTATTGCCGGTAAAAAAGGATTTGTCGCAGTAAGCATTGACAAAGATATGATGAATTCCGAAGTCGGCTTCTGTCGTAAAGCATTACAGGCATTTGAGGAAAACGGAATTTCGATCGAGCATATGCCATCCGGTATTGACACCATGACCGTATTTGTGCATCAGGAAGAGTTTGAAGGCAAGGAGCAGCAGGTGATCAGTTCCATCCGCCGTCTGACCCATCCGGATGTTATTGATCTGGAAGCCGATCTGGGTCTGATCGCGGTTGTGGGACGTGGAATGAAATCTACCCGCGGTACTGCAGGCAGAATCTTTTCTGCACTGGCCCATGCGAACATCAATGTCAAGATGATTGACCAGGGATCTTCCGAGTTAAATATTATTATTGGTGTCAGCAATGACGATTTCGAGGCTGCCATCAAGGCAATCTACGATATCTTTGTAGAGACCAGACTTTAGTAATAACGATTCTGCACCTTATGACGCTCTCTTTCATATGTTATATGGAAGGGAGCGTTTTTATATGACCGGAAATATCGTGATTTTTGTTACGGATCAGCGACAAAGCAATCTTGCCGCATGTCTTCCGGGAAAGATACACCGACTGGACTGGAGACGGGGAGTGGAAAAGGAAGAGGCGCTGAAAGTGCTGGATAACAGCAGGTATCTGGTGCTGCCGGTTCCTGTTACAAAGATTGAGAGAAACCATGATGTAAACCTTATATTAAAGGAGGAACTGACGAGGGAAAAAGAACGGGACTGGATGCTGTTTGGAGGAATTTTCGGACCGGAATGGAGGCAGCGCTGTGAGGATGCGGGAACGGAATATTATGATATGATGACAGATGCGGTGGTTGTGCACCGCAACGCATGTATTACGGCAGAAGCAACGGTTGCTGAAATTCTAAAATACAGTGATTATTCTATTCGGGAGCAGAAAATTATTGTCAGCGGGTATGGAAGATGCGGCAGGGAGATCGCCAGGGTTTTGTCTGCGATGGGAGCGAAAGTGACAGTGCTGGCAAGGAGTGCAGAGGCACGCCGGCTGGCACGAACGGAAGGACATGAGGCAGTCGATTTTTCATACGGACCGGAGGAAGCATATGGGGCACGCACGGTTGTAAACACGGTACCGGCGATGGTGATCCGTGAGCCGATGATCCGTGAAATGCATTCGGATGCCGTGATCATTGATATTGCATCAAGACCCGGTGGTACGGATCTGATGGCGGCGGAGGCATATGGAATCAAAGTTGTGGCGGCATTGGGACTTCCGGGGCTGTATACGACAAAGAGCAGTGCCAAAGTGCTGGCAGATGCAATTCTTGAACACAGTAAAATCAGGCAGGACAGGAAAGAGGCAAAGACATGGATTTATCAAATCGCAATATAGGGTATGGGATTACCGGTTCTTTCTGTACATTCGCAAAAACCAGGAAAGAGATTCAGAGACTGACGGAGATGGGAGCACATGTGATTCCCATCTTTTCTTATCAGACGCAGAACTGTGATACGCGGTTTGGAACGGCAAAAGAGTTTATGGAAGAAGTCTGTGACATAACGGGAAACCCTGGAATCCGCACACTTCAGGAGGCAGAACCGATCGGACCGAAAGGCTATCTGGATGTGATGGTGATTGCACCGTGTACGGGAAATTCTGCGGCGAAGCTGGCGAATGCAATAACCGATACCCCGGTTCTGATGGCTGCCAAAGCGCATATGCGCAATGGAAAACCACTGGTAATTGCCATTTCCACCAACGATGCGCTGGGGGCCAGCTTTAAGAATATCGGAATGCTGATGAATACGAAACATATTTATTTTGTGCCGTTTGCGCAGGATAATTATGAAAAAAAGCCAAATTCGATGGTGGCAAAAATGGAACTTTTACCGGAGACGATTTCGGCAGCTCTCGAAGGGAGACAGCTGCAGCCGGTGGTACGGGGATAAAAAAGCCCCCAGACAAATATGTCTGGGGAGGCTTTTACATAATCCGGTAATGGTATTATGCGTTTTTTTGTGCATCATAGGCTTCGCGCAATGCCCGGGCAAGCTGATCACCGCATGAGGTGTTTTTCATGCCGCAGTGAATACCGGAGATACGGCGTTCCACTTCTTCAACAGTCATGCCCTCAACCAGACGGGGAATTGCCTGAAGATTTCCCTGACAGCCGCCGGTGAATTTAACATTTTTAACAATATTTCCGTCCAGCTCCACTTCGATCTGTGTGGAACAGGTGCCCTTCGTTTTGTAAATATAAGACATGGGTTTTTCCCTTCCTTTCTGTTTCTTCCTTGTGTTTGGAATACAATAATCGTCCTCTTATCATAGCAAGCTGTTTACAAATTTTCAATAGCAGAATCCCGTTCGTTCATAAAAAGTTTATAAAACATTCATGGCCTTTGAGTTGTGTAAATGTGGAGAAAGTGGTACAATACCTATATTCTATGCGAGTTAGGAGCAAAATATATTATGAGTGCATTGACTAAAATTTTTGGTACACACAGTGACAGGGAGTTGAAACGAATTACGCCCCTCGTAGATAAAGTGGAATCTTATCGTGACGAGATGAAGGCACTTTCGGATGAAGAATTACGGGGAAAGACAAAAGAATATAAGGAGCGTCTGGAAAAAGGAGAGACACTTGACGATCTGCTTCCGGAAGCGTATGCGACCGTACGTGAGGCAGCAAGCCGTGTGCTTGGCATGGAGCATTACAGAGTACAGATTATCGGTGGTATTATCCTGCATCAGGGACGTATCGCAGAGATGAAGACAGGTGAAGGTAAGACACTGGTATCTACACTTCCGGCATATCTGAATGCACTGGAGGGCAAAGGTGTATGTATCGTCACCGTCAATGATTATCTGGCAAAACGAGATTCCGAGTGGATGGGAAAAGTTCATGAATTCCTCGGACTGACCGTTGGTGTTGTATTGAATGATATGAGCAACGATGAGCGCCGTGACGCTTACAATTGCGATATTACATATATTACAAATAACGAACTTGGATTTGATTACCTGCGTGACAACATGGTGATCTACAAGGAGCAGCTGGTACAGAGAGGTCTGCACTATGCGATCATCGATGAGGTCGATTCCGTATTGATCGATGAGGCGCGTACACCTCTTATTATTTCCGGTCAGAGTGGAAAGTCCACCAAATTATATGAAGCATGTGATATTTTAGCGCAGCAGCTGACACGTGGTGATGATGTACCGGAGTATTCCAAGATGGATGCCATCATGGGAATTGAGCAGGAAGAAACCGGAGACTTTATCGTAAATGAAAAGGACAAACTGGTGAATCTGACACAGCAGGGAGTGGAAAAGGTTGAGAAATTTTTCCATATTGATAACCTGGCAGATCCGGAGAACCTGGAGATCCAGCATAATGTGATCCTTGCGCTCCGTGCACATTATCTGATGTTCCGCGATCAGGATTACGTGGTAAAAGATGATCAGGTTATGATCGTTGACGAGTTTACTGGACGTATCATGCCGGGCCGTCGTTATTCCGATGGTCTGCATCAGGCAATCGAGGCAAAGGAGCATGTAAAGGTTAAGAGAGAGAGCAAGACACTTGCAACCATTACATTCCAGAACTTCTTCAATAAATTTGAGAAGAAAGCTGGTATGACCGGTACGGCTCTGACGGAGGAAAAAGAGTTCCGTGATATTTACGGCATGGACGTTATTGAGATTCCTACCAACCGTCCGATTGCACGTATCGATCATCAGGATGCGGTATATAAGACGAAGAAAGAAAAATTCAAAGCAGTTGTTGAGGAAGTCAAGGAAGCACATGAGAAGGGACAGCCGGTTCTGGTTGGTACCATCACGATTGAGACTTCCGAGCTGATCAGCGGAATGTTAAAGCGTGAGGGAATTCCGCATACCGTATTGAATGCAAAATTCCATGAGCAGGAGGCCGAGATCGTTGCACAGGCAGGACAGCACGGAGCGGTTACCATCGCTACGAACATGGCTGGACGTGGTACCGATATCAAGCTGGACGAGGATGCACGTGAAGCCGGAGGTTTAAAGATCATCGGTACCGAGCGTCATGAATCCCGCCGTATCGATAATCAGCTGCGTGGTCGTGCCGGACGTCAGGGAGATCCGGGTGAATCCCAGTTCTTTATTTCTCTGGAAGATGATCTGATGCGGCTGTTTGGTTCCGAGCGTCTGATGTCAGTATTTAACGCACTTGGTGTTCCGGAAGGTGAGCAGATTCAGCACAAGATGCTTACTTCTGCCATCGAGAAGGCACAGGAAAAGATCGAGTACAACAACTATGGTATTCGTAAGAATCTGTTAGAGTATGATCAGGTAAACAACGATCAGAGAGAGATCATTTACAAAGAGCGTATGTCCGTATTAAATGGAGACAGCATGCGTGATGCGATCTTTAAAATGATTCAGGAACAGGTGGAGAAATCAGTCGATACCTGTATTTCGAATGAGATTCCGCGCGAAGAGTGGAATTTAAATGAATTAAATGAAATTCTTCTGCCGGTGATTCCTCTTGAACCTGTTACAGAGAAAAATATCGAAGATATCAAGGATGTCAAAGAATTAAAGCAGCATCTGAAAGAACAGGCAGTGCTTTTATATGAAGCTAAAGAGACCGAATTCCCGGAGATCGAGCAGTTCCGTGAGCTGGAGCGTGTCGTATTGCTGAAGGTGATCGACCGCAAGTGGATGGATCATATCGACGATATGGATCAGCTCCGTCAGGGTATCGGATTACAGGCATACGGACAGAGAGATCCGCTGGTTGAGTATAAGATGGCCGGATTTGATATGTTCGATGAAATGATCGCGGGTATTCAGGAGGATACCATTCGTCTTCTCTATCATGTACAGGTAGAGCAGAAGGTAGAGCGTGAGCAGGTCGCAAAAGTAACCGGAACCAATAAGGACGAGAGTGCGGCAAAAGCACCGAAGAAGCGTGAACACGCCAAGGTATATCCGAATGATCCGTGTCCATGCGGCAGTGGTAAGAAATATAAGCAGTGCTGCGGACGTAAGGTTGTATAAAATCGAAGCAGATAACAAAAACGTGGAAACCATCATGGTTTCCGCGTTTTTTTGTAAAATCGTTCACTGCCTGACACTATTTTTGTTTCTTTGGAAATTTAGAATAAGATTTGTTCTGTTTCATGCCGCCCCGGCACTCTGCAAGTTCGCTGACAGTGACGAGCTGATATCCGCGTCTGGTAAGTTCCGGAATGATTGTCTGGGAGGCAGTGGCGGTCGCTTTATACAGATCATGCATCAGTACGATATCTCCATCCTTTACATGGTTCAATACGGCTTTCTGGGTACTTGCGGAATCCCGCGTTTTCCAGTCTAAGGTATCGATGGACCAGATGATGGAAGGCATTCCCACCCATGATTTGATGTTGGAACTGGTGGCACCTCCCGGTGGGCGCATCACAACCGGATTTATACCAATTACTTTTTTGACGGCACGATTGGTTTTGGAAACCTGTTTTTGAACTTCCTTTTTCCCAACCCGGGTCAGAATTTTGTGATCATAAGTGTGATTGCCAATCTGACACCCGTTGTCATAAGCCTTCTGTACGGTTTTGGAGTAAGTCGATACGCGGCTGCCCACCACAAAAAATGTGGCAACGGAATCATTTTTCTTCAGGGTTTTTAAAATAGTTGGGGTATAAACCGATGGTCCGTCGTCGTAAGTGAGGGCAACCATCTTTTTGTTTTTATCGATTTTCCGTGTCAGAACCCCTTTTTTATTAAAGTAACATAAGTAATGGGAAATATTCTTTTTCCCGGTAACTGCCTGTCCGTTTTTCCCGAAATAGTATTTGTTTTTGCCAACCTTTTTCCAACGGTTTTTCAGCTTTTTTCCATTCTGATAAAAATAGAAATGTCCGTTTTTATCATGGATAAGTCCCTGCAATACCGGTTTGGGATTTTCCGTGGAAGGAACCACCGGTGTTTCCGTTGGAATTTCGGAAGAAATTTCTGTGGAGTCATTTGCGGGCAGTTCTGTATTCAGATCTGCCGCATGGATAGCAATCCGGCCTGAAACTATGGTTAATGTCAGGGTAAATAACAATATTCCAAGGGAAAATAAATGAAATTCTTTTCTTCTTTTCATACAAAATCTCCTTATCTTTTGTGACATGTATTTGCTGTTATCATACACACTTTACAGGCAAAAAGAAAGATGAGAACAAATGTTCTGATTAAGATAGACAAAGTCAGATCTTTGTAGTAAAATTAGCATATATGTGCAGACTATAAAGATATGGATTTTATCTTTTTTTCATGGAATAAAGTTAATTTTACGATAAATTTGAGAAGGGAGAGGGCATTATGGAGTTCAAATTACATGCCCCATATGAGCCAACCGGTGACCAGCCGCAGGCAATTGAAAAATTAGTCAAAGGATTCAAAGAAGGCAACCAGTTTGAAACACTGCTGGGTGTGACCGGTTCGGGAAAGACCTTTACGATGGCAAATGTCATTCAGGCGCTGAATAAGCCGACGCTGATTATTTCCCACAACAAGACACTGGCGGGGCAGCTGTACGGAGAAATGAAAGAATTTTTCCCGGAGAATGCCGTCGAGTATTTTGTCTCATACTATGATTATTATCAGCCGGAAGCGTATGTGCCGCAGTCGGACACTTATATAGCGAAGGATTCCGCGGTCAATGATGAGATTGATAAGCTGCGCCTTTCTGCCACGGCAGCGCTGGCGGAGCGAAAAGATGTCATCATCGTAGCATCCGTATCCTGTATCTATGGCATTGGTAGTCCGGATGACTATATGAACATGATGGTTTCCCTGCGTCCCGGAATGGAGATTGACCGTGATGATGTGATCAGGGGACTCATTGACATGCAGTACACGCGCAACGAGATGGATTTTAAGCGTGGTACGTTCCGGGTGCATGGCGATGTACTGGAGATTTTTCCGGCGAATAATACCGACACGGCGATCCGTGTGGAGTTTTTCGGAGATGAGATCGACCGGATTACGGAGGTGGATGTGCTTACCGGAGAGATCAAATGTATATTAAAGCATGCGGCTGTGTTTCCGGCGTCCCATTATGTGGTGCCACAGGAAAAAATGAACGCAGCGTGTGACCGTATCGAGGCAGAACTGGAAGAGAGGGTCAGGTATTTTAAGGGTGAAGATAAGCTGCTGGAAGCGCAGCGTATCGCGGAGCGCACGAATTTTGATATTGAAATGATGAAGGAAACCGGATTTTGCAGTGGTATTGAAAATTATTCCCGCCATCTGGCAGGACGTGCCGAGGGAGAAATGCCGGAGACACTGATGGATTATTTTCCGGACGACTTTCTGATTATTGTGGATGAGTCCCACATTACGATTCCACAGGTGCGTGGAATGTATGCAGGGGATCGCTCACGGAAGCAGACACTGGTGGACTATGGATTCCGTCTGCCGTCCGCACTCGATAACCGCCCGCTTAATTTTGAAGAGTTTGAGAGCAAGATTGATCAGATGCTGTTTGTATCAGCTACGCCGAATGTCTATGAGAACGAGCATGAATTGCTGCGTGTGGAGCAGATTATCCGTCCGACCGGACTTCTGGACCCGGAGATTTCCGTGCGACCGGTTGAGGGGCAGATCGATGATCTGATCGGGGAAGTTAACAAAGAGACGAAAAATCACCATAAAGTGCTGATCACGACACTGACCAAGCGTATGGCGGAGGATCTGACACAGTATATGAGCGAACTTGGCATCCGTGTAAAATATCTGCACTCGGATATTGATACCTTAGAGCGTGCAGAGATTATCCGTGACCTGCGTCTGGACGTGTTTGATGTACTTGTCGGTATCAACCTGCTGCGGGAGGGACTGGATATTCCGGAGATTACGCTTGTGGCGATTCTGGATGCGGATAAGGAAGGATTCCTTCGTTCCGAGACTTCACTGATCCAGACCATCGGACGTGCGGCAAGAAACAGTGAGGGACATGTAATCATGTATGCGGATAAGATCACGGATTCCATGCGTGTGGCCATTGATGAGACGGAGCGCCGCCGCAAGCTTCAGCAGGCATACAATGAGGAACATGGAATCACACCGAAGACCATCCAGAAATCTGTGCGTGATCTGATTGCAATCTCCAAAAAAGTGGCAGCAGAGGAGATGGAATTTGATAAAGATCCGGAATCCATGAGCCGCAGGGAATTAGAAAAACTGATCGGGGACATTCAGAAGAAGATGAAGAAAGCTGCCGCAGAACTCAATTTTGAGGCGGCGGCAGAGTATCGTGACAAGATGGTAAAACTGAAAAATATGCTTCGGGATATTGAGGAATAGATAAAAGAGAGGAAACAAAATGCCGAAAAAACAGAGAAAATATATTAAAATACGAGGCGCCAACGAACACAACTTAAAATGCATCGATGTGGACATTCCGAGAGATGAGTTTGTTGTTCTGACCGGACTGTCAGGTTCCGGCAAGTCTTCGCTTGCGTTCGATACGATCTATGCGGAGGGACAGCGGCGCTATATGGAGTCTTTGTCTTCCTATGCAAGACAGTTCTTAGGACAGATGGAAAAACCGGATGTAGAGTCAATTGAGGGACTTCCGCCGGCAATCTCCATTGACCAGAAATCGACGAACCGAAACCCGCGTTCCACCGTCGGAACCGTGACGGAAATTTATGATTATTTTCGACTGCTGTATGCCCGCATAGGAATTCCACATTGTCCGAAGTGTGGACGTGCCATCGAGAAACAGACGATCGATCAGATGGTAGATGCCGTGATGAAACTGCCGGAACGCACACGCATCCAGATCCTTGCGCCGGTTGTGCGCGGGCGTAAGGGCGAACATCAGAAATTATTCGAGAAAGCAAAAAAAAGCGGCTATGTGCGTGTGATCGTGGACGGAAATATGTATGAACTTTCGGAAGAAATTCCGATGGATAAAAACATCAAACACAATATTGATATTGTGGTAGACCGTCTGGTGGTAAAACCCGGAATTGAAAAACGTCTGACCGATTCCCTGGAAAATGTTTTTGAGCTGACCGGGGGAAATGCGATTGTAGATGTGGTGGACGGGGAACCAATGAATTTTTCCCAGAATTTTGCGTGCCCGGATTGCGGAATCAGTGTGGATGAGGTGGAACCGCGAAGCTTTTCGTTTAATAATCCGTTTGGTGCTTGTCCGGTCTGCTACGGACTCGGTTACAAGATGGAGTTTGATGAAAATCTCATGATTCCGGATAAGACACTGTCTATTTCCGAGGGGGCAATTCAGGTAATGGGCTGGCAGTCCTGCACCGATCCGTCCAGCTATACCTATGCTACCCTAAAAGCGTTGTCGGAAGGATATGGATTTTCTCTCGATACACCATATAAAGATCTGCCAAAAGAAATCCGGCATATGCTCATTCATGGCGGAGATGGCCGGATATTAAAGGTGCATTATAAAGGACAGCGTGGAGAAGGCGTCTATGATCTGAACTGGGAAGGCCTTATTAAAAATGTCGAGCGCCGTTACCGGGAGACGGGATCGGACACGATGAAGCAGGAATATGAGCAGTTTATGCGTATTACACCGTGTGCTGCCTGCCATGGACAGCGTCTGAAGCAGAGTTCTCTTGCAGTTACGGTTGCAGACAAAAATATATATGAGATGACCGATATGTCGGTAAAGGATCTCGTGAAATATCTGGCGGAAATGCAGCTGACGGAACAGCAGCAGTTCATCGGCAATCAGATTTTAAAGGAAATCCGTGCCCGTGTGGGCTTTTTGCAGGAGGTAGGTCTGGATTATCTGACATTGACACGTGCGACCGGAACCTTGTCCGGAGGAGAGGCGCAGCGCATCCGCCTGGCTACCCAGATCGGTTCCGGACTGGTCGGCGTGGCATATATTCTGGATGAGCCGAGTATCGGACTGCATCAGCGGGACAATGACAAGCTGCTGCATGCACTGATGAATCTTAAGAATCTGGGAAATACGCTGATTGTCGTGGAACATGATGAGGATACCATGCGTGCGGCCGACTACATTGTGGATATTGGTCCGGCAGCCGGCGTCCATGGTGGAGAAGTCGTTGCGGCCGGTACTGCGGCGGATATCATGAAATGCAAAAAATCCATTACCGGCGCTTATCTGAGCGGCCGGATGAAGATTCCGGTACCATCAAAACGGCGCAGACCGACCGGATTTCTTACCATCAAAGGAGCGCGGGAAAATAATCTGAAAAATATTGATGTGCAGGTTCCGCTTGGTATCATGACCTGTATCACCGGAGTATCGGGATCGGGAAAGAGTTCCCTGACCAATGAAATTCTGTATAAGCATCTGGCGCGAACTTTAAACCGGGCACGCTGCATCCCCGGAGATCACGATGATATTCTGGGTGTGGAACAACTGGATAAGATTATCGATATTGATCAGTCACCGATCGGACGCACACCGCGTTCGAATCCGGCAACCTATACCGGTGTGTTTGACATGATCCGTGATCTGTTTGCGGCAACTCCGGATGCAAAGGCACGTGGATATAAGAAGGGACGTTTCAGTTTCAACGTCAAAGGCGGACGCTGTGAGGCCTGCAGCGGAGATGGTATCATAAAGATCGAGATGCATTTCCTGCCAGATGTGTATGTGCCGTGTGAAGTCTGCGGTGGCAGGCGCTATAACCGCGAGACACTCGAAGTGCGCTATAAAGGAAAGACGATCTATGACGTGCTGGATATGACGGTGGAAGAGGCATTGGAATTTTTCAAAAATGTACCAACGATCCACCGAAAGATACAGACACTGTACGATGTCGGACTTTCCTATGTAAAACTGGGACAGCCTTCCACAGAATTATCCGGAGGAGAAGCGCAGCGTATCAAACTTGCCACAGAACTGAGCAAACGAGGAACGGGAAAAACCATTTATGTACTGGATGAGCCAACCACCGGACTGCATTTTGCGGATGTACACAAGCTGGTGGAGATTCTCAGAAAGCTTTCGGACGGCGGAAATACCGTTGTCGTCATCGAGCATAATCTGGACGTCATCAAGACGGCTGACTATATCATTGATATGGGACCGGAAGGCGGTGACGGTGGCGGAACCGTGATTGCACAGGGGACTCCGGAGGAAATCTGCAAAGTTCCGGAATCGTATACCGGTCAGTTTTTAAAACCGTATCTGGAATCGAAGAACGTATAAAATAGCGAAAATGCACAGATTTTTGTCCCGGGAACAGAGAGATTCCTTAAAATTTAATTAAAATGCTTTAACCTATAAAAAAATGTTTGAAAAATGGGATGAATTGTATATAATGTTACTGTATGCATAAAAATATGATTAACTGCGGATTTGCGTCATAAACGCAGATCGGATTTTGATAAAGAAAGATAAAAAGAAAATAGGAAGGGGCATTCGGGATGATCGGATCAGATATCGGAATTGATTTAGGTACTGCGAGTATTTTAGTATATATTAAAGGAAAAGGTGTTGTATTAAAAGAGCCTTCCGTTGTTGCATTTGACAGAGATACCAATAAAATTAAAGCAATCGGTGAGGAAGCAAGACTGATGCTTGGAAGAACACCGGGAAACATTGTGGCAGTCCGTCCTCTTCGTCAGGGTGTGATTTCAGATTATACCGTCACAGAGAAGATGATCAAGTATTTCATCCAGAAAGCACTTGGAAAGAAGAGCTTTCGCAAGCCGCGCATCAGCGTCTGTGTACCGAGTGGTGTTACAGAGGTTGAAAAGAAAGCCGTAGAGGATGCAACTTATCAGGCAGGAGCCCGCGAAGTAGAGATTATTGAGGAGCCAATTGCAGCAGCAATCGGTGCCGGTATTGATATTTCCAGACCATGCGGAAACATGATCGTAGATATCGGAGGAGGTACTTCGGATATTGCAGTCATTTCTCTGGGTGGTTCTGTTGTGAGCACTTCCGTGAAAATTGCAGGAGATGATTTTGACGAAGCTCTGGTCCGCTATATGAGAAAGAAACATAATCTTTTGATCGGTGAGCGTACCGCAGAAGATATCAAGATCAAAATTGGTACATGCTACCCACTGGCACAGAATGAGACGATGGATGTCCGTGGCCGTAATCTGGTAACCGGTCTGCCAAGAACCATTACGGTAAGCTCTGAGGAGACAGAGGAAGCTCTGCGTGAGGCAACATTACAGATTGTGGAAGCTGTACATTCCGTACTGGAGAAAACTCCACCGGAACTGGCGGCAGACGTTGCAGACAGGGGAATTGTCCTGACAGGTGGCGGCTCCTTGCTTCGTGGTCTGGAGGAACTGATTGAAGAACGTACTGGAATCAACACGATGACGGCAGAGCATCCTATGACCTGTGTAGCAATCGGAACCGGAAAATATGTAGAATTCCTCGCAGGAAAAAGAGACGAGGATTAATGCATAAAGTGCGCATTTATGCGCACTTTTTATCGCATGTCTATAAAGCTCGTGAGGGCATTGGCCGATATAAATTAAAACTGTGAAAATTGAGGTGTCATAAATGGTAAAAGGATTGTATACCGCCCATACGGGAATGGTAAACGAAATGAAGCGTCTGGATATTCTGGCAAATAATCTGGCAAACGCAGACACAACAGCATATAAAAAAGAAGGAACGACGAGTCGTACTTTTGCCGATGAGATGTCTTTGCGCATTAAAGATTCTTCTAATATGGGGATTCCGAAAAAGCTTGGAGATATTACATATGGGGTTCACCTTGGACAGGTATATACGGATTATTCCACGGGAAATTTCAAGGTGACAGATAACACCACAGATTTTGCGATTGAAGGAAACGGCTTTTTTGCCGTGGCATTCACGGACAAGCAGGGAAATACTTCCGTGAAGTATACGCGGGATGGAGCCTTTACCGTAAATAAAGAGGGGTATCTGGTGACGAAGGATGGCGATTATGTTTTAAATGCCACTGGTGCAATGAATGGCGATCCGGGTCAGAATAATTATATACGTCTGGATCCAAATGCTGCGATTACCGTGAATAAACTGGGATACGTCATGCAGAATAACCAGATTGTCGGAACGATCGGCATGGTGGATGTGGATAATTATGACTATCTTGAAAAATACGGTGAGAATCTGTATAACCTTCTTCCGGGAGGAAACCGGATTGCAACAGATGCCAATATAGAGCAGGGCACACTGGAGACTTCCAATGTAAATGTTGTAAATGAGATGGTAAATATGATTACAATTCAGAGAGCCTATGAGGCAGGACAGAAGGTAATCACTTCCATAGATGGAACACTTGACCGGGCAGTTAACAATGTCGGTAAAGTATAATAGCCGCTGAAAGACCGCAAGGAGGAAATAGAAGCGTATGATGAGATCACTTTATACTGCGGCAACCGGAATGATTGCGCAGCAGACAAATCTGGATACAATTTCAAATAACCTGTCCAATGTGAATACGACAGGTTATAAGACGGAACGTACCGAGTTTAAATCTTTACTGTACCAGACACTGCAGACAAAGACAACGACGGCAAACGGTGCCAATAAACCGGTAGGTGCACAGGTAGGACTCGGAACCAGAGTGGCAGCGACCATGTCCAACTATACGCAGGGGGCGCGTGAAGAGACAGAGATTCCGACCGATTTTGCACTGGAAGGAAAGGGATTCTTTGCCGTGCGGGGTGTGGATGGACAGACATATTACACCAGAAACGGTAACTTCTCCTGGAGTCAGGATTCGAATGGAAACACAATTCTGGCAACCTCAGAGGGGCTTCCGGTATTGGATTCCAGAGGAAATACCATTCGTGTGCCAAGAGGCGTATCTTCGGAAAGCATGGTATTTTCGAGCAATGGAACGATTGGCTATAAAGATGCAACCGGCAATGTAGTGTCATTAAACCAGTCTTTTGGAATCTATCAGTTTAACAATCCGGCAGGACTGGAGAAAATGTCAGGAAGCAAACTTGCAGCGACTGCAGCTTCGGGAAATCCGATGCTGGAGGGACAAAATGCAGGATTGACGAAGACCGGTGTATATCAGGGCTACATCGAAGCTTCAAATGTACAGGTTGCTGATGAGATGGTAAATATGATCATTGCACAGCGCGCATATGAATTAAATTCCAAGGCAATCACGACCTCGGATTCCATGCTGGAGACGGCAAATAATCTGAAACGATAGGCAGCAGTTCCGAATTACTTACATAAGAGGGATATACTATGGATATTTCATCAATCAGTACAAATTATACGGTTGCAAATGCAAACAAAAGTGCAGAGCAGAGCAATTCTCTTCAGAGTTCATTAAAGAATATTTCATCGGACTCTTCAGAGGAACAATTAAAAGGTGTCATCAAAGATTTTGAATCTTATTTTGTGGAGCAGGTCATCAAACAGATGAAAGATACATTTACCTCGGATGATGACGAGGATTTTACGATGTCACAGTACAAAGATCTATATATGGATCAGGCAATTGAAACGGTGGCAGATGAAATGGTGGATCAGATCGGAGAAAGCTATACACAGACACTGTATGAGCAGATGAAACGTAATATTGGCCAGTAGTAACATCAGCACAAAGAAAAGAGGAGAGACTGTGTACAACAGTCTCTTTTTTAGAGAATGGGGAACATATTTTGGAAGAGAATCTTGAGAGCATTGAAGGATATGTAGATCACATCATCTATCGAAATGCAGACAACGGATATACCGTACTTGTTCTGGTGTGTAACGAAGAAGAAGAGACTTGTGTGGGGGTATTTTCGGATATTGCCGAGGGAGAAAACATTAAGGCAAAGGGAAGTTATACAGAACATCCGACTTACGGCAGACAGTTTCAGGTAAAGAGTTTCGAAGAAAAGGCACCACAGGATGAGGTGGCAATTGAGCGGTATCTGGGATCAGGGGCGATCAAAGGGATCGGAATTGCCTTAGCGGCAAGGATTGTGCGAAGATTCAAGGCAGATACCTTCCGTATCATTGAAGAAGAACCGGAGCGGCTGGCGGAGATCAAAGGCATCAGCCAGAGAAAGGCTATGGAAATCGCGGATCAGGTGAATCAGAAAAAAGATCTCCGGCAGGCAATGATTTTTTTGCAGCAATACGGGATCAATACCACACTTGCAGTGAAAATATATAAAACATACGGGCAGGAAATATACGGAATACTGAAAGAAAATCCATATCGTATGGCAGATGATGTGGAAGGGGTCGGATTCCGCACGGCAGATGAGATCGCATCCCGTGTGGGAATCCGCACCGATTCCGATTTCCGGATTCGAAGCGGTATCCAGTATGTGCTGCTGCAGGCTGCCGGAGAGGGGCATACCTATCTGCCGATGCAGGAACTGACGCAGCGGGCAAGCCGGCTTCTTGAGGTAGACCCGGAGCACATCGAGCAGCATTACATGAATCTGGCGATGGATCGCAAGATCATTATGCGCCAGGTGGAAGACAGTACGCAGATCTATGCGGCAACCTATTTTTATATGGAGGCAAATACCGCTACCCGTCTGACACAGCTGAATGCTGTGTTTGATGTTCCGGATATCGAAATTGAGGACAGAATCCGAAAGATTGAAAAGAAGACGGGAATGGATCTTGATGAGCATCAGGTAGAAGCGGTAAAGGAAGCCGTAAGAAACGGTGTTCTCGTGATTACCGGAGGTCCCGGAACGGGAAAAACAACGACGATCAATACGATCATCCGGTATTTTGAATTATCCGGAGAAGATATTATGCTGGCGGCACCGACCGGACGGGCAGCAAAGCGCATGAGCGAAACCACCGGGTATGAGGCACGGACGATTCACCGGATGCTCGAACTGAATGGCGGAATGGAAGGAAATGCCGGATTTGAACGCAATGAACAAAATCCGCTGGAGACCAATCTCATCATTATTGATGAGATGTCAATGGTGGACATTTCCCTGATGAATTCCCTGCTGAAAGCAATTTTGCCGGGCACGCGCCTGATCCTGGTGGGCGATGTGAACCAGCTGCCGAGTGTAGGGGCAGGAAGTGTGCTGAAGGACATTATTGATTCGAAGATGTTTCCTACGGTAATGCTGACAAAAATTTTCCGACAGGCAAGCACCAGTGATATTATTGTCAATGCGCATAAGATTAACCGGGGAGAAAAAGTCAGCCTGGATAACAAGAGCATGGATTTCTTTTTCCTGAAGCGTTATGAGGCAGATAAAATTATCAACGTTACGCTGCAGCTGATCAAGCAGAAACTTCCGAAATTTGTGGGGGCAAGCGAATACGATATCCAGGTGCTTACGCCTATGCGGAAAGGGCTGCTCGGAGTAGAACGTCTCAATACGATTCTGCAGATGTATCTGAACCCGCCATCGGACAGAAAAAAGGAGAAAGAGCATGGGGCGATCGTTTTCCGGGAAGGTGATAAAGTCATGCAGATCAAAAATAATTATCAGCTGGAATGGGAGATCCGCAGCAAATATGGACTCTGCATAGACAAAGGAACCGGGGTGTTTAACGGAGATACCGGAATTATTGAAGAGATCAATGATTTTGCAGAGACCATCACGGTAAATTTTGATGAAGGGCGTATGGTGGAATATTCGTACAAACTGCTGGATGAGCTGGAACTTGCGTATGCTGTGACGATCCATAAATCACAGGGATCGGAGTATCCGGCCGTTGTCATTCCGCTTCTTTCCGGACCCCGCATGCTTATGAACCGGAATTTATTGTACACAGCGGTTACAAGAGCAAAGAAATGTGTTACGATAGTGGGAGATGATACAACATTTGAACAAATGATTGAGAATAATTCCCAACAGAGACGTTACAGCGGTCTGAAGGACCGGCTGTTGGAAAATAAGGAGGAAGCGTAAATGAAAGCACAGATTTTAACGGAAGATCAGATTCCGGAAGCGCTCAGTATTGCAAGGGGTGTCTTTGATTACTGTCTGCGTGCGCGGATCACGGATCTGGAAATGATTCATATATTTCTGCAATATACGGAAAATACAAACATCCGGAACATGATTGCAGAAGGAACTCTCACCATGTGGGGAATTTTTGAACAGGGGCATATGATCGCCATGTCAGGAATGCAGAAAGAGGGACATATTACCATGCTGTATGTGCTTCCGGTATTCCAGCGCAGAGGATGTGGCAGATGTCTGTTGGAAGAAATGAAGGCGTATGCGGCAAATCAATATCAGTTACAGAGGGTGACGTTATCGGCAATGCCGGCATGGACAGCGGATTATTTCACAAAACGCCGGTTTCATCCAATGGAGGTAACACAGTCGTGTTCATTTGTTCCGATGCAGGCAAAAACCGTGGCACGCGCGATATATGAAAAGAAAGAAATTCCATCCGGCGTGATCCTCGGAACCAGCCTTGGAGGTCTGGTAGTCTGTGCGGCAGTTGCTGTCGGGTTCATGGTATTGTGGATGCATGGAATTGTATAATATGTATATTTATTCATAAAATACGTCACTTTTTTCTCTTGCAAAAAAGGTTGAAAAAAGTGACGATTTGTGATAAAATTTTTACAATTTAGGTAAAGCTAACTCAAGGTAAAAAAAAGAGATTCTCTCTTTTTTTTTGCCAAGATGCAAGAAAGGCAGGGCAAAGAATGAAAGCTTTTTTGATACTGGAAGACGGAACCGTGTTTACAGGTACAAGCATTGGTTCTACACGCGAAATCATCAGTGAGATCGTATTTAATACCTCAATGACCGGATATTTAGAGGTACTTACAGATCCGTCCTATGCAGGACAGGCGGTTGTGATGACGTATCCGCTGATCGGAAACTACGGAATTACACCGGATATGGAATCCGCCAGACCGTGGCCGGACGGATATATTGTAAGAGAGCTTTCACGTATGCCGAGCAATTTCCGCTGTCAGGGAAGCATTCAGGATTTCCTGACAAAGCATGATATTCCGGGAATTGCAGGAATTGATACCCGTGCGCTTACCAAGATTCTCCGCGAAAAGGGAACCATGAACGGAATGATCACGACAAATGAAAATTATAATCTGGATGAAATTCTTCCAAAACTGAAAGAATATACAACCGGAAATGTTGTGGATAAAGTTACCTGCAGCGAGAAGAACGTATTAAAGGGAAGCGGAAAGAAAGTTGCACTGATGGATTTCGGTGCGAAGAACAATATCGCAAAATCGTTAAATGCCCGTGGCTGTGAGGTGACGATTTATCCGGCACACACATCGGCGGAGGAAATTCTCGGAGCCAATCCGGATGGCATTATGCTCAGCAACGGACCTGGAGATCCGAAAGAATGCACAGCGATCATCGAGGAATTAAAGAAACTGTATGCAAGTGACGTACCGATCTTTGCCATCTGTCTCGGTCATCAGCTCATGGCACTGGCCAACGGAGCGGATACACACAAGATGAAATACGGACACCGTGGTGGAAACCATCCGGTGAAAGATTTGTCAACCGGTCGTGTTTACATTTCTTCCCAGAACCATGGCTATGTGGTAGATACCGATACCCTTGATCCGAAGGTTGCAAAGCCTGCATTCGTCAATGTCAATGACGGAACCAACGAGGGCTTAGAGTATGTCGGAAAGAATATTTTCACCGTGCAGTTCCATCCGGAAGCATGCCCGGGACCACAGGACTCTTCGTACCTGTTTGACCGCTTTATTCAGATGATGGGAGGGAATCAGTAATGCCAAGAAATAAAGATATCAAAAAAGTATTAGTAATCGGTTCGGGACCAATCGTCATCGGACAGGCAGCCGAGTTTGACTACGCAGGAACACAGGCATGCCGTTCCTTAAAGGAAGAAGGCGTGGAGGTATGTCTGGTAAACTCCAACCCTGCCACCATCATGACCGACAAGCAGATTGCGGATCAGGTATACATTGAGCCTCTGACACTTCCGGTTCTTGAAAAAATTATTTTAAAGGAAAAACCGGACAGCATCCTTCCGACACTCGGTGGACAGGCTGGATTAAATCTGGGTATGGAACTGGCAGAGTCCGGATTCTTAGAAGAGCACGGAGTAAAACTGATCGGTACGACCGCAGAGACCATCTTTAAGGCAGAGGACCGTCAGGCATTTAAGGATACCATGGAAAAGATTGGTGAGCCTTGTGCAGCTTCCCAGGTTGTAAATACCGTAGAAGACGGTATTAAGTTCACCAACACGATCGGATATCCGGTTGTGCTCCGCCCGGCATTCACCCTCGGCGGAAGCGGCGGCGGTATCGCCCACAACGAGCAGGAGCTGGTCGATATCTTAAGCAACGGACTTCGTTTAAGCCGTGTCGGTGAGGTACTGGTTGAGCGCTGTATCGCAGGATGGAAGGAAGTCGAGTACGAAGTAATGCGTGATGCGAACGGAAACTGCATCACCGTATGTAACATGGAAAACATCGATCCGGTTGGTGTGCATACCGGAGATTCCATTGTAGTGGCACCTTCCCAGACGCTCGGAGATAAAGAGTACCAGATGCTTCGTAGTTCTGCATTAAATATTATCAATGAGTTAAAGATCACCGGTGGATGTAACGTGCAGTATGCATTGAATCCGGATTCTTTTGAGTACTGTGTCATCGAGGTAAACCCTCGTGTATCCCGTTCTTCCGCTCTTGCCTCTAAGGCAACCGGATACCCGATCGCAAAGGTTACCGCAAAGATTGCATTAGGCTACACACTTGATGAGATCAAGAACGCCATCACACAGAAGACCTATGCAAGTTTCGAGCCAATGCTTGACTACTGTGTAGTGAAGATCCCGAGACTTCCGTTTGATAAATTCCTTACTGCAAAGAGAACGTTAAGTACACAGATGAAAGCAACCGGAGAGGTTATGAGTATCTGTGATAACTTCGAGGGCGCACTGATGAAAGCCATCCGTTCCCTGGAACAGCATGTGGACAGCCTTATGTCCTATGATTTTACCGGACTGTCCGATGAAGAGTTAGAGGCACAGCTTCATGTGGTCGATGACCGCAGAATCTGGGTGATCGCAGAGGCACTGCGCCGCGGCGTTTCCTATGATCATATTTATGAAATTACCAAGATCGACCGCTGGTTTATTGACAAGCTGGCAATTCTGGTAGAGATGGAGCAGCACTTAAAGAGCGAAGAACTGACGGTAGATCTGTTAAAAGAAGCAAAGAGAATCGAGTTCCCGGACAACGTCATCGCAGAGCTTACCGGAAAGACCGAGGAAGAGATTAAACAGATGCGTTATGCGAACGGTATCGTTGCAGCATATAAGATGGTGGATACCTGTGCCGCAGAGTTTGCTGCAGAGACACCGTATTACTACAGTGTTTACGGAAGTGAGAACGAGGTTGCAGAGACCACACCGCAGAAAAAGGTTCTGGTTCTTGGTTCCGGTCCGATCCGTATCGGTCAGGGTATCGAGTTTGATTTCTGTTCCGTACACTGTACCTGGGCATTTGCCAAGGAAGGCTGGGAGACTGTCATTATCAACAACAACCCGGAGACCGTTTCCACCGACTTTGATATTGCAGACAAGCTGTATTTTGAGCCGTTGACCGCAGAGGATGTCGAGTCCATCGTAAATATTGAGAAACCGGACGGAGCTGTGGTACAGTTCGGTGGACAGACAGCGATCAAACTGACAGAGGCGCTTATGAAGATGGGCGTTCCGATTCTTGGAACCAAGGCAGAGGATGTCGATGCCGCAGAGGATCGTGAGCTTTTTGATGAGATTCTGGAGAAGACTCATATTCCGAGAGCAGCCGGTGGAACCGTATTCACCGCAGAGGAAGCCAAAGAAGTTGCAAACCGTCTTGGTTATCCGGTTCTTGTCCGTCCTTCCTATGTACTTGGCGGACAGGGAATGAAGATTGCGTTTAACGATGAGGAAATCGAGGAGTTCATCGGAATCATCAACCGTATTGCACAGGATCATCCAATTCTCGTAGACAAGTATTTACAGGGTAAGGAGATCGAGGTCGATGCCGTATGTGACGGAACCGACATTCTCATTCCTGGTATTATGGAACATATCGAGCGTACCGGAGTCCATTCCGGAGACAGTATTTCCGTATATCCGGCTCCAACGATCAGTGATAAGGTAAAGGATACCATCGTAGAGTATACAAAGCGTCTGGCACAGGCACTGCATGTGGTCGGTCTGATCAATATCCAGTTCATCGCCATGAATGAGGAAGTATATGTTATCGAGGTAAATCCGCGTTCCTCAAGAACCGTGCCGTACATCAGTAAGGTTACCGGTATTCCGATCGTAGATCTGGCAACCAAAGTGATCATCGGTAACACGATCCGCGGTCTGGGCTATGAGCCGGGACTTGCACCAGTTGCCGATTATATCGCAATCAAGATGCCGGTATTCTCCTTCGAGAAACTGCGTGGAGCAGAGATCAGCCTTGGGCCGGAGATGAAGTCTACCGGTGAGTGTCTGGGTATCGCAAAGACATTCAATGAGGCACTGTACAAAGCATTCCTTGGAGCAGGTGTACAGCTTCCGAAATACAAGCAGATGATTATGACTGTAAAGGATGCCGATAAGCCGGAGGCTGTTGGTGTGGCAAAGCGTTTTGAGGCACTCGGCTACAAAATCTACGCAACACGAAGCACTGCAAAGTATCTGCAGGAGCACGGCGTCAATGCACTACGTGTCAATAAGATTTCGCAGGAGTCACCAAATGTAATGGATCTGATCCTTGGTCACAAGATCGACCTTGTCATCGATACACCGACACAGGGTAACGGTGATAAGACAAGAGACGGATTCTTAATCCGCCGTAATGCGATCGAGACCGGTGTGTACTGTATCACCGCTATGGATACCGCAAATGCGCTGGCACGTTCTTTAGAGACCGCTCACGGGGAGCTTACTCCAGTGGATATTGCAACGGTTAAGAATATGTAAGATAAAATAAAAGCAGTCCCTGTACATATTGGTAAGGGACTGTTGTTACAGAAGTTTCATCCCGCCGGAAACGGCGGGATTCAGACCGTAGACAAAGTGCTCCGAGAAACTTCCGTTTCTCGGAGCATTTTTCTTTGTGTTTATGAAATTTATTCCGAAAGCAGGAAATTTTCCCTTGGATTATGTCATCCGTAATCCCCATTCCTGCTTGCATTTTGCAAGCTTTTTTAAATTCATGCACGCAAACGTAAGCGCGACTTTCATTGTCATCCGCGCTTTGCCATACAACTGCGTATATCGAAATCCGTGGTTTTCCTTT
>OBLI01000226.1_pt1 | contig 61921 bp, 50 predicted proteins | sample 1519701 | NCBI WGS metagenome assembly OBLI01 (sample SAMEA3663005, study PRJEB22513) | pig gut metagenome | biome: pig gut; feature: pig-associated habitat; material: faeces | place: France | collected 2012
ATGACCGCTTCGGAATGGAAGCAGCCGAAGAGTTCACAAACGGCAGAGTGTTGGAACGTTTCTGTTTTGTATATGTAGTTTTGAAGGTACATGTTTGAATCCCGGCAAATGTCGGGATTTTTTATTTTTAAATCGAATGTATGTGAATTTTGTTGTTCTGAATTCCCTGTTTACAACTGACATATTTTATACTAAAATAGTAACAGTGTTTTAAAAAATGAGGAGGAAATGTGATATGGGAAGTGTTATAATACCAGAAAACTATCATTCCTGCCTGAGCAGTTATGAGACCCAGGAAGCCATAGGTATGATTAAAAATCTGATGCAGAAGAAGCTTTGTATGGCTTTAAATTTAAAGAGAGTAACTGCACCGTTATTTGTAGATCCGGCATCTGGTCTGAATGACGATCTGAATGGTGTGGAGAGACCAGTAACTTTTGATATTCCCGATGCTAAAATGAATGCACAGGTCGTTCATTCACTGGCTAAGTGGAAGCGTATGGCATTGTATCGTTATGATTTTCGCCCGGGAAAAGGCATTCTTTGTGATATGAATGCAATCCGAAGAGATGAGGAACTGGATAATCTTCATTCTGCCTATGTAGATCAGTGGGATTGGGAAAAGATTATTACAGAAGAGGAAAGAAATACAGAATATCTGAAAAATACAGTAAAGCGAATTGTAGAGTCAATCTGCAATGCTCTGGATGAAGTAAAATATCGCTATGAAAATTTACATACAGAATTGAACAGAGAAATTTCTTTTATTACCTCTCAGGAACTGGAAGATATGTATCCGGGTCTTACTCCAAAGGAGAGAGAAAATATTTATGTAAAAGAGAAGAAGACTGTATTTATCATGCAGATTGGTGATCTCCTGAAATCCGGAGAACCTCACGATGGTCGTGCACCGGATTATGATGACTGGAAATTAAACGGAGATTTGCTGTTCTGGCATGAGCCGTTAAACTGTGCGCTGGAAGTATCTTCTATGGGAATTCGTGTAGATGCAAAAACTCTGGATGAGCAGCTTACAAAAGCTTCCTGTGATGAGAGAAGAAATCTGACTTTCCATAAAATGCTTTTAAATAATGAACTTCCGCTTACAATCGGAGGTGGTATCGGACAGTCAAGAATCTGCATGCTGCTTCTTCAGAAGGCACATGTAGGGGAAGTACAGGCAAGTATCTGGGATGAGGAAACTCTGACAGCCTGCAAGAAAGCAGGAATTGAGATCCTGTAATTTTACAAGATAAAAAACAGCCGGTTCTATCTGCCAAAAAGCAGATAGAACCGGCTGTTTTGAGATTTACAACTTAATCGGACAGATATTCTCCCCATATGTAGCCTGTTTTTCCTTCATAAGCAACACGGCTCCATCCATTTTCGCAGATACCGGTTCTGGTTATTTTTTTATCTTCGGAAAGTGTTCCAAGGATTTCTGCATCTTCAGAAGCGTCTGCGCGCACATTTACATTATACATGGCATAAACGGTTTCTGTTTTTTCTTCCACTTCAACATTTGATTTTGGTATGTCATAGCCGGGCTGTGTCCGTTTATTTTCCGTTTTGCTTTGCAAAGTATCGGAAGTACCGGAAATTTTGTCTGCCAGAAGAGCAGAATTATCATCGGTTGTAATAATCTTTCTTAAACGGACATTGCTTGTATCGCTTCCCTGACGGCTTCCGACATAAATCAGAGTCACATCATTTCCAGGGATAATGCCGCTGTTACAGTCCAGTTCTGCTTTCTTCATATTAAATGAGATGGAATCTCCATCAGAAGTGCGTATGGTGATTTGTTCTCCGGTTATGGAAGTAACCATACCGTCGATGGAAGCAGAAACAGCATCCAGTGAGGCCTCTTCTTCCTTTGCTCTTTCCTCTGCGCTTTTCTGACAGGCACTCATAAAAAGACAGCAAAGCAGAGTTATAATAAGTAAAAAAGTTTTTTTCTTATTAAACATATTGTTTCCTCCTTTTAGTTTATTGTATAGGATTTACGTTAAAAGTCAATAAGGGAATTTTCTTGCTTACCAGTTTGGGCTATGTTATACTGAATTCAAAGCAATAAACATCAGGGGAATGACGTGAGAGTCTGGGATTCAGGCTCTTTTTTCCTGCAAACAAAGAGAGGAATGGATATGTTGAAAATTAAGGAATATGTGAAAGCGGAAAGCCTGGAAGAAGCGTATAAGCTCAATCAGAAGAAATCCTCCTGTGTGCTTGGAGGAATGATCTGGCTGAAGATGGGGAACCGGAATGTAGGAACAGCAATCGATTTATCCGGTCTTGGATTGGACGAAATAGAAGAGACCAAAGAGGAATTCCGTATCGGATGTATGGTATCTCTCCACAGTCTGGAAATACATAAAGGATTGGAACAGTATACCAATGGTGCCATGCGGGAAAGTCTTCGGCATATCGTAGGCGTACAGTTCCGAAACTGTGCCACTGTCGGAGGAAGTATTTACGGCAGATATGGTTTTTCAGATGTATTGACGATGTTTCTGGCTATGGATTCTTATGTGGAGTTATATAAGGGCGGAGTTTTGTCCATGGAAGAATTTGCAACAAGAAAAAGAGACAGAGATATTCTTGTGAGAATCATTATAAAGAAAAAAACGAATCAAACCGTTTATCTTAGCCAGAGAAATACAAAAACCGATTTCCCTGTAATTACCTGTGCAATTGGTATGGAAGAAAAACAGATGCGCCTGGTCGTTGGAGCAAGACCGGGACGTGCGATGGTCATTCATAAGCAGTTTGAAAAGAAAGAGGAACGCAGAGAATTACTGGTAAATGCGGAAGAGTTTGCAAAAAAATCAGCAGAAGAAATACCGGTAGGGGGAAATATGCGAGCTTCCGCAGAATATAGAAGCCATTTGATCTATGTTTTAGTAAAAAGAGCTATTCTGGCATTGGGAGGAAATACAGATGAAAATTAAATTTTCTTTAAATGGGAAAATGGTACAGGAAGAAATCGCTCCGGATCTGTTGCTTCTCGATTTGCTGCGGCAAAAGGGATGTTACAGTGTAAAAAGAGGATGTGAAACCGCGAATTGTGGTCTTTGTACAGTACTTATGAATAAAAAACCGGTTCTTTCCTGTAGTGTACTTGCTGCAAGAGCCGATGGTCAGCAGATTGTTACTTTGGAAGGAATGCAGGAAGAAGCAAAGGAGTTTGGAGGATTTCTGGCAGATGAAGGCGGAGAACAGTGCGGATTCTGTAATCCCGGTTTTATTATGAATGTATTTGCAATGATGGAAGAACTGCAAGATCCCACAGAGGAGGAAATCCTGGAATATCTTTCCGGAAATCTTTGCCGTTGTTCCGGATTTATGAGTCAGACAAGAAGCATTCTGAAATATCTGGAATATAAAAAAGAACAGAATAAGGAGGCGTAGAGACATGAAATATGTAAATAAAGCGGTAAGAAAAAAAGATGCCATGTCTCTGGTTACCGGACAGCCGGTCTACACAGATGACCTGGCGCCGAAGGACTGTCTTGTGGTAAAACTTTTGAGAAGTCCTCATGCACATGCCCTGATTGAAGAGATAAAGACAGACACAGCCATGAAAGTTCCAGGTATGGTTTGTATTCTTACTTATAAAGATGTACCACAGGATCGTTTTACTATGGCAGGACAGACGTATCCGGAGTTCAGCCCTTATGACAGACTGATTCTGGACCGAAGAGTTCGCTTTGTAGGAGATGCAGTTGCGATTGTTGCCGGGGAAACAGAAGCGGCTGTGGACAAAGCTTTAAAAATGATCAAAGTAAAATATCAGGTACTGGAAGCGGTCCTTGATTTTCATGAAGCAAAGGACAATCCGGTTCTGATTCATCCGGAAGATAACTGGGAATCCCGTTTTCCGGTAGGAGCAGATAATAAAAGAAATCTTTGCGCATCTGCAGAAGAAGGAATGGGAGATCTGGAAGCAGCATTTGCAAAATGTAAATATATTGTAGACAAAACCTATCATACAAAAGCCAATCAGCAGGCTATGATGGAAACATTCCGCAGTTATACCTATCTGGATCATTATGGAAGACTGAATATTGTATCGTCTACCCAGGTTCCTTTCCATGCCCGAAGAATACTGGGACGTGCACTGGGAATCGGTGCATCAAAAGTCCGTGTGATCAAGCCGCGAATCGGAGGCGGATTTGGAGCAAAACAGACATTGGTAACAGAAATTTATCCTGCGATTGTTACCATCAAGACAGGAAGAACGGCCAAGCTGGTATATAGCCGTTATGAATCGCAGATCTGCTCTTCTCCGCGCCATGAAATGGAAGTAAAAGTCCGTGTCGGTGCGGATGAATCAGGAACCATTCTTGCAGTGGATATGTTTACTTTATCTAATACAGGTGCTTTTGGGGAACATGGTCCGACAACGGTTGCACTCTCCGGACATAAATCCATTGCTCTTTACAGAAATACAGAAGCGTATCGTTTTGCCTATGATGTAGTATATACCAATAAAATGGCTGCTGGTGCTTATCGTGGTTACGGTGCGACACAGGGAATTTTTGCGATGGAATCAGCAGTCAATGAGCTGGCGGAGATGCTTCATATGGATCCGGTGGTACTCCGTGAAAAGAATATGATCCATGAAGGAGACAAGTATATTGCCTATGACGGTTCGCCTACAGTTACCAGTTGTACGTTGGATCAATGTATGGAAAAGGCAAAAGAGATGATCGGATGGGATGAAAAATATCCACGCCGTGAAATGCCAAACGGAAAAGTAAGAGGTGTGGGAGTTGCCATGGCTATGCAGGGTTCTTCGATTGCCCATGTGGATGTGGGAGGCGCTACTTTGAAATTAAATGAAGATGCTTCCTATACGCTCAGCCTTGGTGCTACAGATATGGGAACCGGATGTGATACGGTTCTGTCTCAGATGGCAGCGGATATTCTGGGAACGGATTACGATAATATCGTAGTTTTTGGTGTAGATACAGATATTTCTCCTTATGATTCCGGGTCTTATGCATCTTCCACTACTTATATAACAGGAAAAGCAGTGGCAAAAGCAGGCGAAAAGCTCCGTGAGAAAATTGTGCAGATGGGAGCGCAGATGCTGGAAGCAGAACGCGACGATGTAACGTTTGACGGAAAAGTTGTATGCAGAAAAGATGGACAAGGTTCTGTGACACTTCAGGAAATAGGAATCAAAGGTACCTGCGGAAACAATGATGCATTGCAGGTGACAGAAAGCTGTTCAGCAGAAATTTCACCTCCGCCTTTCATGGTAGGAATGGCAGAAGTAGAAGTAGACAGGGAGACCGGAAGTGTAGAAGTGATCGATTATGTAGCGGTGGTAGACTGTGGTACACCGGTAAATCCGAATCTTGCAAGAGTACAGACCGAGGGAGGAATTGCTCAGGGAATCGGTATGGCACTTCATGAAGACATTCAGTATACGGCAAAAGGTCAGATGCAGAATAATTCCTTTATGCAGTATAAGATTCCTACACGTCTTGATGTGGGAAAAATCCGGGTGGAATTTCAGCCAAGTTATGAAAAGAGTCATCCATTTGGAGCAAAATCAATCGGTGAAATTGTAATTGATACTCCTTGTCCTGCAATTGCGGCAGCTGTTTATAATGCGACCGGTGTTCGTGTGGAAGAAATGCCCATAAAACCGGAAAAGATTGCCATGGGCATTTTGAACAAATATTGACGATATTTTGACGCTGTCTGGGATAAACTGCTATTGGATTATTCGGACAAAGTTTCCGGAAATAGCATAAAGAAAAGAGGATATCGTATTATGAAACAGAACGAAAGTGACAAGAAGATACTTTGGTACAGTCTTGCTTTCATGGCGTTTTCTACTGTATGGGGATTTGGAAATGTAATTAACGGATTCTCAGAGTACGGCGGACTGAAAGCAATTATCTCCTGGCTGATTATCTTCGCAATTTATTTTGTACCTTATGCCCTTATGGTTGGTGAACTGGGAAGCGCCTTTAAAGATGCAGGCGGCGGTGTGAGCTCCTGGATTCATGAAACCATCAGTCCGAGAGTTGCCTATCTGGCAGGCTGGACTTACTGGGTTGTACACATGCCTTATATTTCACAGAAACCAAATGCTTCCTTTATTGCGGCAAGCTGGGCAATTTTCCGTGATAACCGGATCAGTTCCGTGAACACAAAAGTACTGCAGATTGCATGTCTGGTATTATTCCTGTTTGCAGTATGGGTAGCCTCAAGAGGACTGAATGTACTTAAGAAACTGGCTACTTTGGCAGGTTCTACTATGTTTATTATGTCTCTGCTGTTCATCGTTATGATGGTTGCGGCACCGGCAATTACAAATGCAAATGTACTGGATATTGACTGGTCTCTGAAGACCTTTATGCCATCCTTTGACGGAAAATTCTTCCTGAATCTGTCTATTCTGGTATTTGCAGTAGGCGGATGTGAAAAAATTTCACCTTATGTGAATAAAACAAAGAATCCTGCAAAGGATTTCTCAAGAGGTATGATCGCTCTGGCAATTATGGTTGCAGTATGTGCAATGCTGGGTACCATCGCGCTTGGTATGATGTTTGATTCCAATAATATTCCGGAAGACCTGATGACAAACGGTGCGTACTATGCGTTCCAGACACTTGGACAGTATTACGGACTGGGTGATTTCTTCGTAGTGGTATACGCAATCTGTAATCTGATCGGACAGTTTACTGTTCTGATTATTTCCATTGATGCACCGCTTCGTATGCTTCTGGACAGCGCAGATGATAATTACATTCCGGCTGCTATGTTCAAACAGAACGAATATGGAACTTATACAAACGGACATAAACTGGTTATGGTGATCGTATCGATCCTGATCATTGTACCTGCGTTCGGTATTGACAGTGTGGATACACTGGTTCGCTGGCTGGTAAAAGTAAACTCTGTATGTATGCCGCTTCGTTATTTATGGGTATTTGTTGCATACATTGCACTGAAAAAAGCAGGAGAAAAATTCCCTGCACAGTATCGGTTTGTGAAAAACAAGACAGTGGGTATTGCATTTGGTGTATGGTGCTTTATCTTTACAGCGTTTGCATGTATTATGGGCATCTATTCCGAAGATACATTCCAGCTTGTACTGAACATTGTAACTCCTTTTGTACTGATCGGTCTCGGATTTATTATGCCTCAGATCGCAAAACGTGCGAAAGCAAAGTAATAGTTTAGAGAGAAGGAAAAAGTTATGTACAGAGAAACAGCAGAAAAACTTCTGGACTTTATAGAAAAAAGCCCCAGCTGTTTTCATGCAGTGGAAAATATGAAGGAAATCCTGAAAGCAGAGGGGTTTCAGGAAGTAAAAGAAGAAGAAAAGTGGAACCTTGAAAAAGGCGGAAGTTATTATGTGACAAGAAATGATTCTTCAATCATTGCTTTTACGATTCCGGAAGGCCAGTTTGACGGATATCGCATCATGGCCAGCCACAGCGATTCTCCTACTTTTAAAATCAAAGAGAATCCGGAGATGGAAGTCAATCAGAAATACGTGAAACTGAATGTGGAACGTTATGGAGGAATGCTCTGTGCTCCCTGGTTTGACCGTCCCCTTTCTGTTGCAGGAAGAGTGATTGTAAAAGAAAAGGATACATTTGTTACAAAACTGGTCAATGTGGACCGGGATTTGCTGATGATTCCAAATCTGGCAATTCATATGAATCGGGAAGTCAACGATGGATATAAATATAATGCGCAGAAAGATATGCTTCCGCTTTACGGAGATTTTTCTTCCAAAGATACTTTTATGAAAACCATTGCCGAAGCAGCAGGGGTAGAGGAAGATGCGATTCTGGGACATGATCTTTTCTTGTATAATCGTGTAAAGGGAAGTATCTGGGGCGCGCAGGAAGAATTTGTATCTTCTGCAAGACTGGATGATCTTCAGTGTGCCTTTTCATCCTTACAGGGATTCTTAAAAGGAGAGAAGAAAGCCCACCTGGCAGTGCATTGTGTGCTGGATAATGAAGAAGTAGGAAGCGGTACGAAACAGGGCGCTGCCTCTACGTTCCTGTATGATACACTGGTGCGGATCAATGAGTGTCTGGGCATGTCTTATGAAGATTATGTGAGAAATCTGGCAAAGAGCTTTATGCTTTCAGCAGATAATGCACATGCCGTACACCCGAATCACAGTGATGTGGCAGATCCGATCAATCGTCCGTATATGAATGAAGGGATTGTAATCAAATACAGTGCAAATCAGAAATATTGTACGGATGCAGTATCGGCAGCTATGTTTAAAGATCTCTGTAAAAAAGCAGGCGTTCCTTTCCAGGTATTTACCAATCGTTCGGATATTCTGGGAGGTTCTACGCTTGGAAATATTTCCAATACAAAGGTGGCATTGAATGCTGTGGATATTGGTCTTGCACAGCTTGCCATGCATTCTCCTTATGAGACTGCTGGAATCAAAGATACCTGGTATCTGATTCAGGCAGCAGGTGAGTTCTTTCACTAAATAAACAGGTAATAATGGAACACCCTTCGGTTTTCAGGAAACCGAAGGGTGTTTTTTTGCGTGATAAGGCATCAGATACATTTTTTCACCGGTCTGATGGAAGCCGAATCCCAGATTATTTCCGGAATCGGTTACTGCATCGAATAATTCACTGTCTTTTAGAAGAAAGTGAAATTCTTTTAAGGAATCCTGGAAATAATCCCGATGAAAGTTTCTGGGAGAACATTCCGGATATTCTGCCAAAAGAGCATGCATGGATTTGGGTGCACGATCAAAGTAAAAATAAGTGCCAATCAAATCTCCCTGCTCTTTCAGATAGGGACTGAGCCGGTCATACAGGAAGGTAGAATGATAAAAATTGTGTTCATTTGTGGCAAAAAAATCGAGATGAAGATCAATGCAGTGGTTTTTCAATGGAAAACGGGTACTGGCATCTGCAAGATAAAGAATATCCAGTTCCGGTTTTTGCTTTTCAATTAAATGCTTATACATAAGCAGAGTTTCCGGATATTTGTCAATGATAATATAAAGACTGTCTGTCGGCAGGGCATCCAGATGATTATGCATGAAAAACCAGGCATTGATATAAGTTTCCGCAATCACTTTTTCATGAAGATTTACAGCTTCCATTTTTTCAAGCATCCAGTTATAGGAGCGTTGGAACATACTGATCAGATCCGGAGGAAGATCCTTGTATAATTCCCGGGTAATATCAGGGGTATCCTGTATGTTTTCATTTTTATTGGGAGTCATCAGGATTCCCGAAGAGATTTCCGCAGTATAGCCGCAGCAGCAGAAGAGTTTTCCTTTGTAGAGAAAACGTTGATCCATTTCCACATCTGCCATGGAAAGAGAACCACCACAGCAGGGACAACAAAGGAGCGAAAGGGATCTGACAGGAACACCGGTGGAACTTTTGGGAAGATTTGGCACCTGATCAATTCTGTGGATATAGGCTTCCAATTGTTTCGTGATTTCTTCCTTTCGTTGGATTTCTTTTTTACAGAAATCACGCTTTCCTTTAAAGATTTCTTTTAATTCTTCGAGATCCTGGGCATGGGCAAAGTTTGAGACACGTTTCAGGGAAAGAATAATATGAATCTCTCGAAGAGAAAAATCCAGTTTTTTGAGGTTCAGAATCCATTCCAGATCTTTTAATGTCGCATCATCAAAGACATACTGCCCTTTTGGTTTTGGCGGAACAAGAAGTCCGTAATTAATATAATAATGAAGATTATCTATGGAAATGCCGTATTTTTCTGAGACTTTTCCGATTCGCATAAGCAGATCCTTTCGTTATCGTGTATGGTTTCTGTCATTATCCTATCATAAACATGGAGTACACTCAACGTTTTTTGGAAATTTTTGAAATATTATGGATTGACCTGAAGTAAACACTTGGTTGTATTATATTCCTATGATAACAAAGTAAAGCGAGGTTAGAAAAACATGAAAATATTAAAAAAATCACAGGAAAGAACAGAAGAAGACAGAAGAGAACTGTCACGTATGGTACAGGAAATTATAGACAATGTACGTGCAAACGGAGACAATGCCCTGAAAGAATACAGCAGAAAGTTTGATCAATGTGAACGGGAATGGATTCGTGTTTCTCAGGATGAAGTAAAAGAGGCATATGAACAGCTTTCCGAACAGGAAATCGCAGATTTAAAAGCGGCAGCATCCAATATTCGTGCATTTGCCCAGGCACAGAGAGAGACGGTAAAACCGTTGGAAAATTTCAGTCCTATGCCGGGAATCTTCCTTGGACATAGAATCATTCCGGTAAATTCCTGCTGCTGTTACGTGCCGGGAGGAAACTATCCGCTGTATTCCACAGCTCTGATGCTGATCATCCCTGCAAAAACTGCAGGAGTAAAACGTGTGGCAGCCTGCTCTCCGGTTATGAAGGGAACTGGAAAAATCAATCCGAAAACACTGGCTGCGATGGATATTGCAGGTGTAGATGAAATTTATGCAGTCGGTGGTGCGCAGGCAATTGCAGCGTTTTCTTACGGAACGGAAGAAATTGCACCGGTGGATATGATCGTAGGACCGGGAAACCGTTTTGTAACAGAAGCAAAAAGACAGTGTTACGGACAGGTTGGAATTGATTTTGTAGCAGGTCCAAGTGAAGTACTAGTCATTGCAGACGGAAGCGGTACACCAGAAATTGTAGCAGCAGACTTGCTGGCACAGTCAGAACACGATGCAAATGCCAAAGGCATGGTAGTAACTACTGACGAAGCGTTCGGAAAAGCAGTGATGGATGCAGTGGAAGCAGAGCTTCAGACACTGGAAACTGCTGAGATTGCCAGAAAATCATGGGAAACTTACGGAGAGGTAGTCGTAGTAGACAGTCTTGAGGAGGCAGTCGATCTGGTAAATGGTTATGCACCGGAACACCTCGAACTGAATGTGCAGAATCCGGACGCACTTCTGGATGGATTAACCAATTATGGATCTCTGTTTATTGGAGAAAATACAGCAGAAGTATTTGGAGATTATGCGTCCGGAACCAATCATACACTGCCGACATTGAAAGCAGCACGTTATACAGGAGGCGTATGGGTTGGAACTTTCCTGAAAACCTGTACACACCAGAGCATGACGCCGGAAGCAATGCAGAAACTTGCACCGCTTGTATCAAGACTGGCTGATGGAGAAGGACTGATGGGACACAAACAGGCTGCAGATATCCGTTATAAAGAATCATAAAAGATAGGAGAACATAGAATGAGTAATGAAACAGGTGCTTTAAAAAGAACCTTTGGAATGCGTGAGGCAGTCACGATTACAGTTGGTACGGTAGTCGGAGTGGGACTTTTTACTACCGGAGCAAATGTTGTGGGTGATCTGGGACCTGCAGTTATTCTGGCTACACTGGTAGCAATGCTGATCAGTATCTATCCGGCACTTTTGTATATGGAAGAAGAAATCCCTACTGCGGAAGAAAAACGGAAAATGGATAAAGAATTTAGAATATGGAGTATTGTGGTTACCTGTGCAGTGATAATTGCGCTTGTGGCCTATGTGGTTCCATTTGTGATTTCATGAACGGGAGAAGTAACAAGATGAATAATAAAAGGATGTGAAGGGATTCACATCCTTTTATTATTTACAGTTAACATAAAGCATTTTTCAAACACGCTTTAGAGTTTGTCATAAAGCTTTCCGGAAGAATCTGCTGTTTTCATAAGCAGATATTTGCGTATGGCAAAAATGGTACCTAAAGCAATGACTCCGATCAGTGTTTCAAACATATTCAGATGTTCCACTACCATTTGCCGGGCAATGGCAAACATCAGTACTTCGAGGAGATTTTCAGCAGTATGTCTGGCCAGCATTTTTACGAACTCTACTCCGATCAACAGAGAAAGTGCGTTCCCGAGAAAATCATTGAATTGATTTAATGTGATTTCCAGGATGGGAATTTTGATGAAATTGTATAGAACGGGAAAAATCAGAAGAATGATTACAATCAGTAAAATTATGGAAAGAACAATTTCTGTATATCTGGAGATGACGTAAATAATATCATTGAGTTTCTTTTTCATAAGCGGCTCCTTCAACTTTAAATTTTGAATAATTATATTTTATCATAAATTGCACAGAAAATGAAGGGAAAAGGACTAATAGATGTAAAAAATAATAAATACTTTGTTGCTTTGACGCGTTGAATATGGTATTATGAATAGAATGATAGCCTTTTGAGTTGGGAAATAGGTGTTTTTGATGATAAAAGGAATTTACAACGAAGGGAAGAGTACAGCATTATGATTTGGGCAAAAGAAGAAACATTACCAAGAGAAGAGATGGAGGCACTGCAGACCGCACGTCTGAAGGAAACGGTAGAAAGAGTTTACCATACCGTTGCCCCTTATCGAAAAAAAATGGATGAGGCCGGAATTAAACCGGAGGATATCAGAGGCCTTGAGGATTTACATAATCTCCCGTTTGTTACCAAGCAGGATATGAGAGATAATTATCCATTTGGATTGTTTGCAGTACCGAAAGAAAAACTGATTCGTATTCATGCGTCAAGCGGAACGACAGGAAAACCGACAGTCGTAGGATACACAAAGAAAGATCTGGATGTGTGGTCCGATTGTGTATGTAGAATTGCATGTATGGGAGGAGCTACACCGCAGGATATTGCACAGATTTGTTTCGGTTATGGGATGTTTACAGGTGCGCTTGGTCTGCATTATGGATTGGAGAAGCTTGGAGCAGCGATCGTTCCTTCTTCCACAGGAAATACAGAGAAGCAGCTGATGTTCATGAAGGATTTTGGAACGACGACTTTGATCGCAACACCTTCTTATGCACTTCGTATTGCAGAAGTCGCAGAACAGATCGGAATTCATCCGGAAAGAGATCTTCCCATGCGAACAGCGCTTGTGGGAAGCGAGCTTATGACAGAAGCCATGCGTCAGGAAATGTATAAAGCATGGGGCGAACACATGAATGTAACACAGAATTACGGGATGAGTGAATTGATGGGACCGGGAGTTTCCGGAGAATGTCTGGAACTGAACGGAATGCATATTAATGAAGACCATTTTATTCCGGAAATCATAGACCCGAAGACAGGAGAAGTATTACCGCCGGGAGAAAAAGGGGAACTGGTGATTACCTGTATTTCCAAAGAAGCCTTGCCTTTGATTCGTTATCGTACAAAAGATATTACAAGACTGATGTATGAACCGTGTAAATGTGGAAGAACCACAGTACGTATGGAAAATCTTCTTGGACGTACCGATGATATGCTTAAGATCAAGGGAGTAAATGTATTCCCGAGCCAGATTGAAGAAGTGCTTCTGAATATCGAAGAATGCGGACCGCATTATGAAATCGTAGTTACCAGACAGAATCACAGTGACTACCTGGAAGTACGTGTAGAGCTGCTTCCACAGTATATGTCCGATTCTCTGGCACAGGTCGATGCCATTGCGAAAAAAATCAAAGCACGGATTCGAGTAGTTCTTGGTCTGGATGTCAAGATTTCTCTTGTATCGCCAAATTCTATTCAGAGATTTGAGGGAAAAGCCAAAAGAATCATTGATTTAAGAAATAAATAAAAAAGAAATGAGGTGAAAAGTATGTTTATTGAACAGTTATCCATATTTCTGGAAAATCGTCCCGGAAAACTAAAAGGAATCACGGATATCCTGAAAGCAAATGGAATTAATATTATTTCTCTGAGTCTTTCGGATACAACGGATTATGGAATTGCCAGAATGATTGTTTCTGATTCTGAAAAGGCCAGAAAAGTACTTCTGGAAGGAGGATATACAGCAGTTCTGACACCGGTTCTTGTAGTGGAGATGAGACAGGAAGTGGGAGCACTGAGCTCTCTTCTGGATACACTCAGTGCAGGGGGAATGAATCTGGAGTATATGTATGCGCTGGTCACAGATGTGAATGGCGGTGCTATGGTTCTGAAAACATCAGATCAGGCGGCTTCCTATCAGACATTGAAAAATGAAGGAATGAAGCTTTATACAGAAGAAGAGCTGAAAGTATTTAAAAAGTAATATTTGTTTAAAAAGAAAAAAGAAGCACCGTTTCTACGGGCAGCGGTGCCTCTTTTTCTTTGAACACTTTACTTTTGAAAGTTGAAGCGTTACGGTTTAAAGTGAAAAATAAGGAGAGAAAAAAATGGGAATTAAGATTTTACTGTTGTTATTATTTTTCGGTTCTATGATTGCAATCGGCCTTTATTCGAGGAAACATGCTTCCAGCGTAGCAGGGTTTGTATTGGGAGGAAGAAATGTAGGACCGTGGCTTACTGCATTCGCTTATGGTACTTCTTACTTTTCAGCAGTTGTGTTTGTAGGATATGCCGGACAGTTCGGATGGAAATATGGACTTTCCAGTACCTGGATCGGAATTGGAAATGCTTTTATCGGAAGTTTGCTGGCATGGGTAATTCTGGGACGAAGAACGCGAGTTATGACCAAATATTTGCATGCTGCAACCATGCCGGATTTCTTTGAAAAACGTTTTGAGAGCAATGCTTTGCGGATTGCAGCTTCTGCCATTGTATTTATCTTCCTGGTTCCTTATACAGCATCCATCTATAATGGACTTTCCAGATTGTTCGGACTGGCATTTGATATTCCGTATTCCGTTTGTGTAATTGTTATGGCAGCTTTGACAGGCGCTTATGTAATTCTTGGCGGTTATATGGCAACAGCAATCAACGATTTCATTCAGGGAATTATTATGCTTTTGGGAATTGTTGCAGTCATTGGGGCAGTATTATCTGGTCAGGGTGGTTTTATGGCAGCAGTAGGAAAACTGGCAGAACTGAACAGTGATGTACCGGTGACAATGGGACAGCCTGGAGCATTTACTTCTTTCTTCGGGCCGGATCCGTTAAATCTTCTTGGAGTTGTTATCCTTACTTCTCTTGGAACCTGGGGACTGCCTCAGATGGTACAGAAATTTTATGCGATCAAAAGTGAAAAAGCAATCAGCACAGGTACTGTGATTTCCACAGTTTTTGCAATCGTGATTTCCGGTGGCTGTTACTTCCTTGGAGGTTTCGGAAGATTGTTTGATAATCCTTCCTTGTATAAAGAAGACGGCAGTGTGATTTACGATGGAGTCATTCCATATATGCTTTCTACTTTACCGGATGTTTTGATTGGAATCGTAATCGTGCTGGTGTTGTCCGCTTCTATGTCAACTTTATCCTCTCTTGTACTGACGTCCAGTTCAACACTGACACTTGATTTTATCAAAGGGAACCTGGTGAAGGACATGAGCGAAAAGAAACAACTTCATGTTATGCAGGGGCTGATTGTAGTATTTATTGTAATTTCTGTTATTCTTGCACTGGATCCGCCTACATTTATCGCACAGCTTATGGGAATTTCCTGGGGTGCTCTTGCGGGCGCATTTCTTGCACCATTTATGTATGGACTTTACTGGAAAAAAGTTACAAAAGCATCGGTATGGGCATGTTTTGCTACAGGAATCGGAATTACAGTGTTCAATATGTTTTTCCATTACATTCAGTCACCAATCAATGCAGGTGCCATTGCTATGCTGGTAGGATTTGTAGTGGTTCCTGTAGTAAGTATGCTTTCACCGAAAATGGATAAAAAGAAAGTAGAAGAAATCTTCCGGTGCTATGACAATCAGGTAGTAGCGACTTCAAAGAAAGTCCTTCCGGAAGAAAAATAAATATTACTAAAATGTTACAGGTGTGACGTAAAAATTAAAAAATGTTAAAATAAACCTTGCGTTTCCTTAATGATTGTGTTATGATAGGTTTCGATAAGAAAAGATTACGAAATTGTTACAGATAAATCAGAATCCATAAAGGAGAGCGAGGTATATAAATGAAGAAAAGATTTCTATGCTTAAGCCTTATTTTTGCAATGACAGCAGCACAGGTAATGCCGGTTGCAGCAGCAAGAAAAGACGAAGTACAGGCAGAGAAAGCAGAGACGCAGAGCAAACTGGCTCAGGCGGAAAGTAAAGCTGACGATTTGGAAGCAAAGAAAAATGCACTGCTGAATGAAATTGATTCTATCGATAAAAGTCTGGTACAGACGATCGCACAGATTGATATTCTGAAAGGTGAAATTTCAGATAAAGAAGATGCAATTACGGAAACAAAAGAAAAGCTGGAAGAAGCAGAAGCAGAAAAAGAGACACAGTATGAATCCATGAAGAAAAGAATTCAGTATCTCTATGAGAATGGCGGTACGAAGGCATGGGCACAGATGCTTCTGGAATCAGGTAATATCTTAGATATGGTAGGCAAGGCAGAATATACTGAGAAGATGTATCAGTATGACAGAGATGAACTGAAGAAGATGAAAGAAGTTGTAACACAGGTTACGGATCTTGGAAATCAGCTCACACAGGAAAAAGCCGAGCTGGAAGATATGAAACAGGTGCAGGAAGAACAGCAGGAGACACTGGAGACACAGTTAGCACAGAAAAAAGCAACTGCTTCTGATTATGAATCCCAGATTGCCAGTGTGGAAGCTCAGGCACAGGAATACAGGAACCTGATTGAACAGCAGAATGCAGAGTTGCAGAAGATTCAGGAAGAAGAAGCAAGAGCAGCAGAAGCTGCCCGCAAAGCACAGGAAGCAGCAGAAAAAGCTCGTCAGGAAGCTGCACAGAATCAGACACAGGCTGTTGAAAGTACTGATAATACAGCTACAGAAGAAGTACAGACAAGCACAGGAAGCAGTTCGAATGAGAATTCAAATAGCAGTACTTCTACAGAATCCAGTTCTGAACCGGTAGAAGAAGAAACTACTTCCAACAGTGGAAGCAGTTACAGTGCAACCGGAGAAGCAGTCGTGGCATATGCAAGCCAGTTTATCGGAAATCCATATGTATATGGAGGAAATAGTCTGACAAACGGAATTGACTGTTCCGGATTTGTTCAGCAGGTATTTGCACACTTTGGATACAGCCTTCCACGTGTAAGCGATGCACAGGCAGGCGCAGGAAGAGGAATCTCCTATTCTGAATCACGTGCCGGAGATATCATTGTATATTCCGGACATGTGGCAATCCTTACCGGAGATGGCGGTATTGTACATGCATCTAACAGTGCACCGTATCCACAGGGGGGAATCAAATATTCTTCCAATGCACTTTATCGTCCATACATAGCAGTCAGAAGAATCGTAGAGTAAAACACAGGGACTCATGGAAAACATGAGTCCCTTTTTTGGATAAAGTTCCCACGCAGGAACGTCCCTGAGTCGTATCTTCTTTTGGGGCGCTCCTGAACAGGAACACAGTGGTTCATAGAAATTTAATAATTAGATTTTTTTGCCTTGTCATTGTAATAAATATGTGATATCATAGTCAGGAAATAGACTTGTTTCAGAAATATTACATGTAAAACAAAGCTTTTAAAGTGAGGTACATAGCAATATGAAGAAAAGATTTCTTTGTCTCAGTCTTATTTTGACTCTTGCAGCAGCACAGGCGATGCCGGTTGCAGCAGCAAGAAAGGATGAAGTGCAGGCTGAAAAAGCAAATACAGAAAGTAAATTATCTGCTGCAGAAAGTAAGGAAGCAGAACTGGAAGAACAGAAGAACGCGCTGATGGCGGAAATTGATGAGATCGACCAGCATCTGGTACAGACAATGGCAGAAATTGAGATTCTGAAGGGTGAGATTTCAGATAAAGAAGATGCCATCGAGGAAACAAAAGAAAAACTGGCAGAGTCTGAAGCAGATCGTGATGAGCAGTATGCATCCATGAAGAAAAGAATTCAGTACCTTTATGAAAATGGAGGTTCTGGTGCATGGGCACAGATGCTTCTGGAATGCAGCAGTATTACGGATCTGTTAAGCAAGGCAGAATATACAGAAAAGATGTATCAGTTCGACAGGGATGAACTGAAGAAGATGAAAACCGTAGTAGATCAGGTTACGACTCTTGGTAATCAGCTGGAAGAGGAAAAAGGTGAGCTGGAACAGATGAGGCAGGCGCAGGAAGAACAGCAGGAAAATCTGGAAGCAGAGCTTGAGAAAAAGAAAGAGAGTGCTTCAGATTATGAATCACAGATTGCAGAAGTACAGGCGCAGGCAGAGGAATACAGAAATCTGATCGAACAGCAGAATGCAGAATTGAAGAAGATTCAGGAAGAGGAAGCGAAAGCCGCAGAGGCAGCGAGAAAGGCAGAAGAAGCGCGTAAAGCGGCCGCAGCCGCAGCAGCCGCTGAAGCTGCAAGACAGCAGAGTATTGCCCAGAGCCAGCAGACAACAAACAGTAATAGTGGAAATTCTAATAATTCAGGAAATACAACGGAAAATAATGATTCGTATACAGAAGAATCTTCCGGTAATGATTATGAAGAGGAATCCAATGCAGGCGGCGGTTATAGTGCGACCGGAGAAGCAGTCGTAGCATATGCAAGTCAGTTTATCGGAAATCCATATGTATATGGAGGAAACAGCCTGACAAACGGAATTGACTGTTCCGGATTTGTTCAGCAGGTATTTGCTCATTTTGGATACAGTCTGCCGCGTACCAGTGATGCACAGGCAGGTTCCGGAAGAGGAATTACATATTCTCAGTCACGGGCCGGAGATATTATCGTATATTCCGGACATGTAGCGATTCTTACCGGAGACGGCGGTATTGTACATGCATCTAACAGTGCACCGTATCCACAGGGTGGAATTAAATATTCATCTAATGCTCTTTACAGACCTTATATTGCAGTTAGACGAATTGTAGATTAAATGTATATTGTGGGACTCATGCGCAGGCATGGGTCCTTTTTTATTTTGCAGACAGGCAAAAAGTCAAAAAAACGTAGTTTCTGGTCTTAATTTAGGTAGTATACGGACAAATAATTCTGTATAATGAAGCTATTGTGATAGAAATGCCGGAAGGCATTAAGAAATTGATAACAGAATCAGGAGGACAGGAAAAATGGGATTAGAGAAATATGTGTTGTCTGGAAATCCTTTATGCAGAAAAGAAAGTATCATTCAGGGAGACCATTACAGAATTTCCATGCTGACAACAGCACTGGTACGTCTGGAATACAGTGAAAGTGGAGTGTTTGAGGACCGCCCTACACAGATGGTAATAGATCGTAATTTTTCCGTACCGGAGTTTAAAGTAAGTGAGGCAGGAGAGCAGCTTCATATTTATACACAAGATCTGGAAATTCATTATGACAGACAGAAATTTACGCCAGGTGGCCTTATGATCCGTGTGGCAGGCGGCAGCTCCAATGAAAGAGTATGGCATTATGGGGAAGAGCCCAGAGATCTTCTTGGAACAGCCCGTACACTGGATGAAGCAGACGGCGCGATTCCTCTGGAGCATGGTATTTTGTCAAAAAATGGTTTTTCTCTTATTGATGATTCCAAAACAATGGCATTAAAAGAAGATGGAACAGTAGAACCACGTACAGGAAACAATCAGGATATTTATTTCTTTGGTTATGGACATAATTATGTGGAGTGTCTGAAAGATTTTTATCATCTTTGTGGAAAGACACCGCTTTTACCTCGTTATACATTAGGAAACTGGTGGAGTCGTTATCACAGATATACAGAAGAAGAATACAAGGAACTGGTAGAACGTTTTGAAAAGGAAGAGATTCCTTTCTCTATAGCAGTTGTAGATATGGACTGGCATCTGGTAGATGATGTGGATCCTGTTTACGGAAGCGGCTGGACCGGTTATACTTGGAATCGTGAATTCTTCCCGGATCCAAAAGCATTTATGGCATGGCTTCACGAACATAATATGAAGATTACGTTGAATGTACATCCGGCAGACGGTATTCGTGCATATGAGGAGCCTTATCCGCGAGTTGCAGAAAGAATGGGAATTGATCCGGAAAGCAAAGAGCCGGTGCTTTTTGATGTGACGGATCCGAAATTTATGGAAGTATATTTTGAAGATCTGCATCATCCTCTGGAAGAGGAGGGAGTAGATTTCTGGTGGATTGACTGGCAGCAGGGAACGGTTACAAAAGTGCCGGGACTGGATCCGCTCTGGATGCTGAACCATTATCATTATCTGGATAATAAATGGAAGGGAACAAGACCACTGACATTTTCCCGTTATGCAGGTCCGGGAAGTCATCGTTATCCTGTAGGATTTTCCGGAGATACGGTTATTACCTGGGAAAGTCTGCAGTTCCAGCCGTATTTTACTGCAAATGCCAGCAATATCGGTTACGGATGGTGGAGTCATGATATCGGAGGTCACATGTTCGGATACCGGGATGATGAACTAAATGCAAGATGGGTACAGCTGGGTGTATTTTCTCCAATCAATCGTCTTCACAGCACAGATAATCCATTTAACGGAAAAGAACCGTGGAAGTATAATAAAACAGTAGAAGCAGTCATGAAGGATTTCCTGAAACTGCGCCATGGTCTGGTTCCTTATCTGTATACCATGAACCGCAGAGCCAGCCGGGACAATGAACCGCTTGTGCAGCCGATGTATTATCTGGAACCGGAACGTGAAGAAGCCTACCAGGTACCAAACAATTTCTATTTTGGTACGGAACTTATGGTTTCTCCCGTGACAGAGAAAATGGATCCGGAAGTACTGATGGGCAAAGCAAAAACATGGATTCCGGAAGGAGTATGGTATGACTTCTTCAGTGGCCGCAGATATACAGGAGGCCGTATGGTGAATCTGTGGAGAAGTATAGAAGAAATGCCGGTACTTGCAAGAGAAGGTGCGGTTATTCCGTTGAAAGATATGGAAATCTTTGACAACAGCACAGATAATCCGGAAAATATGGAAGTAAGAATATTCCCTGGCAAAGAAGGCAGCTTTACTTTATGGGAAGATGAAGGCGATACGGCAGAAGATCTGGATGAAAACTGGGTATCTACTGTTATGAAAAAAGAGCAGGTGCAGGATCTGGATAGATTTGTTGTGGAAAGTCCAAGAGGAAATCTGTCCGTACTTCCGGAGAAACGTTCCTGGAAATTCTGTTTCTTCCACATGAAAGCAAATATAGTAAACGTTCTTGTGGATGGACAGGAAGTAAATGCACAGGCAATGTGGAAAAAAGAGATAAACGGAATGGAAGTGGTATTAAAAGACGTTCCGGTTTCTGCAAAGATAGAAGTTGTATTCCAGAATCCGGTAGAAGAATACGAAGAGAACCTTGCAGAGGTAGTATATCCGATTTTGGAACGTGCACAGGTTTCTTATGATTTGAAATCAAAATTGTATGGATTGATTGAAGAACAGGGAAGAAATGCCGTGGCAACCCTGGCTTCCATGAATCTGAAAGAATCACTTTTCGGAGTTTTGTGTGAAATTCTCACAGCCTGAATAGAAAAAAAGCTGTTCTGAAAACGAAATTTCTGTTTTCAGAACAGCTTTTTTTCTTCCTGTATTTCTTTTTCTGTAAGCAGGAAAAAACAATCCAGAAGTTCGGTCTGGAAACTACCGGGTCCTTTGCTTTTTTTGGCGGCTTTTTCCCCTGCAAGTCCGAATTCTACAGCAGCCCAAACAGCGGCAGAAAAAGGGTCGCTGCCTGCAAGATAAGTCGCACAGATCATTCCAAGCATACAGCCGGTTCCGGTAATCTGGCTCATGGTTTCACAGCCGTTTCGGACAAATGCACATTGATCGGCAGATACGACCATATCTTCTTTTCCTGTGATTAAAAGAACTGAGTTCCATTGTGCAGCTCTTTCCTGAAACAGAGAAATCAGAGAATTTCTGTTCTTTTCTGTGAGGCAATCTCTGGCACCGGCTTCAACACCGGTCGTGTGAGCAGTCTCTCCTGCCATAACGAGAAGCTCTGACATATTTCCTTTTAATATAGAAGGCATATGAATCCGCATAAGTTTTTGGGCAAATTCATATCGAAATCGGCTGCAGGCGACTCCTACCAGATCCAGCATGACAGGAATAGAATTTCCGGCAGCTGTATGGAGAGCCTTTGGCATTGATTCCATTCTGGCATCTGTGATATTTCCAAGGTTCAGAGCCAGAGCATCTGCTGTCTGCGTGATCTCTTCTATTTCAGCCGGGTGTTCTGCCATAATAGGACGTCCGCCCGCTGCAAGTACGATATTGGCGCAGTCATGAATGGAAATCGGATTGGTAATGCAGTGAATCAGTGGTTGAAGATTTCTGATCTTTTGCCGGATGTTTTCTGATTGGTAGTTCATAATAATCTCCGAAAATTGATAAGAATTTTGTATTTTAAGTTCTTTTTTAGACTAGCATATGCTGGCAGGAAAGTCAAACGTCATTTCACTGCCACAGTGCCGGATGCGGGTATTTTTACAGAGATGGTGTCTTCCCGATACATTCAAAGCAATGGAAATCATGATTTTTTGCATGGAATTATAATCCTTTTATAATATATTGTAAAATTGATATTTCCTCTATATAATATAAATAATTTTTATATTATGTGTGAGTTTGGAGGGGTTCGGTGCATTATACAGATATTCAGATATTTCTTGCTATCGTTTCCAGTCCGTCTTCTCTTCTGGCAGAATTTATCCGGGAATTGCGAAGCGTTGCAGACACATTTCCGGAAATTACGGTATTGTCTTCACGGATGTTTTCTGACTGATAGAAATAAAAAAGTAAAAGGTGATACGATGAAAAATGAAGTAAATGCAGACTTTAAGTTTTTAGAAATACCGAATGGCGAGGATGTGCTGGGATTTCTGGGAAGTGAATGGATCCGGGAATATGGAACGGAGCGCAGTCATTTTCATAATCTGATGGAAATCAGTATTTGCCGCTGGGGATTCGGAAATGTGATTCTGGATAAAAAAAGTTATCCGTTCAAAGAAGGAGATGTTCTGGTAGTTCCAAGGAATTATCCTCATAACATCATCAATACACCGGGGGAGAAAGCTTTCTGGGAATCCATCTATATCAAACCTTCGGTATTTCTGGCAGAGGTATATCGGGAAGAAAGCCGAAAGTGTAAAAAATATATAGAAGAGGCAGAACAGAGACCTTTCGTAAAGAGCAGAACAGAAGTTCCGAATCTTTCAGAAGAAATCAATCTTCTAATGAATCAGCTGAGAGTAAAGGACTACCAGTATCATAACTGCATACGGGGACTTTTATTTGCAATGCTCATGGAAATTATAAAAATCAATCACAGAGACTACGAGGATCCGGAAAGCAAAACGGTATATAGTCAGAGAAGAGTCAAGACGCTTGGAAAAGCATTGGAGTTTATTGAGGAAAACTACTGGAAAGATTTGCGCATTTCAGAAATTGCACAGGCAGCATTTGTAAGCGAAACTTGTTTGAGACGACTATTTGCCGAGTATTGTGCAATGTCACCGTTAAATTATCTGAAAACCATAAGAATTTATGCAGCTCGTGAACAGATTAAAAATACAGATGAAACAATCAGTGCGATTGCATACAAAGTGGGATTCACGAATATGTCAACATTTATTAACAATTTTAAGGGGATTGTGGGATGCACTCCTCATCAGTGGAGACAAAATATCAGACAAAAAGCAGAGAAAAGATAAGACTGCGCAAAAAAAGCAAAAGCAGTTTTGTATAAGTGAATAAACCTATAAGTTTTATACCGACATTCATAACTATTCAGAAAAATACAGACTATAATTATAAATAACCCTTGGCCACGGGAATTTATGAGTAACGGAAGTCAGTAACAGGAGGTTTATATGAAGAAAAAGTTTCTGGTAGTTTTGTTGGCAGCAGTACTGGGTAGTACTTTGATATCCGGATGTGGTTCCGATCCATCCAAAGCAGAAAGCGGGCAGAAAAAGAAAGAATCTGCAGAAAACAGTCTGACTGTATGGGCATGGGATAAGACGTTTAACATTTATGCAATGGAGGAAGCTGAGAAAATATATCAGGCACAGAATCCGGATTTTTCCCTTGAGATTGTAGAAGTCGGCTGGGATGATATGCAGACAAAGCTCAGTACAATTGTAGGATCTGGTAATTATGATCAGCTTCCGGATATTTTGCTGATGCAGGATTTTGCGTATCAGAAATACTGTATTACATATCCGGACCTGTTTCAGGATCTGACAGATTCCGGCATTGATTTTTCACAGTTTGCAGAAGGAAAAGTCAATGCATCTGTGGTGGAAGGAAAGAATTACGGAGTTCCTTTTGACAATGGAACAGAAATAGCAGCTTACAGAACCGATATTCTGGAGCAGGCAGGGTATACAATCGAAGACCTGACAGATATTGACTGGAATCGTTTTATGGAGATTGGAAAAGATGTTTATGAAAAAACAGGATACTCGCTGGTTTCCGTTCAGGCAGCCAGTTCTGATCTGATTTATCAGATGATGCAGTCAGCAGGAGCTTCTACATGGAATGAAGATGGAGCCGTAAACTTTACGGAAAATGATATTCTGAAACAGTGCATTGAGATTTATAAAGAAATGGCAGATGCACATGTGATGCAGATTGTAAACAGCTGGGACGAATACATCGGAACGTTTACAAGTGGAAAAGCATGTGGTGTTATTAACGGATGTTGGATTATGGCTTCTATGCAGACGGCAGAAAGTCAGGCAGGAAACTGGCAGATTACAAATTTCCCGTCACTTCCGGGAGTAGAAGGGGCAACCAATTATTCCAACCAGGGCGGTTCCACCTGGGCAATCACCACAAATTGTCAGGATACGGATTTGGCTGTAGATTTCCTGAAGAACACATTTGCAGGAAGCAAGGAACTTTATGACACCATTCTTCCGGGTGCAGGTGCACTGGCAACCTGGCTGCCGGCAAGTGAAAGCGATGTGTATGCAGAACCGCAGGAATTTTATGGAGGACAGCAGGTTTACACGCTTCTTTCTGAATTCTCAGAGAAAGTACCTTCTGTTGATCTTGGAGTGTACTATACAGAAGCAAACCGGGCGTTATCTACCCTTCTGTCAAATGTTGTGGCAGGTGCGGATATAGATGCTGAACTTGAAACCGCAAAGGAAACTGTAGAATTTGATATGAAATAGTAAAGCAATGGTGAAACTAATATGAAGAAAAAAATGAGTTTGGCAAAGAAACAAAATATAAGCGGCTGGATCCTGTTGATTCCGGCTATGCTCCTGATTTTGTCTCTTAGCATATATCCTGCGTTTAAGGCGTTGATTACTTCCTTCCAGACTGGTGCCGGACGGAATATGCATTGGGTTGGATTGGATAATTACATTCGAATTTTTCAGGATAAAGTATTTCGGCAGTCTTTAGTAAACTGTGTGGTATATCTGATTGTTCAGGTGCCAGTTATGTTGGTTCTGGCTCTGATCCTTGCATCTGCTCTTAATGACAGAAAACTGAAATTCCGGGGATTTTTCAGAACGGCTATATTTTTACCCTGTGCCACATCCCTTGTTTCCTATGCGATTATTTTCCGGTCTCTGTTTGCAACAGATGGTTTTGTAAATCACGTTCTTACAGGTGTCGGAATTCTGAATCATCCGTATAATTTTCTGGCAAATCCGGTCAGTGCAAAAATCATTATTATCATAGCGCTTGTCTGGAGGTGGACCGGATACAATATGGTATTTTATCTGGCTGGTTTACAGAATATTGAATATTCTGTATATGAGGCTGCAAAAATTGATGGGGCAACACCTTTCCAGACATTTATGAAGATTACGATACCTTTGCTGAAACCGACGATTCTTATGACAGCAATTATGTCTACAAATGGTACATTGCAGTTATTTGATGAATCTGTAAATCTTACCTTTGGCGGACCTGGAAACGCTACGATTACGATGTCCCATTATATTTATAATCAGGCGTTCAAAGGTGTTCCAAATTTCGGATATACGTCAGCCATGGCATTTGTAATTCTGATTATGGTAGCAATTCTTGCATTTGTTCAGATGAAAGTAGGTGAGAGCAATGAGGAGTAAGGTGACAACTTTGATAAAATATATCTTTTTGATTCTTGCCTCAGCTATTTCCATATTTCCACTTATCTGGATGGTGATTGCTGCTACGAATAAAAGTGTGGATGTAATTGCAGGAAAACTGATACCAGGTATGAATCTTGCAGAAAATTATAAAAATCTTATCGGACAGCAGCCTCTGTGGAGCAGCTTCTGGAATTCCTGTAAATATTCGCTTCTGGTGACGGTTCTTGCCCTGGTAATCAGCTCTATGGCCGGTTATGCTTTTGAAATTTACAGCGACAAAGGAAAAAAGACAGTATATAAAATTGTTCTGATGACCATGATGATTCCTTTTGTTGCTTTGATGATCCCTCTGTTTCAGATGTATTCACAGGCAGGACTTTTGAACAAAGCAATCGGATTTGTGCTTCCTTCTCTTGCTACGCCTCTTTTGATTATGATGTTCAGTACAGGAGCAAAAGCTTTTCCCATTGATGTGATAGAAGCGGCCAGACTGGATGGGTTAAACGAGTTTCAGATATTTTTCCGTATGTTTATGCCCACCATGAAATCTACTTATGCGGCAGCAGCAGTGGTAACCTTTATGAATGCATGGAATAATTATTTATGGGCAAAAGTAATTATGTCAGACAGCAGCACACAAACCATGCCTATGTTGATTTCAAACTTGATTTCTGGATATGTGACGGATTATGGAATGCTGATGCTGGCAGTATTGATCACTACCATTCCTACGGCAATCGTGTTCTTTGCTTTGCAGAAACACTTTGTTGAAGGCATCACAGGGGCAGTGAAATAAAACCGGGAATTTCTGAAAAAATGTTGAAAGAGAAAGTAAATATCAGCAAAATTGCAAAGGATTTGGGATTGTCCATATCTACAGTTTCCAGAGCTTTATCCGGAAAGGGGCGGGTTTCGGAAGGAACCAGACAACAGATATTGGAGTATCTGGGAGAGAAGCAGCTGGTGCCCAACACAAGAGAAAAAAGATATACAGATGTTTTTACGGGGATTATAGCAGTTACCATTCCTGAAGAAGAGGATTTTGCATTTATGCCTTATTTTCAGCATATTCTATTCAGTGCATATGATTTCTTCTCTATCAGAGGATATCAGGTAGTACCTGTAAAAACAAGTTCAGAGAATATCAGGAATCTTAAGAGAGCAGTGGAAAAGCATCTTATGGATGGAGTGATCATATCCAGACGTGTGGAAAATCTTCTGGAGATTGAACTGCTTAAAGAATACGGGGTACCTTTTGTTGTGATTGGAAGTACAGAAGATACGGAACTTCTGCAGGTGGAAGTGGATCATGAACGTGCAGCCCATGATCTGACCAATGCATTACTCCATATGGGATATTATAAAATGGCAGTTATGTGTGCAGAGAAGAAACATCCGGTTAATCGAAAAAGATACAAGGGAATCCTGGCTGCCCATATTGAAAATTATATGATACTGGATTCGGATTTTGTATTTTACGAGATGGAATCCAATGATATTGCAGAACTTGCAGTGGAAAAAATTCTTGCAGCAAATCTGGACTGTATTCTCTGTATGGATGATAACATCTGTCTGAATGTATTGCATATTCTTCAGAAACGGCAGATTTCCATTCCGCAGACAATCCGGATTGCTTCTCTTCACAACAGTGGCATGCTTGAAAAATGGTGTCCGTCTATAACCTGTGTGAACTATGATGTGGATGCACTGGGAAAAGAAGCCAGTCGTGTTCTGTATTCATTTCTCACAGAAAATAAAAAAATGCCGAAACGGATATTAGGATTTGAAGTCCAGATGAAAGAGTCTACGAATTAGTAATGAGACAAAAGAAAAGCGTAAAATCTGTAGGAAAATGGCAATCCTCAGATTTTACGCTTTGTTTGTTTACAAATTTTTTATAAAATTATTAGCCAACCCTCTTGACGAGTGCTAATTAAAAGTGTTATATTTGCGATAGAACAAAAAACAAAGTTTCAAAATCTCGAATGGAGGGGTTTTTATGAATATCAGCAAATTTACACAGAAATCACTTCAGGCAGTGCAGGATCTGGAGAAGACTGCTTACGAATTTGGTAATCAGGAAGTAGAGCAGGAGCATTTGTTATACAATCTTCTGCACCAGGAAGACAGTCTGATTCTGAAGTTGATTGAAAAGATGGAGATTCAGAAAGAACATTTTCTGAACCGGGTAGAACAGACACTGAATGCCCGGACAAAAGTATCTGGAGGTCAGCCCTATATCGGTCAGTATCTGAATAAAGCACTGGTAAGTGCAGAGGACGAGGCAAAGGCAATGGGAGATGAATATGTTTCCGTGGAACATCTGTTTCTTGCATTGCTGAATCATCAGAGTCCGTCTATGAAAAAACTCTGGCAGGAATACGGAATTACAAGAGAACGATTCCTGCAGGCACTGAGTACAGTTCGGGGGAATCAGAGAGTAACATCGGATAATCCGGAGGCAACGTATGATACCTTGAACAAATATGGTCAGGATCTGGTAGAAAAGGCAAGGCAGCAGAAGCTGGATCCGGTTATCGGGCGTGATGCGGAAATTCGTAATGTGATCCGTATTCTTTCCAGAAAAACAAAAAATAATCCGGTATTGATTGGAGAACCGGGTGTCGGTAAGACAGCAGCAGTGGAAGGTCTGGCCCAGCGTATTGTACAGGGCGATGTTCCGGATGGTCTGAAGGACAAGAAAATATTTGCACTGGATATGGGAGCACTGGTTGCCGGAGCCAAGTACAGAGGCGAATTTGAAGAGCGTCTGAAAGCAGTTCTGGAAGAAGTGAGAAAAAGCAATGGACAGATCATTCTGTTTATTGATGAACTACATTTAATCGTAGGAGCCGGTAAGACAGAAGGTGCCATGGATGCAGGAAATATGCTGAAACCTATGCTTGCCAGAGGAGAACTGCATTGTATCGGAGCTACGACATTGGATGAATATCGTCAGTATATAGAGAAAGATGCAGCTTTGGAACGAAGATTTCAGCCGGTTCTTGTAGATGAGCCTACTGTGGAAGATACCATATCCATTCTTCGAGGGCTGAAAGAACGATATGAAGTTTTCCATGGGGTAAAGATTACAGATGGTGCTCTGGTAGCAGCCGCTACGTTGTCTAATCGTTACATTTCAGACCGATTCCTTCCGGATAAGGCAATCGACCTGGTGGATGAAGCGTGTGCACTGATTAAGACAGAACTGGATTCTATGCCGGCAGAACTGGATGAACGGAATCGTAAACTGATGCAGATGGAGATTGAGGAGGCAGCACTGAAGAAAGAGAATGACCGCCTCAGCCAGGATCGTCTGGTAGATTTGCAGAAAGAAATGGCAGAACTGCGGGATGAATTTAATGGAAGAAAAGCTCAGTGGGATAATGAAAAGGCATCTGTGGAGCGTCTGTCCAAACTCCGTGAACAGATTGAGGATATGAATAAACAGATTCAGAAAGCCCAGAGGGATTATAATCTTGATGAGGCGGCAAGACTTCAGTACGGAGAATTACCGAAATTGCAGAAACAGCTTCAAATTGAAGAAGAGAAAATAAAGCATCAGGATCTTTCACTGGTTCACGAAAGTGTAACAGATGAAGAAATTGCACGAATCATTTCACGGTGGACCGGTATTCCGGTAGCAAAACTGACAGAAGGTGAGAAGACAAAAATTCTGGGACTGGAAGAAGAACTTCATAAACGTGTGATCGGACAGGAGGAAGGTGTGACGAAAGTAACGGATGCCATTATCCGTTCCAAAGCCGGAATCAAAGATCCGACCAAGCCAATCGGATCCTTCCTGTTCTTAGGCCCAACCGGTGTTGGTAAAACAGAACTGGCCAAGACGTTAGCTGCGACTTTATTTGATGACGAACAGAATATGGTTCGTATTGATATGAGTGAATATATGGAGAAATATTCTGTGTCCCGTCTGATCGGAGCGCCTCCGGGATATGTAGGATACGAAGAAGGCGGACAGCTTACAGAAGCAGTTCGAAGAAAACCGTATTCTGTAGTGCTTTTTGATGAAATTGAAAAAGCCCATCCGGATGTGTTTAATGTATTGCTTCAGGTATTGGATGACGGACGTATTACAGATTCGCAGGGACGTACGGTAGACTTTAAAAATACCATTCTGATTATGACCTCCAATATCGGTTCCACGTATCTGCTTGATGGAATCCAGGAAGACGGAGAAATCAGCCAGGATGCAAGAGAGAAAGTAGATCAGGAGCTGCGTGCACATTTCCGTCCCGAATTTTTGAATCGTCTGGATGAGATTATCATGTTTAAGCCGCTTACAAAAGAGAATATCGGCGGTATTGTAGATCTGCTTGTGGAAGATCTGAATCGCCGTCTGAAAGACCAGGAATTGTCTTTACGCTTGACAGATGCTGCAAAAGACTATATCATTGAGGGCGGATATGATCCGGTATATGGTGCCCGCCCACTGAAACGGTATCTGCAGAAATATGTAGAGACATTGACAGCCAAGTTGATCCTGTCTGGTGGTGTGAGTACAGAAGATACCATTGTCATTGATGTGGAAAATGGAGCATTAACCGCCAAAAAGGAGCAGTAATATGATACCCAAAGACCCTGTTATGTTATTAAGTTTTGTAAATCTGAAACTGAGAGATTTTTATTCTTCTCTGGATGATATGTGTCGGGAGATGGAACTGGACAGAAAAGAACTGGAGAAGAAACTGGGAAGCATTGACTATGTCTATGACCCGGGATGTAATCAGTTTGTATAGGTTTCAAGAAAATGAAGAAAACGGTATTTTTATGTGAGATCTTTCTCCATAAAGATACCGTTTTTTGTTATGGAAATTATGCCAGATGAATGGCAATTTTATGTTCTTTGCAATAATCAACGTATTTTTTTTCCGGAAGCAGGTCTGTGACAATATGCTGTACTTCATTTAACTTACAATAGGTCATTAATGCAAATTTTCCGAATTTTGTATGATCGGAAAGAAGAAATTTTGTCTGGCTGTTTTGGATGACTGATTTTTTTACTGCGTATTCGTCTGCAGAAGCATTGGTTAAACCGTTTTCAATGGATACACCGGTAGACGCCATAAATGCTTTCGTAATATTGTAGGTACGCAGATATCCGGGAATCTCACTTCCTACAAAAGAGAGGGTAGAGCGATTTAAAGTGCCGGGCAGAGAAATTACCTGAAGATTGGGATGAGGTGCTGCTTTGATGTAAATCTGCAGACTGTTGGTGATAATGGTGCAGGGAACATTGGCAAGATAATCCACCATGTTCAGACAGGTAGTGCCGGTATCAATATAAATCACATCACCGCTGGTTACAAAAGATGCTGCTTTTCTGGAAATGGCATCTTTTTCCTGACTGAGTACGGTATTGCGTTGTTCATAAGGGAGAAGGATTGCATCTGCAGCGGGTGGCTTCCAGGTTACACCTCCATATACTTTTTCTACTGTTCCTTTTTTTGCCAGTTCTTCAATATCACGCCGAATGGTGTTTTTGGATACGTTGAATTGTTCACAGAGGGTATCCAGAGACACGGATTTTTCCTGTTCAATATAATTTTCAATGAAATCAAGTCGTTTTGTACGCATTTCAAATCCTTTCTGATGGGTTTCTTTCTTTTATTGTAATACATTTTGGGTAACTTGTGAAGAAAAAAGAAAAAAATTTAGAAACTATTGACTAAATACAAAAAAGATGATAATTTAGTTACAAGAAATAACCAAAATATAATAAAAATATTATCAAAAAAGGGTGAGGAAATGAAAAAAGAAAAAATGAACGGCAGTATGAAATACCTGATATTGGTATTTGGCGCATTTGCTATTTTTTTTACCGGATATCCGCATATCTGGTCGATTTATCAGCCATATGCCATTGAATTGACCGGATGGACGCAGGGGCAGGCATCGATGTGCTTTTATCTTAGTTTTGTTACATTTGTGCTGGGAAATATTGTGGGAGGAAGAATTCAGGATAAATACAATCCGAAAATCGCGATTGTTACAGGCGGCGCGATTTTTACGGCAAGTATCCTGCTGAGCGCGCTGGCATTACGCCCATCTCCTGTTATGATGTATCTGACTTATGGAATTCTGCAGGGATTTGGACAGGGGATGATTTATACTACGATTATTTCAACCGCACAGAAATGGTTTCCCGGAAGAACGGGTTTTTCTTCCGGAGTCATTGTAACAGCAAATGGATTGTTTGGATTTTTTATGGCGCCTTTTTCCAGAGCGTTGCTTGCTGGAAAGGGTATCCAGGTGACTTTTCTTGTAGTGGGAACGATGATCGGTATTTCCTGGATTCTGGCCAGCATCTTTATTCGAAATCCAAGAACAGGAGAAGTGGCAGCAGCAGCGGTTTCCGGTGGACGAGAAGGCGCAGTGTATGAAGGAAAACAGTATACTTCAAAAGAGATGATCAAAACAAGAAAATTTTATTTTCTTCTGGCAACTATGTTATTCGGTCTGATTCCTTATCTGATTCTTTCGCCGCTTTCTCAGACTGTACAGATGGACAGAGGAATTGCCTCATCGGTTGCAGTCGCTGCTGTTATGATCGGATCCGTCTGCAATGCGGCAACCCGTCTGGCATTGCCTACAGCAGCGGATAAGGTAGGAAGAATCATTTGTCTGAAAGTAGTTCTTGTTGCAGCAGTTATTGCTATGCTGCTTTTGATTGTTGCACCTTCTGCAGTAACAACTGTCTGTGTCGTTCTTATGTATGCCTGCTATGGCGGTATTATGGGAAGTTTTCCATCTCTTTCCAGTTCTATTTTCGGCATGAAACATTCAGGGGAAAATTACGGATATGTAATGTTTGGAATTGCCATTGCCACATTAAGTGCACCGGCAATTACAAATACGGTTCTGGGAAGCGGTTATGATATGAATGTAGTATTTGGAATCGGAGCGATTCGTGCAGCAGTGTCTTTCCTGTTTCTGATTCTGTTGGAAAGAGAATTGAAACTGGAACGGAAAAAGTAAAAAATAAAAAAACAGATAAAGGAGATTTATTATGGCACTTGTAAAAATGAAAGATTTACTGGAAAGAGCAGCAAAAAACAATATCGGATGTGGTGCATTCAGTGTAGGAAATATGGAAATGGTCAAAGGAGCGATTCGTGCGGCAGAAGAACTGAATACTCCCATTATCCTTCAGATTGCAGAAGTGCGTCTGGGGCATTCTCCTCTGCATCTGATGGGTCCTATGATGGTACAGGCAGCAAAAGAGGCAAAGGTAGATGTGGCAGTGCATCTGGATCATGGTCTGACGATTGAAACCGTGAAAAAAGCACTGGATCTTGGATTTACATCCGTTATGCTGGATGCATCCACACTTCCCTTTGAAGAAAATATTGCAAATACAAAGAAGGTAGTGGAACTTGCTGCGCAGTATGGAGCTACCGTAGAAGCAGAACTTGGGCTTGTAGGCGGCAGTGAAGACGGAAGCTGTGACCATGGTATCCGTTGTACCAATCCCGATGATGCAAAGATCTTTACAGAACAGACCGGTATTGATGCACTTGCAGTGGCAATCGGTAATGCCCACGGCAATTATCCGGTGGCACCCACGCTGGCTTTTGGTGTGCTGGAACAGATTTATAATAAGGTAGAAATTCCGCTGGTACTTCACGGAGGAAGCGGAATTACAGATAAAGATTTTCAGAAAGCAATTTCTCTTGGAATACGTAAAGTAAATATTGCAACAGCCAGCTTTAACAGTCTGACAAAGAAAGTGGAAGCGTACATTGCATCAACAGAAAAGCATAATTATTTTGACCTGAACGTGGCAATGGTTGAGGGAACTTATGAGAATGTCAAGAGACATATTCAGGTATTTCACACACCGTATACAGAGGAATAAAAAAACAGGTTTGGAGTTATCCAAACCTTTTTTTTATTCCTCTCCATGAAAATGCAGATGTTCTGCAAGCAATTCCCTGGAAAGTTCTTCAAATGTCCAGAAACAATTGTGCTGGGTAAGTGTTGCTTTCAGGCTAACGGAAGGGAGTTCTTTTTTCTTCATTAAATAAAGGAAAAGATTCAGATTTTCTTCTGTGAAATAACAAAAAACCAGAATATCCTGCGCAATAGAAGGCTGATTTTCCAGTACAGAAATTTTCCGGGGTGGAAATCCTTTTGCTTTTGCAAGATACCCTACCGTCTGCAGCAAATCTTTGGGAGTTACGGAAATGAAGTCCATATTCATACGCTGTGCAGCTTGTTCCAACAGCTGTTCTTTTTCCGTTTGTCCGTTGCTGTAATAGAGTATTTTAGGTCTTCGAAACATGTCAATCCCCCTTTAGGCGTCTGTTTTGTAGATTTATCTTATAATATTACAGAAAAATTTTCAACGGAATTTTTACAAAAAGTAACAAGCTGAGCAGAATATGGGAAGCAGTTGACAGTTATGCCTCCGGTAGAGTATACTACAAATAATAGTATTTTTTGGCTTTAAAGTTTGAAATAAGAGGGATGAATGGTGGCAAATATAAGTGTACATCTGTTGGGCAGACCATATGTGGAGATGAATGGAGAGCGAGTCAACTTTCCTTATAAAAAGGCAGAGGGCTTTTTTTATTATCTTTGTGTGAAAAAAACTGCTACAAGAGAAGAAATTATATATGTTCTGTGGGGTGCAGACAACGAAAATGTAGGAAGAAAAAATCTCAGGGAGGCTGTATATCAGATTAAAAAACTTCTGGGGAAAGAGATTCTGGTAACAGCCGGTCATACAAGCATATCATTGAATCCGGAAGCTATGCCGGATATTGACTGGGATCATCTGAATGAGGGGAACATTCTGGATTATGAGGAGCAGGGATTTCTCTCTCATTTTATGATTAAAAACAGTTACGAATTTGAGGAATGGATTATCTCCATGCAGGAGCAGTATAATCAGACCTTTATCAAGTGTGCGAGAGAGAAACTTTACAGTGCGGATGCAAGCAAAAATATGGAGGAAATACAGAAGTATAGTAATATACTTCTGAAACATGATCCGTACAATGAAAAGCTGTATTATGAGATCATGGACATTTATGCAGTGAACGGAAATTATAATATGGCAATTAAACTGTATTATGATCTGGAGAAAATTCTGGCAGAGGAACTGGGGGTAGAACCTTCTGCAGAAGTAACGGATCTTTTTCACAGAATTTTTAATGTGAAGGGGAATACGTCTGCGGATTCTGCTGTCTGGAGTATTCCTTTTGTGGGAAGAACTGCGGAAATTTATCAAATTAGTGAATGCCTGGCCGGAACCGGTAAGTGCAGCCAGCCCCAATGTGTGGCAATCAGCGGAGAAGATGGGGTGGGCAAATCGGCACTTTTGGATAAGACAAAGCAGATGATCCGCGGTTATCAGATGACACCTCTTTATGCAGCTTGTTATAAGGAAGAAAAAGAATTTTTTCTGCGTGCCTGGAGTGATATTTTCTGGGAAGTAGATCAGTGGGCAGACAGTGGTCTGATGCTGGATGTACTGACAGAAGATGAAAGAAGGCAAGTGGAAATTTTCTTTAAAGGGAAGGTCATTGAAGAACAGAATCATCCGGGAGGACTGAATTATCAGATTATCGAACAGGCAATTCTTGACATGTTTCGAAAAATTCTGGAAAAAAATAAAGTCGTGCTGTTCTTTGACGATATTCAGTGGATGGATCAGATGAGTGTTCAGCTTTTGAATCGTCTTCTTCTTACCTTTGGGACACAGAGACTTCTGCTCATGTGTACGTATAATCAGGACAGTGATGCAGAAGTGATGGAAGCACTGGGAAAACTGGTCAAGAAAGATATGCTTCATGTAATGAATCTGAACCCATTTACAGAAGAAGAAACGGAAGAAATTTTACAGAAGTTTTTACCGGAATTAAAACAGGATATAAAGAAAAGAAAAAGTATTTATCAGATGACAGATGGAAATGCATTCTTTCTTATGGAGTGCATTAATGTGATTAAAGAGAAGGGATATACGCTGGAAATATCACAGAAAACAAATAATGTGATCAAAGCGCGTCTGGCAGGTATCCCGGAACAGGAAATGGAAGTACTGGAGTGTATGAGTCTGTTTCCGGAAAAAATCAGCATAGAAGAAATTGAATTGCTTCTTCCTAAAATGGACAGGCTGACATTGGTACGTATTCTGGAAAAACTGCAGGAACGACATCTGGTGCGGGAAGTTCTGGTCGGATGGAATGTGTACTATCAGTTTGAACATCAGGTATTTCGGGAATATATTTATGAGAAACAAAGTATTGGCAAGAAGAGGACTTATCATCAGATTCTTGCAGAATATTATGAATCCAGATGGTCTGGAAAAAAAAATTTTGGGGATCTCCCGATGATCATTCACCACTATGAGAAAAGCCATAATATGGTGAAGACGTATCAGTATAAAATTCTGTATCTGAGAGAATATTATACGATTATCAATGAAAACTTTCCTGTACTTCATTGGGAGATTGAATATGGCAGCCAGAATCCCGGATTTACTTTCAAGGCAGATGAGATGCTTAAACTGGCAGAAGAGGTAATACGGTTTGATGGAGATTCTCGTCAACTTCAGGAAATGAAAATGGAAATGTATTATATTAAGGGGCGCTTTGATATTGCAGTAGGAGACTATGAGAGCGGTATTGAAAATATCAGACAAAGTATGATTCTGGCAGAAATGCTGGGAAATACAAAAGCGCTGCTTAATAATTTTAAACAAATGATCTTCTTTGGGATACAGACGGAAAATCTTCCTCTGGTAAAAAAATATGTAGAAGAAGGAATGACATTGATCAATGTACAGGAACCGGATGAGCGTGGGGTTTTTCTGCGCCTGAGAGGTTGGTATCTTCTGCATGAAGAAAAATATGAAGAGGCACGTCAGACCCTTACGGAAGCAAGAGAACTTTTTGAGTTTTATAATGGAGAGAAAAATCAATATTCTATGAGTATTGCTGCCTGTTACAATTATATTGGTGATGTGTGCAGAGCGACTGGTGATTATCAGTCCGCGCTTTCCTATTATAAAATAGCAATTGATAAAGGAACCGGAAAAGTAGTAACGAATGGAATGGGACAGTTCTATTCAAATGCCGGCCAGATTTATTATCTTCTCGGTAAATATAAACAGGCAAGGGAGTACCTGGAGAAAGCCGTTGCATGTTTCGAAAGGCATGGATACTACTGGGGACTGGAACGGGCGGAAGCTTATATGGCTTTGGTGCTTCTTGAGATGAATGAGAGAGAAGAAGCCAAAAAACATTACGAAAAGAGCATGCAACTTTCCGACAAAATGAACAATCCGACTACAGTCGGAGTTTTACGTGAGGTAAAAAGCAGGACGGGATTCTGAAAAAAAGAATCCCGCTTTTTTTATTTTCTGGAAAAAAATATAAAAATTTTAATTTAGTCTGATAATACGATGAAGGAATGTATGTATGAGGAAGACACGAGTCTCTTGCACACGGAATTTTGCGAAAAATTGACAAAAAACACCAGATGTTTTACGAAAAGCTATTGTGAAAATTGACATTTATTGACGCTTTTTAGACACCTTTATATGTATAATTGCACTATCAAATAAAACGAAAAGAGGGTGCGGTTATGAGCAGTATTGTAATTAACGGAAAGGATTTGACGCTGGAACAGTTAGCATTAATCTGTCGTGAAAATGCTCAAATTGAATTAGCAGAAGAGGCAAAACAGAATATTCTTGAATCCAGAAAAGTGGTAGACGACCTGGTTGCGGAGGAAAAGGTTGTTTACGGCATTACAACTGGTTTCGGTAAATTCAGTGATGTTGTTATTTCTCAGGATCAGTGCAGAGAACTGCAGAAAAACCTGATCATTACTCATGCGGTTGGTGCAGGAGACCCATTCCCGATCGATGTGGCAAGAGGAATTATGCTGCTGCGTATTAACAATGTAATAAAGGGATTTTCAGGAATCAGACTGGAAACAGTTGAGACTATGGTGAATATGCTGAATAAGGGAGTTACTGCTTTTATTCCGCAGAAGGGTTCTCTGGGTGCATCCGGTGACCTGGCACCATTGTCACACATGGTTCTTCCTATGATTGGTCTTGGTATGGCATATTATGAAGGTGAACTCCTTCCGGGAGCAGAAGCTATGAAACGTGCAGGCATTCCTACAATTGAACTGTCTGCAAAAGAAGGTCTGGCTCTGAACAACGGTACACAGGCTATGACATCTGCAGGTGCTCTGGCATTGTATGATGCGCTGCAGCTGTTGAAAGTTGCAGATATCGCAGATGCACTTTGTTTCGAAGCACAGAATGGTGTTTCTGATGCACTGGATCACAGAGTGCATGATGTACGTCCGCATTCCGGACAGCTTGCTACTGCAAGAAACCTGTTAAGATTGCTGGAAGGCAGCAAAAACACCACACGTCAGGGTGAAATTCGTGTACAGGATGCATATTCTTTACGTTGTTCACCACAGATTCACGGTGCAAGTAAAGATGCCATCAACTACGTACTTGATAAAGTAAATATTGAAATGAACGCTGTAACAGATAACCCGATCATCTTCAAAGAAGACAGAGCAGGTATCTCCGGTGGTAACTTCCACGGACAGCCAATGGCACTGAGCTTTGACTTCCTTGGAATTGCTGTGTCTGAACTGGCTAACGTTTCTGAAAGACGTATTGAACGTCTGGTTAACCCGGCATACAGCAATCTGCCGGCATTCCTGACACCAAATGGCGGTGTTTGCTCAGGATTTATGATTGTTCAGTATTCAGCAGCTGCTCTGGTTTCTGAAAACAAAGTACTGGCTCATCCGGCATCTGTTGACAGTATTCCGTCTTCAGCAGGCCAGGAAGACCATGTATCCATGGGTACAATCGCAGCAAGAAAAGCTGGTGATATCGCTAAGAACGTAAGAAGAGTTCTGGCTATGGAACTTATGGTTGCATGTCAGGGTATCGATATGAGAGGCAATAAAGGCCTCGGTAAAGGTACACAGGCTGCTTACGATCTGGTTCGTAAAGAAGTTGCCAAATTAGATCAGGACCGTGAATTATACGGAGATATCAACTACTGTGAAGATATAATTACAAATGGTACGCTTGTCAAAGTGGTTGAGGAGGCACTTGGCGGAGCGATTGAAACCAGATAAAGGTTTTGCATATAATTGAGGTCAAGCTGTTTCAGGTTTGAGAGGAATCCCTTCCTGAAACGGCTTTTAAGCAAAAAGAGGGAGGTAAATTTATGCTTAATCCTGTAGTAGTAGCAGTATTATTACTTTGTATATTATGTCTGCTCAAAATCAATGTATTGTTAGCTATGCTTGTTTCACTGTTTGCAGGCGGCCTTGTGGGTGGTCTGGGAATTGGAGGTACCATGTCTTCTTTGTTGGCCGGATTTGGCAGCAACGGTGAAACAGCACTGGCATATGTACTGTTAGGTACATTTGCAACGGCAATGGCTTACACAGGCATTGCTGACATTCTGTCTAGAAAAATCGCTCACATTGTGGGTGGTAAGAAATTGATTCTTTGCCTTGTACTTGCAGGTGTAGCTTGCTGCTCACAGAATGTTGTTCCTGTACACATTGCTTTTATTCCGATTCTTGTTCCACCGCTTCTTGCAGTTATGAATAAGCTGAAATTAGACCGTAGAGCAGTAGCATGTTCTCTGGCATTTGGTCTGAAAGCTCCTTATATTGCACTTCCGGTTGGATTTGGTCTGATTTTTCAGGGTATTATCAAAGATAACCTGACACAGAACGGAATGGCAGTAGAACTGAAAGATGTATACAGCGTAAACTGGATTCTTGCAGTAGCAATGTTTATCGGTCTGTTGATCGCTGTGTTTGTTACTTACAGAAAACCAAGAGAATATCAGGATATCGAGTTAGAAGGTGCAAATAAACTGGAAACCCCCAAGTTTGAGTACAAACACTGGGTAACTTTAGGAGCAATCGTAGTGATGGTTGTACTGCAGCTGAAATTCGGTTCTCTTCCGATTGCAGCACTGGGCGGTCTTTTGGTTATGATTGTCCTTGGCGCAATTAAACTCAAAGACATCGATGAACAGTTCAATGGCGGTATTAAATTAATGGGATTCATCGCATTTGTAATGTTGGTAGCAGGTGGTTTTGCACAGGTATTAAAAGATACCGGTGCAGTTGAGGAACTGGTTAACAGTTCTGTAAATTTAATGGGCGGAAGCAAATTGGTCGCAGCTACCATTATTACATTAATTGGTCTTCTGGTTACTATGGGTATCGGTACTTCTTTTGGTACTGTACCAGTACTGGCAGTATTATATGTTCCTCTGTGTGCAAAAGTTGGATTCTCTCCGGCAGCTACCATCATCCTCATGTCTGCAGCAGCAGCTCTTGGTGATGCTGGCTCACCGGCTTCTGATACAACACTTGGACCAACCTGTGGTCTGAATGCAGACGGACAGCATAATCATATTTGGGATACATGTGTGCCTACATTCTTGCATTACAACATTCCGTTGATGATTGCAGCAATTCTGGCAGCACAGGTCTTATAACTGAATATGGAAAGATAAACTCCTCATATCTTTCTGTATAAAAAAAGATTTCCGTTCCGGATGTGTCCGGGCGGAAATCTTTTTGCATTGACAAAGCAAATAAGGATTGCTATGATGATAAAAACTGCAACGAGGAGGAGACAGGCTATGAAATTTACAAAAATGCATGGGATTGGCAACGATTATGTATATGTAAACTGTTTTGAAGAAACAGTGGAAAATCCGTCTGAAGTTTCAAAAAAAGTCAGCGACAGACATTTCGGAATCGGTTCTGACGGTTTGATTTTGATTAAACCATCCGAAAAAGCAGATTTTGAGATGGAAATGTATAATGCAGATGGCAGTCAGGGAGCGATGTGCGGAAATGGAATCCGCTGTGTTGCAAAATATGTTTATGATTATGGTCTTACAGACAAGACTAATATCAGTGTGGACACAAAGAGCGGAATTAAATATCTGGATCTCACGGTAACAAATGGGAAAGTGGCACTGGTAAAAGTCAATATGGGACAGCCGGAACTGAATGCTGAAAAAATTCCTATGATTTATAAAAAACAGCAGGTGATTCAGCAGCCTCTGGCAGTAAAAGACAATATTTATGAAGTGACTGCAGTATCTATGGGAAATCCTCATGTGATCGTGTATATGGATCAGATCAGGGATCTTGCCATCGAGAAGATCGGACCGGATTTTGAAAAACATCCCGCATTTCCGGAAGGCGTCAATACAGAATTTGTACACGTAATCGACAGAAAAACCGTAGAGATGCGGGTATGGGAAAGAGGAAGCGGAGAAACACTTGCATGCGGAACAGGAGCCTGTGCAGTGGCAGTGGCCTGTGTATTGAATGGTTACACGGAAGAGGAAGTGACAGTAAGACTTCTGGGAGGAGAATTAAAAATTTTCTGGAACAGAAAAGAAAATCTCGTTTATATGACCGGTCCAGCAGAAGTTGTTTTTGACGGAACCATCAATCTGTAAATACAAAGAATACTTTGTAAAACAGGCATAAGAGGGATACTTGACACAAATTGTCCAGATTTGTGCAATTTTCCCTCTTTTCTTTTACTGTAAAACATGATATACTGACTAATACCAAATATGGGAAGAAAAAAGGAAAGAAATAATAAGCAACACAAGATATAGTATTGCTATAGAGGTGATGAAAATGGTTTGCATTATTAAGAAAGATGGTACAAGAGAAGAATTCGATGTACAGAAGATCATACGGGCAGTGAATAAGTCGGCAGGGAGAATCCTGTATCAGTTTACAGAAGAAGAAATTGATTTCCTCTGTAAATATGCTACGGATAAGGTAAAGTCCATGGGAAAGGAAGAAATTTCCATACAGGATATGCATAATGTAGTGGAAGGTGCTCTTGAAAAAGTAAATCCTGCTGTAGCAAAAAGTTATCGTGATTACAGAAATTATAAACGCGATTTTATTCATATGATGGATGAAGTGTATACCAAAAGCCAGTCCATCCGTTATATTGGGGATAAAAGCAATGCAAATACAGACAGTGCACTGGTAGCAACGAAAAGAAGTCTGATTTTTAATGAACTGAATAAAGAACTTTACAGGAAGTTTTTTATGAATCGCAACGAACTGCAGGCATGCAAAGACGGCTATATTTACATTCATGATCAGTCCGCACGTCTGGATACCATGAATTGCTGCCTGTTTGATGTGGCCAATGTGCTCAAGGGTGGTTTCGAAATGGGAAATGTCTGGTATAATGAGCCGAAAACACTGGATACGGCTTTTGATGTAATGGGAGATATTATTCTCAGCACAGCAGCACAGCAGTATGGAGGCTTCACTGTTCCGGAAGTAGATAAGATTCTGGCTCCTTATGCAGAGAAAAGTTATCGCAAATATAAAGAAGAATTCAAAAAATATGTGGATCCTGACTGGGAACTGGCAGATGACAGAGCAGAGAAATATGCTATGGATAAGGTGCGCAGAGATTTTGACCAGGGTTGGCAGGGAATCGAGTATAAATTGAATACGGTGGGTTCTTCAAGAGGAGATTATCCATTTGTTACCGTAACCCTGGGACTTGGTATGGAACGATTTGAAAAAATGTGCAGCATTTCTCTGCTGGAGGTACACAAAGAAGGACAGGGAAGAGCCGGACATAAGAAACCGGTGCTTTTTCCTAAAATCGTATTTTTATATGACGAAGAACTTCATGGACAGGGAAAAGAAGGAGAAGATGTGTTTGAAGCAGGAATTGCCTGCTCTGCAAAAACCATGTATCCGGACTGGCTCTCTCTTACAGGAAAAGGCTACATTTCCAGTATGTACAAACGCTATAAGAAAGTAATCAGCCCTATGGGATGCAGAGCGTTTCTGAGTCCATGGTATGAAAGAGGCGGCATGAATCCGGCAGACGAAAATGATGCTCCTGTTTTTGTAGGACGTTTCAATATCGGAGCAGTAAGCCTGCATCTGCCAATGATCCTTGCAAAGGCCAGAGCAGAGAACAGAGACTTTTACGAAGTTCTTGATTTTTATCTGGAAATGATTCGTCAGCTTCACATCCGGACTTATGATTATCTTGGTGAGATGAAAGCATCCACCAATCCTCTGGCATATTGTGAGGGCGGATTTTATGGAGGCCGTCTGAAACCGTCCGATAAAATAAAACCATTGCTGAAACCGATGACAGCATCTTTTGGCATTACCGCATTGAACGAGCTGCAGGAACTATACAATGGAAAATCAATCCGGGAAGACGGTAAATTTGCTCTGGAAGTGCTTCAGTATATCAATCAGAAAGTAAACCAGTACAAGCAGGAAGATGGAAACCTGTATGCGATTTACGGCACACCGGCAGAAAGTCTTTGTGGGCTTCAGGTGGAACAATTCCGTAAAATGTACGGAATCGTAGAAGGTGTTTCTGACCGTCCTTATGTAAGTAATAGTTTTCATTGTCATGTAACAGAAGATATTACACCGATTGAGAAACAGGACTGTGAAGGCAGATTCTGGGAATTGTGCAACGGGGGCAAAATTCAGTATGTACGTTATCCGATCGGGTATAATGTAGAAGCAATCCGTGCATTGGTCAGAAGAGCCATGCAGTTGGGGTATTATGAAGGCGTGAATCTGTCTTTGGCATATTGTGATGACTGCGGACATGAGGAATTGGAAATGGATGCGTGTCCGGTCTGTGGTTCCAGAAATCTTACCAAAATAGACCGCATGAACGGATATCTTTCTTATAGCCGTGTACATGGAGATACGCGATTAAATTCGGCAAAGATGGCAGAAATTGCAGAAAGAAAATCAATGTAAAGGACGAACAGTGTCAGTTTTTTAAAACTGGCACTGTTTTTTTGGAGTCTTCTATTGACAAAAATTATCAGTTAGTATAATCTTACTTCAGATAGATAGAAATACTTGGAGGTGCTTTTATGACGCTGAAAGAGCTGAAGAAAGGAAAAACAGCATCGATTTTATCTGTAGGAGGAGAAGGGGCACTCAGACAACACTTTCTGGATATGGGATTGATTCCCGGCGCAGAAGTGACCATGGTAAAGCTGGCACCAATGGGTGACCCGATGGAATTGAGAATTCATGGATATGAACTGACACTTCGACTTGCAGATGCAGAAAAGATAGAAATTCGACCGATTGAGACATTTGATCAGAAGGCAGAAAAAACAAAGGAAACAGAGAGAAAAACCGTACAGACACCACATCCTGGTCTGGGTGAAGGAGGAAAATACCATAGGAAAGAAGATGAACATCCGCTTCCGGAAACAGAAAAACTGACCTTTGCTCTTGCAGGAAATCAGAACTGTGGAAAGACGACGTTCTTTAATCGGATTACCGGTTCCAATCAGCATGTGGGAAATTTCCCCGGAGTTACGGTAGACAGGAAAGACGGAGTTATAAAAGGACATAATAATACGCTTGTTACAGACCTTCCGGGGATTTATTCCATGTCTCCTTATAGTAGTGAAGAGATTGTAACCAGAAAATTTATTCTGGAAGAAAAGCCGAAAGGAATCATTAATATTCTGGATGCATCTAATATTGAGAGAAATATGTATCTGACGCTGCAGCTTTTGGAACTGAATGTTCCGATGGTAGTTGCGCTGAATATGATGGATGAAGTAAAAGAAAATGGAGGAGCTGTTTTGATCAATGAAATGGAATCCCTGTTGGGCGTTCCTGTGATCCCTATTTCAGCAGCCAGAAATGAGGGAATCGAAGAAGTGATCAATCACGCACTGCATGTGGCAAAATATCAGGAAAAACCGGGAAGACTGGATTTTTGTTGTGCAGATGATGAAGGAAGTGCAGTCCACAGATGTATCCATGCAATCATGCATTTGATTGAAGATCATGCCCAAAAAGCAGAAATTCCCGTACGTTTTGCAGCATCAAAGCTGGCAGAGGGAGATGCTTTGATTCTGGAAGAGCTGAAGCTGGACCAGAATGAGAAAGACATGCTGGAACACATTCTTTTGCAGATGGAAAAAGAAAGAGGTCTGGATCGTACAGCAGCCATTGCGGATATGCGCTTTCGTTTCATTCAGAAGGTCTGCGAAGAAACCGTAGTAAAACCGAAAGAAAGTAAAGAGCATGCCAGAAGCAGAAAGATTGACAGAATTCTTACCGGCAAATATACAGCACTTCCGGCATTTATCGGGATTATGGGACTTGTTTTCTGGCTGACTTTTCATGTGATTGGAGCGGCGCTTTCGGATCTTCTTGCATTTGGTATTGACTGGATCACAGCACTGACGGATCAGGCACTTACCGGTGCCCATGTAAATGTGGTTCTTCATTCTCTGATCATTGATGGTATTTTCAGCGGAGTAGGGAGCGTGCTTAGTTTTCTCCCTGTGATTGTGACTTTGTTTTTCTTCCTTTCTATGCTGGAAGACAGTGGCTATATGGCCCGGGTGGCTTTTGTCATGGATAAATTGCTTCGTAAAATTGGGCTTTCCGGAAGAAGCATTGTTCCCATGTTGGTTGGATTTGGTTGTACAGTTCCAGGAGTCATGGCAAGCCGTACGCTTTCTTCGGAACGAGACAGGAAAATGACGATTTTGCTCACTCCGTTTATGAGCTGTTCTGCAAAACTCCCCATTTATGGATTTTTTACAGCGGCATTCTTTCCTCAGTATGGAGGACTGATCATGATTGGTCTGTACCTGATAGGAATTTTTACAGGAATTCTGGCAGCATTGATTCTCGGCGGCACTATGTTTAAGGGAGAGCCGGTTCCTTTTGTTATGGAATTACCGAATTATCGTATGCCGGGAGCAAAAAATGTGGCGCAGTTATTATGGGAAAAAGCAAAAGACTTTCTTCAGCGGGCATTTACAGTTATTTTTATTGCCACGATTGTAATCTGGTTTTTACAGACATTTGATCTGCACTTCAATCTGGTGACAGATTCTCAGAATAGTATTCTGGCATCCGTGGCAGGTTTGATCGCTCCTGTATTTGCACCGCTGGGATTTGGTGACTGGAGGATTTCGACTGCATTGATCACAGGGTTTATGGCTAAGGAAAGTGTGGTTTCTACTTTATCGGTATTGATTCCTTCCGGAATGGGTATCACTGGTATTTTGAACCCTCTCAGTGCTGCTTCTTTACTGGTGTTCTGCCTTTTGTATACCCCCTGTGTGGCAGCTGTTGCAGCAATCAAACGGGAGCTTGGAGGCAGATGGGCAGCCGCAGTCGTAATCGGTCAATGTGCAGTTGCCTGGCTGGCAGCGTTTGTTATACATATGGCAGGAATGTTACTCTGAGAGATTAGAAAAAAATCCCAGTAAAATTTATAATTTTTTGGTTGTATTTATACTTTCCTTTTGGAATAAAATGTGCTAACATTGAGACGATTTTTGGTTTCAATTAATATTTAACTCAAGAGGGAGATGGAGAAAAAATGAATTCTTATGAGTACTTACTGGATCTTGCATTAATTCTTCTCAGTACAAAGGTTTTGGGTCTGCTTACCAGAAGGGTATGTATGCCGCAGGTGGTAGGCGCGCTGCTTGCAGGACTGATTCTTGGACCTGCCTGTCTTGGTGTTTTAAAAGGCACGGAGTTTATTCATCAGGTGTCTGAAATTGGTGTTATTGTTCTGATGTTTTGTGCTGGTCTGGAAACAGATATTCAGGAACTGAAGAGAACGGGAAAGGCTTCTTTTATTATTGCATTTCTGGGTGTTCTCGTTCCTTTGGCAGGAGGATTTGGGATTGCATGGATTTTTAATCGTCCAGGTATGATTGAATCTACCGCAACTGCCAGTATTATGCTTCAGAATATCTTTATTGGTGTAATTCTTACAGCAACCAGTGTAAGTATTACCGTAGAAACTCTCAAGGAGATGGGAAAACTCAATACAAAAGCGGGAAATGCCATTCTTGGAGCTGCAATTATAGACGATATTCTGGGTATTATTGCATTGACAATTATTACAAGTCTGGCAGATTCATCTGTGAATGTATGGATGGTATTTGTAAAGATTCTTGGATTTTTCGTATTTGTAGGAGTAGGCGGTTATCTGATTCACACGCTGTTCCAGAAATGGGTAAAAGGATATGAGAGAGACCTTCGGCGTTTTGTTATTATTGCATTTGTTATCTGCCTGATTTTCTCTTACTGTGCAGAAAAATTCTTTGGTGTTGCAGATATTACCGGTGCGTTTTTTGCAGGACTGATTATTACGAATACAACGCATACGAATTATATTGAACGTCGTTTCGGTATTTTGTCTTATATTTTGCTTTCTCCTGTATTCTTTGCTAGCATTGGTATTCAGGTAGAACTGCCAAAGATGGATGCGATGATTCTTCTGTTTGCGGTACTTTTGGTCATTGTAGCAGTTCTTACAAAAGTCGTGGGCTGTGGATTGGGAGCGAAACTCTGTCACTATTCCAATCAGGATGCTCTGCGCATCGGGATGGGTATGGTCTCCAGAGGAGAGGTTGCATTGATCGTAGCTTCCAAGGGAAATGCAGTAGGCTTGATGTCGCCGTCTCTTCTTGGTCCGGTGGTAGTGGTAGTCGTAATTACAACGATTATTTCACCGGTTCTTCTGAAGATGACATTCCATTCGAAAAAAACATCAGAAGAATATATGGAAAATGGGCATGCAAGAGCAGTGGAACGGGATTATGAAAATGCACATTCCATGAAAGACACGGCTCGTTATGTAGGCGATAAGAAATAAGAAAAAGGATGGAGGGACAATCTTGTGTTGGTACAGATTGTCCCTTTTGTGAATCGGGTTTTGGAAAGGAGAGTTTTATGAAGGTTCTGTTGCTGGCAGTGAATGCCAAATATATTCATTCCAACCTTGCAGTCTATAGTCTGAAGGCGTATGCAGGGAAGGAAGGATATCAGACAGAAATATTGGAATGTACCATTAATCAGTCAAAGGATCAGATTTTAAAGGGAATCTATGAAAGAAAACCGGATCTGCTTTGCGTTTCCTGCTATATCTGGAATATTTCTTATATAGAAGAAATCCTTAGTGATGCAAAAAAGGTATTGCCGGACGTACCAATCTGGGTCGGAGGACCGGAGGTTTCTTATGATGCAGAAGCTTTTCTGGAGCGTCATAAAGAAGTAAAAGGTGTTATGTGTGGAGAAGGAGAAAAGACACTGACGGAGCTTTTGGAATGGTATGAAACCGGTCAGGGAAAACTGGAGGAAATTCCAGGAATCGTATGCAGGATAGAGGGGAATATCGTTGCAGCGCCTCCAAGAGCAATTATGGATATGGATCAGCTGATCTTTCCTTATGAGAATTTCTCTGATTTTTCTCATAAAATTATATACTATGAAAGCAGCAGGGGATGTCCTTTTTCCTGTAGTTATTGTCTTTCTTCAATTGACAAGAAACTGCGGTTCAGGAGTCTGTCTCTGGTAGAAAAAGAACTGGAAATTTTCCTGAAAAACTGCGTGCCTCAGGTAAAGTTTGTAGACAGAACCTTCAACTGTAAAAAAGACCATGCTATGGCAATCTGGCAATACATCAAAGATCATGATAATGGAGTAACAAACTTCCACTTTGAGGTGGCAGCAGATCTGTTGACAGAAGAGGAAATTCAGTTGATTCATACCATGCGGCCGGGATTGATCCAGTTGGAAATCGGTGTACAGTCTACCAATACAAAAACACTGGAAGCGATTCACAGAAAAACCAGTTTTGAAGAAATTACAAAAAAAGTACAGGCAGTACAGTCCGGAAAAAATGTGCATCAGCATTTGGATCTGATTGCCGGTCTTCCCTATGAAGATTATGAAAGTTTCCGCAAATCTTTTAATGATGTGTATCGCCTTCGGCCGGAACAGCTGCAGCTTGGGTTTCTCAAGGTCTTAAAGGGATCCTACATGGCGGAGGCAGTCGGTGAATATCAGTGCAGATATAAATCCGCTCCGCCTTATGAAGTACTTCACACCAGATGGCTGGACTACGGAGAGATTCTCAGACTGAAAGGTGTGGAAGAGATGGTGGAGGTCTATTATAACAGCGGACAGTTCTCGAGGATTATAGAAGTAATGGAAACACTTTTTACAGATGCATTTTCCATGTATGAGGCTTTGGCAGATTTTTATGAAAAAAACGGATATATGGATATTTCCCATACGCGTATCCGAAGATATGAGATCCTTCAGGAATTTCTTCAGGAAAAAGAGGGAAATCAAGAATATTTCCGGCAGCTCATGCTGTTTGATCTGTATGCAAGGGAAAATATGAAAACAAGACCGGACTGGGCTTGTGATCTGTCTCCCTATAAAAAACAGATTCAGGAATTCTATAAAAGAGAAGAAGAACATCCGGTATTGCTTACCGGTTATGAGGGATATCAGGCAAGACAGACCATAAAGATGACACATCTGGAGGTTTTTTCCTATGACGTGATGAACCGTCAGGAAAAGAGCGGTCTGTATCCGGTACTGTTTGATTACAGCAGCAGAAGTCCTTTGACGAATGATGCAAAAGCTGTGCGCGTGAATTTGCAGGAAATGGATACTTGCAGGAAAGAAAAAAATAGCATAGAATAATGAGGTAAAAATCAATGAATATGAATGATAAAAAAACAAAGCGGATTATTGCAGGAGTGATTGCAGTTATTATGGCATTGGCTATGGTAGTACCCTCCATTCTGTATTATCTGATCTGATTTATAGTTTTCGAAAAAGGATGGTATCAAGCATTATGAAGATAGGAAAATTACCGGAACCGATTCTGATTCGTTCCGTATTAAAAGAAGTACAGCATAGAAGAAAAGAAGTCCTGGTAGGACCGGCAGTCGGACAGGACTGTGCGGTTTTGGAAGCTGGGGAAGGAGAAGTACTGGTCTTTTCCACAGACCCCATTACCGGGACTGTGAAAGATATCGGAAGTCACAGCATTCATATTACAGCCAACGATCTGGCAGCTTCCGGAGCCGAACCGGTGGGTGTTATGCTGACGATGCTGCTGACTCCGGAAACCAGGGAGGAAGAGCTGAAAGAAATGATGCGTGGTGTGGAAAAAGCGTGTCAGGAACTGAATATGGAAGTAATGGGTGGTCATACAGAAATTACGGATGTGGTAAAACAGCCCCTTATTTCGGTTACCGGTGTTGGAAAGATTAAAAAAGAAGCGGTACTGACTACTTCATCTGTGAAACCGGGACAGGATATTGTAATTACAAAATGGATCGGACTGGAAGGAACTTCCATTGCAGCAAAAGAAAAGGAAGAAAAACTTCTGGAACGCTTCGCGCCTTCTTTTGTTGAGACAGCTAAAAGATTTGATCAGTATCTGTCTGTCGTGCCGGATGCAAAAATAGCCAGAGAATGGGGTATTTCTGCTATGCACGATATTACAGAAGGGGGTGTTTTTGGTGCACTCTGGGAGATGGCAAGCGGTTCCGGTGTTGGACTTGATATTGATTTGAAGAAAATTCCCATTCGTCAGGAAACAATAGAAATCTGTGAAGTTCTGGGGTTGAATCCGTATATTCTCATGTCAAGTGGCTCTATGATGATTGCAGCAGAAGATGGATTCGGACTGGTAAGAAAGCTAAATCAGGCGGGTATTCCTGCTTCTGTAGTGGGCAAGACAACGGAGGGAAATGACCGTATTCTGAGAAACGGGGAGGATACCCGTTACCTGGATAAACCGCAGAGTGATGAATTATATAAAATTTATCAGATGTAAAGATAAGAAAAAAGCAGGAAAGAAGAGAGAACATGGCAAAATTGAATATTGTGCTTTTTGAGCCGGAAATACCGGCTAATACAGGAAATATCGGAAGAACCTGTGTGGCAACAGGAACCAGACTTCATCTCATTGAGCCATTGGGATTTCAGCTGACTGAAAAAGCACTCCGGCGTGCAGGACTGGATTACTGGAAAGATCTGGATGTGACAACGTATATCAATTATCAGGATTTTCTGGATAAAAATCCGGGAGCAAAAATTTATATGGCTACTACAAAAGGGCCGCAGACCTATGTGGACGTACATTATGAAGAAGATTGTTACATTATGTTTGGGAAGGAAAGCGGAGGAATTCCGGAAGAAATTCTTCTGGAAAATCAGGAGACAGCGATTCGAATTCCTATGATCGGAGATATTCGTTCTCTGAATCTGAGCAATTCTGTGGCAATTGTTCTTTATGAAGCCCTTCGGCAGAATCATTTTGATCATATGCGGCTGGAAGGGCATCTGACAAAATACGACTGGAAATAAAGGACAGCCGTCTGATTCAGGTTTTATTTCTGAATCGGATGGCTGTTTCTATTTGCTATGCTATTTGTTGGAATTATTGTCGTTTGCTTTGGCAAGAGTAAAAATAAATTCTGTTCCTACCCCTTCTGTGCTGATGACATTAATGTTCTGGTTGTGAGACCGGATGATTTCTTTTACAATCGACAGACCAAGACCGGTTCCCTTCCGGTCTTTTCCTCTGGAAGAATCGATTTTATAAAATCTGTCCCAGATTTTATTCAGGCTGGATTTCGGAATGCCGCAGCCGCTGTCTTTTACAGAAACAAAGATGGTTTCGTGTTTCAGGGAGGTCTCTATCTTAATTACGGATTCAGATGGGCTGAATTTTATGGCATTGTCGATCAGGTTGTAGAGAACCTGCTGAATTTTTCCCATATCTGCATTCGCATAGAGATTCTGCCCGGTGAGGAGCAGTTCTATGGAAATCCGTTTTTCTCTGCAAGTTCCCTCAAAAGAAGCAGCCGTCGTTTTAATCACATGATTAATATCAAAATTCGTGTAATCCAACAGCCGTCCTTTTTCGTCCATATCGTTCAGGGTAAGAAGACTCTGCGTCAGTTTATAAAGCCGGTCAGTCTCATATACAACGATGTTCAGATATTTATCCTGCATCTCTACCGGAATGGTTCCGTCAAGAATCGCTTCGGTATATCCTTTGATAGAAGTCAGAGGAGAGCGGAAATCGTGGGATACATTGGCGACAAACTTTCTCTGATATTCGCCCATTTTGTCCAGTTCATCGGACATGTAGTTCAGAGTAAGGGCCAGATATCCCATTTCATCCTGTGAATTCACGGGAATATTATATTTCAGATCTCCGGAGGCAAAGGCATCTGCACCTGCTATGATTTTTTTCAGAGGCCGGTATATCATGAAAGAAAAACCTACCAGTATGAGCAGCATAATAAGAAACACTATGGTAATCAGAATGTAGATAATATTCATGATATGGCTTTGTTGTTCCAAAAGGACAGACATGGGAAGATGCATGGCTACATATCCCTGAATTTTCATCTGCCAGGACACCGGAACCATGACGCTTAGCTGCTCTTCCTTAAAGCAACCATAAAAAGAACCAACCTGATAATAGGAACCGCTGTTATGTCCCGGATTGAAATTTTCAATGGTTTTTGTGGAAGCGGTATTCATGTCCTGGCTGCTGCTGAGAAGAATTGCTCCCTGAGGGCTTATGAGCCATATTTCTATATCTTGATATTGGGATACGGTCTTCAGACTGGAAAAAACACTGTTGGCAGAAGTTTCGTTCTGGTAATACAGGGAAGCCCGGTTCTGAGCAATGTCAGAGGCTTCCCGGTAAAGATTGGTGCTGTAGACCGACTCCAAATGTCTCTTCACCAGTATCGGTCCAAGAAGAGAGACCGTGAAAAATCCTATAAAACCAAGGAACAGACAGAAGATGACAAACTTTATATAAAGCGATTTTTTCATCGGTTTCTGACCTCAAATTTATAACCGATTCCCCATACCGTACTGATGGACCAGGATGGATGATCTTTGATTTTTTCCCGGAGACGCTTAATATGCACATCAACGGTACGGGTATCACCGATGTATTCATATCCCCATATGTGATCCAGAAGCTGTTCTCTTGTAAATACCTGATTTGGAGAAGAGGCAAGAAAATACAAAAGTTCCAGTTCTTTTGGAGGCATATCAATCTGATTTCCATAATACATTACAGAATAGTTGGCCAGATTGATAGCCAGATCCGGGTATTCTACATATTTTCCCGCAGGCTGACAGGCAGGGGCGACGGTTGGCTGATAACGTCGGAGTACGGCTTTTACTCTTGCCACCAGTTCTTTGGAGTCAAAGGGTTTGATGATATAGTCATCGGCACCAAGCTCCAAGCCAAGTACTTTATCAAAGATTTCTCCTTTGGCAGAAAGCATAATGATCGGAACATTGGACTTCTGCCGGATTTCTCTGCAGACCTGATAGCCGTCTATGCCAGGAAGCATGAGATCAAGCAAAATCAGATTCGGAGCAAAGGAAGAAAAGGCTTGTAAGGCCTCTTCTCCGTCATTTACGATCATCGCGTTGAAACATTCTTTCGTGAGATACAGGGAAATCAGCTCTGCAATATTATTGTCATCATCAACGATCAGGATTCTCTGTTTGGAAGCCATGTTTTTGTTTCCCCCCTTTATTTCTTAAATTCCACAATCGTGACTCCGGCGTCTCCTTCACCGAATTCTGCAAGGTGGAAATCTTTTACATATTTTAAGCGTTTCAGATAGTTATGAACGCCTTTTCTGAGTGCGCCGGTTCCTTTTCCATGAACGATTCGTACATGATTCAAATGAGCCAGATAAGCATCATCCAGATATTTGTCCAGTTCTGCAATGGCTTCGTCAACGGTTTTGCCCAGAAGATTAATTTCTGTCCGGACCGTAGCGGATTTATTCATTTTGATCTTTCCGGTTCCGGTGCGGCTAAGGGCAGGGCCGGTAATGACCGGTTCATCCAGAAGCTGCAGATCGGAAATAGGAACCTTGGATCGCAGAATACCCATCTGTACAAAAAGCATACCTTTGGCATCCGGTTTGGAACTGACGGTTCCTTTTACGTTCATACTTAATACTTTCACAGAATCGCCCAGAGACAAATCCTGAGGGCGAAGGGAAGATTGCTTCTTTGCCGGAGTTTTTAATGCAACTTTCTTTCCGGCATCGTCCATTTTCTTTCGCAGATCGGAACGACGTTTTTCCAGTTCTTTGGCAGACATATTTTCTTTGCCGGCTTTATTGAAGATCTTCATGGTCTGATCTGCGTATTCCTTGGCTTCGCGGAGAATGCGGTGTGCCTCTTCATTTGCCTCTGTGATCATTCGCTCTTTTCGCTGATCCAGTTTATCCTGTTTTGCCTCAAGCTGGGCTTTCAGGGCTTTTACTTCTTCTTTATAAGCAGCCAGTTCTTCGCGTTCTGATTCGATTGTCTGACGGCTTGCTTCCAGATTACTCAATACATCTTCGAAGGTTTCGTCTTCCTGGCTGATCTGTTCTTTGGCACGCTCGATAATATATGGAGGAAGTCCAAGTTTTCCGGAAATTGCAAAGGCATTACTTTTTCCGGGAACACCGATCAACAGGCGATAGGTAGGACGAAGCGTCTCTACATCAAATTCACAGGAAGCATTTTCGACTCCTTTGGTAGAGAGGGCATAGACTTTCAGTTCACTATAGTGGGTGGTAGCCATTACCCGTACTCCACGTTCATGAAGGGAAGATAAAATGGCAATGGCAAGAGCGGCACCCTCTGTAGGATCCGTACCGGCTCCCAGTTCGTCAAAAAGAACAAGAGAATCCCGGTCAGCCTTTTCAATAAAATGCACTACATTGGTCATATGGGAAGAGAAGGTACTGAGGCTTTGCTCAATGCTCTGTTCATCACCGATATCTGCATAGACTTCCCGGAATACACTGAGTCTGGAATTATCAAAAGCCGGGATATGAAGTCCGGATTGTCCCATCAGTGTCAGAAGACCAACTGTCTTAAGAGATACTGTTTTTCCACCTGTGTTTGGGCCAGTTACAACAAGAAGATCAAACGATTCCCCAAGTCGGATATCAATAGGAACGACCTGATGTTTTTCAATCAGTGGATGGCGCGCCTTTTTCATATCAATGATTCCATCACGGTTGAAACGGGGTTCTGTGGCATTCTGAGATTTGGCCAGAAGCGCTCGTGCAAAAATGAAATCCAGTTCCGATAAGACTTTTATATTGTCATAGAGTGCTTCCAAATTTTCTGCTGCCAGCTCACTTAAAGTAGAAAGCACGATCTCGATTTCTTTCTGTTCCTGAATCTCCAGTTCGCGCAGTTCATTATTTAACTTTACGACTGCCATAGGTTCCACGAAAATAGTAGAACCGGTAGAGGACTGATCATGGATCATGCCTGGAACCTGACTTTTGTATTCGGATTTTACGGGTATGCAATAGCGGCCGTTTCGCATGGTAATAACAGCATCCTGAAGATAGTTTCTGGAGCCGCCGTTTACAAAGGAACTGAGCTGTGCGTGTACTTTGTCATTGGTGGTTTTCATGGAACGTCTAACTTGTCTGAGCCCCGGACTTGCATCATCGGCAATCTCTTCCTCTGAAAGAATACAGCGGCGTATTTCCGCTGCTACAGGAGTAAGTGGCTGAATAATTTCAAACATATGGTCAAGGGAATCTATTCGCTCATTCTCGTTTTCATGTCTGGAGTAGGTTTTGGCTTTATTGGCTGTTTCCAGAAGAGAACCAAGCGCCAGAAGTTCTCCGGTTCCAAGCGTACTTCCTATTTCCAGACGTTTTAAAGAACCACGGATATCTTTTACTCCGGAAAAGGACAGACTGCCCTTCTGATAAATACGTGACAGGGCATCTGCAGTTTCCTGCTGCATAATCTCGATTGCAGTAATATCGTCCAGTGGCTTTAATGCACGGCATTTGGCCTTTCCGATAGAACAGGAGGCAAATGTTTCCAGAAGGTCTATGATTTTATAGTATTCAAGAGTTTTTAAAGCTTTGTCATTCATAATCTATCACCTTTATTTTTTAAAGTAGCCATTTGGCGTATAACCATTTTAACCTATTCTGAAGAAAATGAAAAGCATTAAAAATACTTTGTCTTTTCTTCATAGATTGTTCATGTATAAGGATATGAGATTATCTATATTTATAACAGGCTATTATGCCTGTAAAATAAGGAATGATTGTTATAGCTGTTTATTATGTTTTGCAGTGAAGTTGTGTAAAAGTTGTGTACAGAAAAATGCACCAGGTATTAGAATGATGTGTACCCGGTGCATTATTGATATTTGAATGGTGTGATATTGTTTATGAAATTCTAAAATTAACGGTTTCCAAGGTATTGTTTAAATTCTTTAACCAGATTTTCATCTGGATCAGCAAGATATTTAGCTGAAAGAACATCTCGTTTATTCGCGGCTTCTTCTGCCCAAGCTCTGAATGATTCTTTTGAAATTTTTTTGTGAGTTGCTCTTGCATAATTTCTCTTATAGGCTTTTTCGTATTCTTTAAGTATTGGATTTGAAGATAATAGACAGAGCAAAAGAAGATGGTTCTGTGAGCTACTACATAACGAAAGAGAAAAGCGAGAAAATTTCTGAGTGGTATAGGGGAAGTATATATATTTTCGACAATGATTCAATCGAAGATGACGAAATAGATAATCTGCTTCGGATCATTGAAAAGTCTATCCAGCAATACGAAATTGAACTGGTATTACTCGATAACCTTATGAGCGCGCTTGATATCGGACTGGACACGGATTTATACAGGGCACAAAGCAAATTCGTAGATAAACTTGTAAAAATGGCAAAGAGATACAACGTTGCGATAATACTTGTAGTACATCCGAGAAAAAACCAGTTTAGTACAGATGATACAGACGAGGTGAGTGGAAGTGCAGATATCACAAATAAGGTTGACGTTGTGATGACATACAAGAGTTCTTTTTGATATAATCGCAGCTTACAAAAGAAAAGATGATGTTTACTATATGCCGGAAGAATAAAATCGGTGGACACCCCTTTGCGCCGGCGCATCCTGCTGCCGATCCGGTGAAAATATTGGAGATTAAGAACGAAAATAGAATTGATTCGGAAAATAGCGTGTGCTATACTTTGAGACATGGGAAACCAGAGCCGGGCGGCTTACCCTCTTTTATTCGGAGGGGCTAACCCTCCAGACGAAAGAAAGGAGGGCGTTGCCAATGTATGTTACATACTCTGACTTGATTCAGATTGGAATATTCATTGTTGCTCTTGTAAGTCTGTGTTATCAGATATTCAAGGGGAAACGAAAATAGCCGCCATTACTCGCAATAATGACGGCTTGACATAAAAGTTAAGTTATGATTATTTGGGTAAGCCGTGTCTTTGGCTTCCCTTTTCTATCTTCAATATACCACTTCTGGCAGCAGGATGCAAGGAATTATTTTCCGGAGTCTCGCTCCATAGTCTCATTTATTGCTCTTATAACGAATTGATTCATTGACTCCCCATTTTTATCTGCGTGAGCCTTTATAACAGCTTTCTGGCCCTTAGGGACACGAATGCGGACATCTTCGACAGTTTCTTTGAGGTATTTTTTTGCTGACCTAGCTTGTGCTTCGGTATATCTACTCTTCTTCTCTTCTGGCATGGTTATACCCTCTTTCCTTTTATTGTAAATGGCAACGGCAAAATAAAAGTTCGCCTTCTCCACCTTACAGACATATTATATCATTTGTAAATATATGTGTCCATAGATAAAATTAACAAATATGCAGTGCTATGTACCCATAGTATAATATAAACAGTTAAAGGAACAGCAAACGAACATCCCGAAAAGATGTGAAGCCTGGAACCATATACCTGTGAGTGACGAAGCGAATACCAATAGTCAGGAAGATGAACCGGCCGGGAGCTGTACCGGAAACAGAAAGGAGATAGAGTGCATGAAGAAATTTAATTTACAGGAAATCATGCTGAGAGCATGGAAGAATTACCGGAAATTTAAAAATCTTTCTTTTGGTGAATGTCTTCATAGATCATGGATTTCCGCGAAGGCAGAAGAAGTAAATGCCAGGCGCATTGAAGACGCTAAAAAGGCAGCAGGAGTAGAGGAAGAAACAAATACCTGGAATGGCTGGAAACAGGCCGGTTATGAAGTGGTTCATGGAAGCAAAGCCCTGTTCGGTACAGAGCTGATCTGGGGCAGCAAGGGAGATGGAACAGATTAAAAAAATAACATAACAAACAGATGAGTTTAAAAATGAAAAACTGCTGCCAGTACCCATAAAAAAATAAGGAATTTTAAATCGGAATGATAATGGAAATCAAAAATACTTTGTCTTTTCTTCATAGATTGTTCATATCTGTCTGATAGAATAATAACATTATAGCCATAGGCAGTTGGTTTAAAATGGCGGGAGAAGCAATATGGATGAAAAAAACAGAAAAAAGGAAAAACAAGGTTCAGACAGCCAGGAAGACGCTTATGAATTTATAAAAGAAACCATTAAACAAAGACCACCGGAGAGAAGACAGCTTCTGAAGGTAGGAGGAATACTTGTGGGTGCAGGCGCTGTTTTCGGGCTGACAGCAGCCCTTGTTTTCTCTCTGGTACAACCAAAGATCTCCAGAATTTTGGAGAGCAAGAATCAGGAAAAGCAGCAGGTGGAATTCCCATCGGATGAAGAACCGGATGAAGAGCAGCAGGAAAGTAAGGCTGTGTCTGTAGAAACGACAGATTCGGAAGAAACAATACAAAAAGAAATGACCATGGAAGATTATAAAAATATGTACAGTGAAGTGGTACAGAAAGCCAGAGAGGCAAGCAAGTCCATGGTGACTGTGATTGGAATCAAGAACGATGCAGACTGGTTCCATACACCTTATGAGAGTCAGATTTCCGGTTTGATCGTTGCAGATAACAAGCAGGAAATGTTCATTCTTACAGAATACAGAATTGTAGAAAATGTGGACCGTATTCAGGTACAGTTCTGTGATGGAAGTATTGTGGATGCCAGATTTCAGAAGGCAGATGCCAATACAGGGCTTACGATTCTGAAAGTGCAGGATTCAGAAGTAGACGGGGAAACGAAAAAACAGATTGCTGTTGCAACGCTCGGAAATTCTTACAGTATCAGCCAGGGAGAACCGGTGATTGCAGCAGGAAGCCCGATGGGATACAGTGATTCTCTTTGTTATGGTGCAATTACTTCTACAACAAATTCTGTTTCCAAAATTGATGCAGAATATGGTATACTGACTACTGATATCGTGGGAAGCGAAGATGGAAGTGGAATTTTACTGAATGGAAACGGAGAAGTAGTGGGGATTATTACCCAGTCTTTTGCAAGAGGAGACACAAAAAATATCATTACCGGGCTCTCTGTTTCTCAGGTAAAAGAGCTGATAGAAATTCTTTCAAACAATGAAGATATTGTTTATATGGGAATTACCGGTCAGACCATTACTCCGGAAATTTCAGAGAAAAAGGGAATTCCCAGAGGTGTTTTTGTAGAAGGTGTGGAAGTGGATTCTCCTGCTATGCAGGCAGGGATTCAAAATGCAGATGTCATAGTGGAAATAGATGGAGAAAAAATTGAAAGCGTAAAAGGGTATCAGAAAAAACTGCAATCTTGTGCAGATGGCAGTACAGTGAAAGTAAAAGCTATGCGTCAGGGAACGGAAGGATATATAGAAGTGAAGTTTGATGTGACAGTGGGGGCATTATAACAGACTAGAAAGAAAGGAATCTGTGCAAAGCACAGAAACGGCGTCAGGCCGGAGGGAGGATTATGAAATTTATCAATGAGCTGCATGAAGGTGAAAAATTAGCAGGAATTTATCTTTGCAAACATAAACAATCTGCAGTAACAAAGAACGGAAAACCATACGAAAATGTAATTTTACAGGATAAAACAGGTACCATCGATGCAAAAATCTGGGATCCTAATTCACTGGGAATCGATGATTTTGATGCAATGGATTATGTGGATATTGTAGGAGATGTAACCAGTTTTCAGGGAAGCCTTCAGGTGAGCATCAAACGTGCCAGAAAAGCATCTGAAGGAGAATACGATCCGGGTAATTATCTGCCGGTGAGCGACAAAGGGATTGACGTTATGTATGCAGAGCTTCTGACTTATGTACGGAAAGTGGAAAATACCTATCTGTCAAAACTGCTTACTGACTTTTTTGTGGAAGATACAGAATTTATCAAGGTGTTTAAAGGAAATTCCGCAGCAAAAACGGTTCATCATGGATTTATCGGCGGGCTTCTGGAACATACGTTAAGTGTAGTACGTCTCTGTGATTATTATACGAAAGCCTATCCGATTCTGAATGGGGATCTTCTGATTACGGCTGCCATGCTTCATGATATAGGAAAAACGAAAGAATTGAGTGCTTTTCCTGTGAATGATTATACCGATGACGGGCAGCTGCTGGGACATATTATGATCGGTGCAGAAATGATTCATGACAAAGCAAGGGAAATTCCGGGATTTCCGGCCAGACTGGAAAGTGAATTGAAACACTGTATTCTGGCACATCATGGAGAACTGGAATATGGTTCCCCGAAAAAACCGGCACTTGCAGAAGCAGTTGCTCTGAATATGGCAGATAATACAGACGCAAAAATGGAGACACTTACGGAAATTTTCCGCGCAGCCGGAAATAATAAAGATTGGTTGGGATTTAATCGTCTTTTTGAATCAAATCTGAGAAAATCAGAATGTGATGGAAAATAAGGAAACGCATATGGAATTTAAGAAAAATGATACAGTAACAGTGGAAATTCAGGATATGAGTCATGATGGTTCCGGTATCGGAAAAGCAGAAGGCTATACGCTGTTTATCAAGGACGCTGTAATTGGAGATACAGTGGAAGTAAAGGTCATGAAAGCTAAGAAGAATTACGGTTATGCACGACTTATGAAAGTCCTTACTCCATCCCAAGACCGGACCGAACCCAGGTGCCCTCAGGCAAGAGCCTGTGGCGGATGTCAGCTTCAGTTTATGAAGTATGAAAAGCAGCTGGAGTTCAAGAAAAACAAAGTGGCTGGAAACCTCCGAAGAATCGGAGGTTTTGAAGATTTTACCATTGAGAAAGTGATGGGTATGGAAGAACCCTGGCGTTATCGAAACAAAGCCCAGTTTCCCTTTGGAAAGGATAAAGAGGGCAACATTATTACAGGATTTTATGCAGGAAGGACCCATTCCATTATTCCAAACAGAAACTGCCTGCTTGGAGTGGAAGTCAATGAAAGAATTCTTAATGAAATCATTTCTTATATGGAAGAAAACCGGGTAGAATCTTATAACGAAGAAACCGGAAAAGGGCTTGTCCGCCATGTTCTGCTTCGTTATGGTTTCACCACAAAAGAAATCATGGTCTGTCTGATCATTAACGGAACTTCTATTCCGGAACCGGAAAAACTCTGCAATCGTCTGAAAGAGATTCCGGGAATGACCAGTATTACTTTGAATATAAATAAAAAACGCAGCAATGTGATTTTAGGAGAAAAAATCCTGCCGCTTTGGGGACAGGAATATATTACCGATTATATCGGAAATGTAAAATATCAGATTTCTCCGTTATCCTTCTATCAGGTAAATCCGGTACAGACCGTGAAACTTTATGAGACGGCTCTGGAATATGCAGGGCTTACCGGGACGGAAACAGTATGGGATCTGTACTGCGGAATCGGAACCATTTCCCTGTTTCTTGCACAGAAAGCAAAACAGGTTTATGGAGTGGAAATTATTCCTGCGGCAATTGAAGATGCAAAACACAATGCAGTGCTCAATCAGATTCAAAATGCGGAATTCTATGTGGGAAAAGCAGAAGAAGTGCTGCCGGCCAAATATGAGAAAGATGGGATCTATGCAGATGTGATTGTGGTGGATCCCCCCAGAAAAGGCTGTGATGAGACATTGCTGGAAACGATGCTGGCAATGAAACCGGAGAAGATCGTGTATGTAAGCTGTGATTCGGCAACACTGGCACGGGATTTGAAGATTCTTTGTAAAGAGGCATATCAGTTGGAAAGGGTAGCTGTTTGTGATATGTTTCCTTCCAGTGTACATGTGGAGACGGTTGTTCTTTTGTCCCAACAGAAGCCGGATGACACGATAGAGATCGACTTAGACCTGGATGAGCTGGATGCCACTAGTGTAATGACCACTTGTAATTTATGGTAATTATATCTGGGGATTTTAATCCC
>OBLI01000228.1_pt1 | contig 61648 bp, 41 predicted proteins | sample 1519701 | NCBI WGS metagenome assembly OBLI01 (sample SAMEA3663005, study PRJEB22513) | pig gut metagenome | biome: pig gut; feature: pig-associated habitat; material: faeces | place: France | collected 2012
ATACAGCGTGGAAGGTTCGTGCTTAAGATATTGAACCTTCCATGATATCGGCCTTTAGCATGGAAGGTTCGCCCTTTTGACCTCGAACCATCCACGATTCGGGCATACAGCGTGGAAGGTTCGTGCTTAAGATATTGAACCTTCCATGATATCGGCCTTCAGCATGGAAGGTTCGCCCTTTTGACCTCGAACCGTCCACGATTCGGGCATACAGCGTGGAAGGTTTGCCCCTAGATATTGAACCTTCCATGATATCAACCTCCAGCGTGGAAGGTTCACCCTTTTGACCTTGAACCATCCACGATTCGGGCATTCAGCGTGGATGGTTCGCCCCTAGATATTGAACCGTCCATGATATCGGCTTTCAGCATGGAAGGTTCCGTTGATTTATATCGAACCATCCGTGATATGGCCCTCCAGCATGGAAGGTTCGCTTCTGAGAAATGAACCATCCGTGATACGCACCTAATTCGTGGAAAGTTCGCCTTTTTAACCTTGAACCTTCCATGATATCGGCCTTCAGCATGGAAGGTTCGCCGCACATCCAGCTCTAGGTCAATGCCAGGAGCCGGAATGGTACCTCATTTCGCAGGACTTGCCGCCCTCGGCACTAGAGGGAGGGGCCCAAACGCAGTTTGGGAGGGCCTGGTATTATTAATTTCCCCCCTGCCCCCATGACGGGGGAGCGCGCTCCGGGCGCACCATCGCCTCCGGCCAACCCTTCGCATTCCTTCGCGCGGTGCCTGATGGCGCCTGCAGACTTCGTCTGCTTAAATGAGGTACCATTCCGGCCGCCACGTTCAATTCCGGTACCCCATTCCGTAGCCCAGTCAGCAATGACAATCCGGCGCATTTTCAGACCTTTTGATGATGATGTCCACGTGGACGTTTCTTAACATGTTAATTACCAGTCATATATAATTTTGCATTGTCCACATCGAAAAAGTACAACATATCTAAATATAGTGTAACTTTGCCGTCGGAAAATTTCAATAGCGCTTTCAGGCGGGAGCGCCGGAGCAGAGAAAAACAGATACAGAATAATGCAGAGAACAACAATGCAGAATAATATTAACATGAAAGCAAAACTTCTGACAATCTGCACCTTGCTGATAGCGGCAGGATGCACGAGAACACCGGTCAAGAACGCCGGCATCAACTACGCCTACATGGACACCACCGTCCGCGCAGGCGACGATTTCGCAAGATATGCCACAGGACATTGGGCTGAACTCAACCCGCAGCCAAAGGAGTATCCTATGTGGGGAACCGTAGGAAAGGTTCAGGATGACAACATCAAGGCCCTTGCAGCCCTCATCCAGGACATTGCCGCAGGCGAGAACAAGAAAGGCAGCATCGAGCAGAAAATCGGTGACCTCTACAACATGATGATGGACTCGGTCCGTCTCAACAGCGAAGGAGCCGCGCCACTCCGCGCCCACATTGCCGAAATCGACGCCATCCAGACCAGGGAAGACCTGCTCGCACATTGCGCCAGAGAGCATGACAACCTCCTCTTCGGCATCTACGTCGGCGCTGACGAGAAAGACTCCAGGAACAACATCGTCTGCATCAGCCAGGACGGACTTTCCCTCGGAAACAGAGACTACTACCTCAGCGACGACCCGCAGAACACAATGATCAGGGAAGCCATGAAAGAGCACATGGTACGCCTCTTCGTCCTCACAGGCTACGGCGCAGAAGAGTCCAGGGACAAGATGGAAAGAATCTGGGCCATCGAGACAGCCATTGCGGAACCTTATTATTCAATGGAAAAGCAGCGCGACTCTGACGCCAACTACCACAAGGTGACAGTAGATTCACTCACTGCCATCTGCGGCGGATTCGACTGGAGAACCTACCTCGACAACTACAGATACAACCTCACAATGGAAGTGGATCTCGGTCAGCCTGAACCAGTTGCAAAAGCCTGCGAAATCCTTATGACCGCATCCCTCGAAGACCTCAAGGACATTTACCGCTGGCAGCTCATCTCCGGAGCATCATCAGTCTTGTCCGACGACTTCACCGACGAAAACTTCGACTTCAACAAGAAACTCTACGGAGTCCAGCAGAAGACCCCGAGGTGGAAAATGGCCGAATCCCTCGTGGACAACTTCATGAGCGACGCTGTAGGCCAGATGTACGTCAAGAGATACTTCTCCAAAGAAGCCAAGGCCGAGATGCTCGAAATGATATCCAATCTCCAGGCATCCCTTGCAGAAATCATCAGGAAGCAGGATTGGATGTGCGACTCCACCAAGGCAATAGCCCTCGACAAACTTGCCGCCTACAAAGTCAAGGTCGGCTATCCTGACAAATGGGACGACATCAGCGGACTCACCGTCGATCCTGAACTCACCCTCTACGACAACATCAGGGCTGCCCGCAAATTCTACTGGGAACTCAGCTACAATAAGAAATACAACAAGCCTGTCGATACCGACGAGTGGCATATGCCGGCCCAGATGGTCAATGCATACTACAATCCGACCACCAATGAAATCTGCTTCCCTGCAGGCTTCCTCCAGCCACCTCTCTATAGCATAACAGCAGATGCAGCAGCCAATTACGGTGCAATTGGAGTCGTGATCGGACACGAAATGACACACGGATTCGACGACCAGGGACGTAAATACAACAAGGACGGCAACCTCTCCGACTGGTGGACCGAAGCCGATACCGAAGGATTCAGCAAGCCTTGCTCCCAGATGGTGGAATTCTTCAATTCACTTTGGGTAATCCCAGGCGAACTCAAAGCCAACGGAGCCCTCTGCCTCGGAGAAAACCTCGCCGACCACGGCGGACTCAATATCGCCTACGAAGCCTTCCAGATGTGGCAGCAGAAACACGGCAGACTTGACACCGACAACGGCTTCACCCCAGAACAGAGATTCTTCCTCTCCTATGCCAACGTATGGGCCGACACCGCCAGCGAGGAAATCCTCAGGTATCTCACAATGATGGATGTACACTCGATAGCAAGACTTCGCGTCAACGGTGCGCTCGCACAGTGCGACTACTGGTACGATGCCTTCAACATCCAGCCTGGCGACTCGCTTTACGTCGCTCCGGAGAACAGAGTAAAAATCTGGTAATCAGTTAATTCAGGATAGCTTGCTCTTGAGCCGCTGCTTAGCCTTGGTCACCGATGCCGGTGAAATCCCCATGATGACGGCAGACTCGGAAGTAGTGAAACCGAGACGGACAAGGCAGGCTATCCGGATATTGCCCTGGGTAAGCCCGGACGAGGCCAGGGAAGTGCACCAGCCGTCATAAACCTTGTCCACAAGACCGACAATCCTGTTCCAGTCATTGTCGTCAAGATAGTGCGGAGCCTTCCGCAGAGAAGCCACAAGACTGTCTCTGTCGATGAGCTCCGTACTTACTTTTTCAACCTTCTCCTCAGCCGCAGCCAATTCCTCTGTCTTGTGGCTGGAAAGATGAAAATAATATCTCAGTACCACAATGAGGGCAATGCAGACCAGAAGAATGCAGCCAATCACAACCCCCATCCTCAATTTGGCACCATCCGCCTCCTCCTGCTCCAACTTAAGAGCATTCACGACAACCTTGCCGTTGTTCTGGGATTCGATCTGAGCATTCTTAATCTCCTGATACAGAGACATATACTTGATTGTATTCTCATTGTCCTGCAGAAGATCCCGATATACGATATAGGAAATCTGATACGCAGTAAGCCTTGAAGTAACATCCCTGCTTCCGTAACATTTTGAAGCATAGAACAATGCCGAATCAGCCTGGCCGTTCTTCCTGAAAGCATCTGCCAGAGTGTTGTACCTCGGCAATTCCTTCCTCACACCCGCATTGTAAAGCTTCTCCTGCATCAATACAGACCTTCTGGAATATTCCAGAGCCTTCTCTGTCTCTCCCGCGCGGCTGCAGCAGGCGGCAAGAGTCGACAAAACGCGTGAAATGGAATCGTCGCTGCCGCTTTCCTCCGCTATTGCCAATGCCTTCCGGGCAGTTTCAATGGCATTGTCCCAATTCCTTTCCACATCCCCAAGGAAAAGGTACGAATGCGAAAGATTGATCATAGAAGTGACGGCAAATGACGGCAGCCCTCCCTTCTGTGCGTATTCAATGGATTTTTCGAAGGCCGGAATGGCATCCTCGTACCATTTCCTGAGATTCATCTCGGTACCGTAGCGGTTGAACAGCATCGTGGCGAGATAACAGTCCTGGGTCTTCTCCACCTCGTGGCAGCCCCGGTTGAAATCATCCAGCCATTCAGGCTCCTTGCCAAGCCTAAGTTCTTGACGCACAGCCCCTCTCAGATAGTAAGCCTGCGCCTTTCTGAGATGCGAGCCATGCCTCAGGAAGAAAGTGCAGGCAGTATCGAGCTGCTCCGGCGAAAGATCATTGTCATAAGCATTGTACTTGGCCCAGACATTCATAAGACACCAGGACGCCCTTTCGCGGCGATTTCCTTTCCGGTACCTTGAAGCATCTTCAAGAATGGCCTTTGCCCGTGCCGGGTCATGCCGTATAAACGATTCTGCCTCATCGATTTCGTGAGGCAGATTGTTGACATTGCAGGAAAATGCGGAAACGACGGCCAGAACCGCCAGCATGATCCGCTTGATACTAATAATCGTAGTTCTTGGCATCCTTCGGAGAAACCTTGTTCATATTGTCCAGAAGGTCGGCATTGGTCTTGTACTGGTCCATGAGCTGGATCATGAAGTTCATTGCCTCGGTCGGATTCATCTCAGCCAGCAGTTTCCTCAAAATCCAGATACGCTGCGCCTGATCAGGTGAGTAGAGAAGGTCGTCACGCCTCGTGCTGGAAAGAATGACATTCACGGCAGGGAAGATGCGCCTGTTCGACAATGTCCTGTCAAGCTGGAGCTCCATGTTGCCGGTACCCTTGAACTCCTCGAAAATGACATCGTCCATCTTGGAGCCGGTTTCAGTGAGGGCCGTTGCGAGAATCGTGAGAGAACCGCCTCCCTCGATGTTCCTGGCTGCACCGAAGAACCTCTTCGGCTTCTGGAGGGCATTGGCGTCCACACCGCCGGTGAGTACCTTTCCGGACGCAGGCTGAACCGTGTTGTAGGCCCTTGCAAGCCTTGTGATGGAGTCAAGGAGAATGACAACGTCGTGTCCGCATTCAACCAGTCTCCTGGCCTTTTCAAGTACCATGTTCGCTACCTTCACATGCCTCTCGGCCGGCTCGTCGAATGTGGAAGCGACCACCTCGGCCTTCACGCTGCGGCTCATGTCCGTAACCTCCTCAGGGCGCTCGTCAATCAGGAGAACAATCTCGTAAACCTCAGGGTGATTGTCCGCGATGGCATTGGCTATGGACTTGAGCAGCATAGTCTTACCAGTCTTAGGCTGGGCTACGATAAGACCCCTCTGTCCCTTTCCGATAGGAGTGAACATATCCACGATACGGCAGGAAAGATCGCGCTCGTGACCCTGTCCGAGGAGATTGAACTTCTCATCCGGGAAGAGCGGAGTCAGGAAATCGAAAGGAACCCTGTCCCTGATGAATTCCGGAGACCGTCCGTTGATATAGGTAATCTTTACGAGAGGGAAGTATTTGTCACCCTCCTTCGGAGGCCTGATCTCGCCTGTCACTGTATCGCCGTTCTTCAGCGCATTGTACTTTATCTGGCTCTGGGATACGTAGATATCGTCAGGGGAGTTGAGATAGTTGTAGTCTGAAGAGCGGAGGAAGCCATATCCGTCAGGCATGATTTCCAGAACTCCGGTAGCCTGTACTGTGCCTTCGAATTCAAATTTAGGCTTGGGCTGCGGACGGTTCTGCTGACCGCCATTCTGTTTTCCGTTCTGGCTGTTCTGCCCGTTGTTCTGGTTCTGATCAGGTTGTCCGCCGTTCTGGGCCGCATTCTGCTGACCATTCTGCTGACCGTTCTTAGGCTTCTTTATCTTTGGAGGAAGAGGAGGGAGAACAATCTTGTGCCTGTCTGTATATACAAGTTCCTCCTTCTTCTGAGGCTGGGCTGCAGGGGCATCGGCTGCCTTCTGCTGACTGTTTGCGTCGCCTTCCATCACCTCGGCCACGGCCGGTTCCGCAGCAGGAGTCTCGGTCTTTGACTTGCGGCCCCTTTTCTGTTTCGGCTTGTCACTATTCACCGGCTCTGCATTCTCGGCCGGTTTCGCTGCCTTGTCGGCATCATTGTTTTCAGATTTGTCTGCAGATTTTGCCTCCGGCTTTGCCTTCCTGGTTCTCTTGGCAGGCTTTTCTGCATTGTCGGCAGGCTTTTCTGCCTTCTCTGCCTGCTTTTCCCCATCTTTTTCAGCCTCTTCCTTGCGAGGTCTTCCGCGCCTCTTCTTCTGAGGCTCCGGATCCGGCTGCCTTGAGGCTATCTTCGCCTCCTCGTCCAATATCGCAAAAGCGAGGTCCATTAAGCTTAGATCCTTGTACTTCTTGATTTTCAATTCATTGCCGAGTGAGCGCAACTGCTCCTCGTTCATCTGATTCAACTCTACGAGAGTATGTGGCATATATGATTGTTTTAATGCAGCGATAGCTGCGAAATTATTACCGGATGGATGAAACAGAATCGGGACAAAGAATTCTCGATTGTATTCGCAAATTTATGAAAATGATTTCAAACTTCCAAATCTTACCCTACCTGTCCCAGTAACTTGTACTCTTCTTGAATTTGAGAAGGTCCGAAAGTGCAGCCGCATTGGCCGCAATCCTGAAACTCCAAGACTGCCAGGTACCAGTAGGGACCCAGGAAACGGAGATATTGAAACAGTGCAGGTCGTATGTGGCACTGAGCTGTGTCGTGGTCATCTTCATTGCCATAAGGTCGAAACCGGTGGTCATGTTGAGACTCATCTTCGGGGTGAGCTTGACATTGCCGCTCAATCCCAGGGTCTGTGTGAAGCGGTTGTTCTTAATCAACTGATTGTTAGTATATTGGTACGACCGGTTGTAGGAGAATGAATAATTGATATTCACCGACCATGGCACATTCGGATTCGTATAGTAAAGCCATCCTCCCGGGATATACTCGCCCGTGAGCGGATGGTAATAAATTCTCCTGTAATAGTCGGCCGAATTCTGGCCGCCTCCTTCACTGCCTCCCGGGGATTTCGAACCGTCATTGCCGTTCACGGCACCTTTTCCGGAGAGGGAATAAGAGAGGGACGCACTGGCGGCCGTCAGCCTGAGAGGCTTTCTCCAGCCCTCGGCTACTACATTGAACTTGTTGTAGCGGCGACCTTTCTCATCGATGGCGTACGGGTCGAAATTGGCATTGGCGCTGATGCCGAGCTTGCCGAATACGGAAGTGGACATCGTGATGCCTATGTTGTTCATTCTCATTGAGTCAGCAAGGAAGTTGTACCCCGTGCTGAGGTTCAGCTGGTCGATGAGCTTGACCTTCTTCACGCCCGCTCCGGTGGTGTCCCTGAGGTCACGGACCTTGGCCTCGAGATTGTTTCCGATGGAAATGCTCATGGTCGCGGACTTGCCCTTTCCCGGAGGCGAATAGATCTGGCCGCTGTAGATGTTGTAGTCGTAGGTCTTCGCCACGCCGAGAGTGTCGGTGTAGTTCAATGTCCTCCATCCGTTCATGTAGGTTCCCTTCTCAGGGCTGAACGAGAATGAGAGGGAAGGGGAGACCACGTGCCTGATGGCCTGTATCTTGTGGGCCTTTCCGAAATTGAACATACCGTAGAGCCTGGTGCTCATGGAGAGGCTTCCGGAGTATGTCTGCGAAATGCCGAAGTGGCTGAACTGTCCACCGGTCTGTGCCTCCACCTTGTTGGTCTCCGGATTGAACTCATATTCGGTCTTGCGGAAGAACCAGTTCATTCCGTAACTGATGCCCGGAGTGAAATTCAGGTATTTCGCAATGGTGAAATTCGGCAGTCCGATCTGGAAATTATGGGTCATGCCGTTCTGGAACCTGTCCAGAAAGCCCGGCTCCTTGAGGTCGGAAACCTTGAATGCCACCTTGTTCTGGAGGGTGGTGCTGTATCCGAGGGAGAACTTCTCGTAGAATTTCTCCTTGCCGATTCTGTTCTTTCTCTTGAAAGGATAGAACCTCGTCACCGAGAATGTCAGGTTAGGCAATGTGAATGAATACGAACTGTCCCTCGAGTTCTGGCTGTGCAGGGCGTTGATGGAAAGGTTGAACTTTCCGTTCCAGTTCTTGCTGTAGGAAATGGAGGAAGACGTCTGATTCTGCAGGGCTTCGTTGATGGATGTGGAGTTGTACTTGCTGTTGGACGGGCTGGAGAAGCTCACCGATGCGCTGAATGTGGTTCCCGGATGAGCCTTGGAATCCTGCGTGTGGGACCATCTCAGGCCGAAGTTCCTGGTCTGGAAGAAGTCGGTGCTGCCCCGTTCTCCGGTCTGGTCGTTGGACATGTTGAATGAGAAGTTTCCGTTGGCCTTGTAGTTCACCTTGTACCTGGAATTCACGTTCACCGCCCATGAGCCCAGGGTGTAGATATCGCCCGTCACGGAGAGGTCGAGATAGTCTCCGAAAACGAAATACATTCCCAGATCCCTGAGATAGAAACCTCTGGAGTTCTCCTCGCCGAAAGTCGGCATCAGCAGTCCAGTAGCTCTGTTGGGCCTCTTCGGAACGAATCCGAAAGGCAGTGCGAGCGGCATAGGGACATCCTCGATCACGGGGTATGCCGGGCCGAAAACAGTCTTCTGGGACGGCTTTGTGATGACTTTCGCAGCTGTAAGATGCAGATAGTAATGCGGATGCTCAAGGTCGCAGACAGTGTATTGCCCCTTGGTGATGTTTATGGACTTGTCCGGCATCATCTTTATGTTCTTGCCGTGCAGGAGTCCCTCCTCCTGCTGCGTTATCATATTGGTGATGCGTGCCTTGTTGGAGTTGAAATTGTAGCGGAGCTCCTCCATGGAGTATGTGGAACCGCCCTGCTTCATCACAGGCTGGCCCTTGACCTCGCCCGTAAGAGTGTCCAGAGTACCCCTGGCGAACACTGTGCCGGTATTCATGTCATACTCCATGTAGTCGGCGCTGAGTTCCATGTCCTTGTACTTGACGGTCACGTCTCCGTAAAGGAAAACTTTCCTCTGCCCGTTGCTGAACACCTCCACGGTGGAATCCTTGCCGGTGGAGAAGGCCGGCATCTCGAGTGAACTCTTCTTCTGGAGAGCTGCGGAGTCGATCTTGAAAAGCGAGTCGGCCAGGTGAATCGAGTCCATCACGGCCTTCATCGAGTCGGTAAGCGGCGGAACGCTGTCCTTGTTGAAAGCGACAGCCTGGCTGAAAGATGTCTTGGGAGGCCTTCTCTGCCGGTTCTTGTCCTGGGAAATGACCGGAAGCGATACAGTTATGGCTATCATGAATACCACCGCGGCAAGCAGAACCCTGCCCACGGTGCGCCTTCCTGTATGCATATTACAACTCAATTCAACCAATATATGCGATTAATCGCATTTTTTTATAAATTTGCAAGACACAAATATAAGGCCATTTTGAAAAATACGCAAAAACATATTGCATCAGTCATTCTCACTTTCGTTGCATTTTTTACGTTTTCACAGCATAATGCGCTGAGTGACAATGATGGAATGCGTTTCCGGACCATCTGTATCGATGCCGGACACGGAGGCAAGGATCCGGGCTGCCTGAGTCCGGACGGCAAGACTTACGAGAGCAATATCAACCTGGACATAGCCCTCCGCCTCCAGAAACTCCTCAAGGCCAGCTGTCCAGACATCAAAGTGGTGATGACGAGGACCACGGACGTGTTCGTGACGCTCGAGAAGCGGGCTGAAATCGCCAACAGGAACAATGCCGACCTCTTCCTCTCCATCCACGCCGACAGCAACAAGTCCAAGTATACCAACGGTTTCGCCGTATTCGTCCTCGGCGAGTCCTCCGACAGGAACAGGGATCTCTATGCCTACAATATGGAGGTGTGCAAGAAAGAGAACTCGGTGATGATGCTCGAGGATGACTATACCACGACCTATCAGAATTTCAATCCTTCAGAGCCGGAATCCTTCATTTTCTTCAAGCTGATGCAGAACGTTCACTTCGAGCAGAGTTTCAGATTTGCGGAGAAGGTGGAGGCGAACCTGCGCAAAGGGCCGATGAGGGAGAGCAAGGGCATACGCCAGGGAGCATTCTACCTGCTCTGGAAGACATCCATGCCGGCAGCCCTGCTGGAAGCCGGCTTCATGTCCAACGCCGCCGACCTTGCCGTGCTCAAGTCGGCCACAGGCTGCGAGAACATAGCCAGGGGCATTCTCAAGGCAGTCCAGGAATATATAAGGACTTATGACCAGACCGCTCTTGGAAATGCTTCCGGCGGGGATGATTCTACCGTTCAGAAGGAGCCGGAGGAACGGGGCGGAAAGGACAATGCCGCCGTCCGGGAGTCCATGACCGGAACCGGAAAGCGGTATGGAATACAGATTCTGGCCGGAGGAAAGAGGCTGAAGGACACTGACCCGGCATTGCGCGGCAACAGGCCGGAAGTCATATGGAACGGACGTATATATAAATATATAATATGTGTCTCGGACAATCTGGACGAAGTCAGGAAGGAATTGCGCAGAGTCAGGGGCCAGTTCGAAGGCAGCTTCATTGTCGAGATCAGGGGCAATGACACTATCCCTGTGAAATAATCCGAGGGCACGGACATTAAAATGAATCATTATGAAAAGAGAGACTAAGATCGGCGTTTTCGCCGCACTGGTATTGCTGTCAACATTCCTCATCATCAATTATCTGAGAGGTTCCGACGTGTTTGACAAGGAAATCACCCTCATATCGCATTATCCTGAAATCGAAGGCCTCGAGCCATCCAATCCAGTGATAATCAAGGGATACAAGGCCGGTTCCGTGTCCAGGGTGTCCTATAATCCAGAGACCGGGATGTTCGATGTTGCCATCTCCGTCCTCAAAAAGATCAGTATCCCGGAAGACTCGAAAATGATCATTCACAGCGTTGACCTGATGGGAGGGAAGGGAATCCGGATTGACCTTGGCACATCGTCAGTGATGGCCGGGAACAAGGATGAACTTCAGTCCGGCTATGCACCGGATCTCGTCAGCTCTCTCACGAACCTTATCGGGCCGCTCATCGAAAAGCTTTCCGGAATGCTGGACAGCCTCGGAACGACTGCCGAAAACCTTAACCGGATACTCCTCGCAGTGGATGAGAGCAAGGTGAAGTCCTCCATCGCCCATCTTGAGGGGACCTTGTCCAATGTCGACAGATTCTCCGGAATGCTCGCCGGCAATGCCGAATCGGTTGACAGCCTCATAGACAACCTGCAGGATGTATCGGCCAGGCTGATCACCATCTGCGAAGGTGCGGACAGGGCAGTGGACAATGTCGGGAAAGTCGCCGAGAATCTCACCGAGGCCGATCTTCAGGGCCTGGTGGCTTCACTGAAGGCCCTTTCCGAAAGATTGAACAGTACCGAAGGCAGCATCGGCAGGCTCGTGAATGATCCGGAAGCCTATGATTCACTGAACAGCCTTCTCTCCGATGTTGACAGCCTTGTGAAAAGAATCGAGGCAGATCCGAAAAAATACCTGAAATTCAAGGTTTCACTTTTTTAAATGACATTACTTGTTAAAAACCTTATTTTTCATGTTTCAAATGTTGAAATTCAGGCATTAACAACAAACCATTAGTTTTGAATAATTCTAAATTTAAATACAGGCTGTAATATATTCAGGAGCAATTAGAGTTTTGTATTTTATTGAATTTCAAAGATTTACAAAATAAACGTTTTCCAAATTTCCAAACGGATAAATGTAAAATTTTTCAATAATACAATATCAAAATCATTTTTTTATAAAATATTTTTCCCCCATATTTGCAAAGCGTCGGAAGAAAAGGCTCGCCTGACATTCCGGTGCTTTTTTTCACTTTATCAATATTATTATTCAGAACTGGGACATAGTTCCGTAAAATGGCTTCAGGTATATAGAATGCAGCAGGGTAGTCACATAGAGATTTGGAGAGAATGCAGCACCATCATTGAAAATGTTATCGGCGCACAGATGTTCGAGCGATGGTTCAAGCCGTTGAAGCCGCTCTCGCTGAAGGATTCGGTCCTCACCATCGAGGTCCCATCGGATTTCTACAGGAAGTACATCGAGGAAGTGTATCTCAATGTGCTCAAGAAATCATTGCAGAGGGTCATAGGTCCTGATGCCAGGCTGATCTACAGGACAAGTCCGGTAAAGGTTCAGCCTCCGATGACATTCCCGGCGCAGAACTCCGCCGTACCGGAGAACAAGAGCATCTCCGTGAACACATATCCGGCAGGAGCAGCCCCCGGGCCGTTTGTCTTCCCCGGTCTCAGGAGGATTCAGGTGAATCCGAGGCTCAATCCGGTTTACTGCTTCAGCAACCTTGTGAAGGGAGAGTGCAACAGGATGGGAATCACCGCCGGAGAAAGCATTTCATCGGCTCCCGGCAACACTCCTTTCAACCCGCTCTTCCTCTTCGGAGGGCCGGGTCTCGGCAAGACCCATCTCGCCCAGGCCATAGGAATTTCCATAAAGGAGAAATATCCTGAGCTCGTGGTGCTTTATGTCACCGGCAACGAGTTCAAGACCCAGTATATGGACGCCGTGAATGTCAGGAACAAGCTGACCGACTTCCTGGCCTTCTACATGAAGATTGACGTGCTGATCGTGGACGATATCCAGGACCTTATCGGTCCGGGTTCGCAGGGAGCGTTCTTCAACGTCTTCAATCATCTGCACGAGAACGGCAAGCAGCTGATATTCACCTCCGACCGTTCGCCGGCTGACCTCCGCAACTTCGAGGAGAGACTGCTCTCCCGCCTCAAGTGGGGACTTTCGGTAGAGCTTCAGAAGCCATCCTACACGACCCGTCTGGAAATGCTCAAGGCGCGCAGTTTCAGGGAGGGAGTCAATGTCAGGAAAGATGTTCTCGAATATCTTGCGACCCGCATAAAATCCAATTTCAGGGAGCTGGAAGGGGCACTGATATCTCTCATTGCACATGCGACCCTGATTCACAAGGAGATAACCGTGGAGCTGGCCGAGAAGGTGACCGGCAAGATTGTAGGGGAGGAGAAGAACGACCTGACTCTCGACAAGGTACAGAAGACAGTCTGCGACTATTTCAACATCACAAGGGAAGTCCTCATTTCCAAGTCGAGAAAGCGTAATATAGTACAGGCCCGGCAGATAGCAATGTATATGAGCCGGAATCTGATGGGATGCTCGCTTTCCGCCATCGGAGCCGAGATGGGAGGCAAGGACCACGCCACAGTACTCCACGCCTGCATGACAGTGTCCGACCTGATGGAGACAGACAAGTCATTCAAACAATATGTGACTGATATCCAGTCACTTCTGCAGACTGCCGGCCGATAAGCCGGCTTTCTGTGCATTTACCGGAAACATATTCAATCACAAAAGATATGGACTCACAATCAGTACTCGAGATTTTCAAGGAAATCACCAGAATTCCACGTGAATCAGGTCACGAGGAGAAGATGACCGCTTTTCTTCAGAAATTTGCCGCCGACCGCGGTCTCGGATGTAAGACGGACGCCACCGGCAATGTCGTAATCACCCGCGAAGCTGCACCTGGCAAGGAGAATGTTCCGGCAATCGTGCTTCAGAGCCATCAGGACATGGTTTGCGAGAAGAATTCCGGCTGTGACCACGATTTCGCCAGGGATCCGATCAGCTATGTGATTGAGGACGGCTGGATGATTGCAAAAGATACCACTCTCGGTGCAGATGACGGAATCGGTATTGCCGCATCCCTCGCACTTTTGGACAGCGACATCCCTACAGGCAAGCTGGAATGCCTCTTCACCATATCTGAGGAAACCGGGATGGATGGCGCAAATGCCATTGAATCGGGACTTTTCACAGCCAAGACCCTCATCAACCTGGATTCCGAGGACGAAGGCCAGCTTTTCGTCGGCTGTGCGGGAGGCGTGGACACCACTGCCGTCTTCAAATATGTTGAAGAGGAGATCGACCCTTCTCTCGCCGCATTGAAGCTCAGGGTTTTCAATGCAATAGGTGGCCACAGCGGAGACGATATCAACAAGGAGAGGGCCAATACCGTGCAGATACTTGCCCGCTTCCTTTACGGCGAGTATTCCGGCGGATACAGGCTGGTTTCGTTCAATGGCGGAAACAAGCGCAATGCCATCGCTCGTGAGGCCGAAGCCGTGATCCTTCTCGATGCGGCAGGAGCTGAGGCCCTGGAAGCCCGTTTCGGGAAATTCGCAGCAGATGTGAAAGCGGAATACCACAGGACAGATCCGGACATATCTTTCTCATGCATTCGGACCGAAAATCCGGGAAAGGCTGTCGATAAGGACACCGCAAGGCGATTCATTTTCGCATTGACTGCTGTAAATCACGGAGTTCTGACAATGAGTCAGGACATCGCAGGACTAGTGGAGACATCCACGAACCTCGCTGCGGTATTCATGAACGTTCCGGGAGAAATAAAGGTTACCACCAGCCAGAGAAGTTCAACGGATTCAGCCAAGAAGTTCATGGCTGACAAGGTGGAGGCGGCCTTCCTCCTCGCCGGTGCCGAGGTTTCGCATTCAGACCCTTATCCGGGCTGGACGCCGAACATGGACTCGCATATCCTCGACGTTACAGTGGCTTCCTACAGGAAACTTTTCGGAGTCGAGCCTGAAGTGAAGGCCATTCACGCAGGTCTGGAATGCGGTCTCTTCCTTACCAAGTTCCCTGACCTCGATATGATCTCATTCGGCCCTACCCTCAGGGGAGTTCACGCTCCGGGTGAAAAGCTGGATCTTGCATCCAATGAGAAATTTGTCAGACTTCTGGTGGACGTAGTATCGAATTTCCAATGATAAAGATAGCTCCATCAATGCTTTCCGCCGATTTCCTGCATCTTGCAGAGGATGTGGAAATGGTGAATGACAATGCCGACATCTTCCATCTCGACATAATGGACGGCGTCCTGGTTCCGAATCTGTCCTACGGTTTCCCTGTGGTGGAGGCCATTGCCGGGATGGCCAGGAAGCCCATGGATGTCCATCTGATGATAGTCGAGCCGTACAAGTACATTGAAAGGTTCGCCAAGACCGGAGCCGCCATGATCAGCTTCCATCTAGAGGCCGCACGGAAGGCCGGAAAGGATGCGGGAGAAATCCTGGATATGATAAGGTCACTTGGCGTCAGGGCAGGATTGGCCATCAATCCCGATATCGAAGTGGAAGAGGTGTTTCCATATCTGGAAAAGGCGGATTTCATTCTGATAATGTCGGTATTCGCCGGCTTCGGCGGGCAGAAGTTCATTGGAACGACTTATGACAGGGTGAAGGCTCTCAAGGCCGAGATAGACCGGAGGGGCGTGGACTGCGAAATCGAAGTGGACGGGGGAGTGTCGCCATCCAATGCTGCCGCCCTCGCCGCTGCCGGAGCCGGAATCCTGGTCGCCGGGAGCTCGGTTTTCAAGGCGGAGGACCAGGCCGGTGCCATTCGCCTTATGAGAGGTTAGATTATGTATCCTATCTCCTTGAAGGAGAAGGACTTGATACTTTTATCAGGCATTTCCGCAAGCAGTTCGCCAATGTCGGAGATGCCTTTTATCGTACCCGTGAATTCCTCGCCGGTGACGTTGTCACGATAAGGGAAGGGCTTGTCCTTTCTGTAGAGAATGTCCAGATAGTCATTCCTCATCTCAGCCCTGCCCTCGGTGGTCAGTGACATTTCAAGTCTCATAAGAAAGAAAGGCAGAAAATCTTCGAGAGCCTCCTTAGGGCCGATTTCCTTCCCGGTGGCGATGGCCAGGGACGTCGGATTGGCCAGCTCGGCAGGGAAGTCCCTCTGGTTCAGATTGATGCCTATCCCCACTATGGAGGTGGCCACCTCATCTCCCCGCAGCGAATTCTCAATCAGCATACCGCAGATCTTCCTGTCGCGGACATATATGTCGTTCGGCCACTTGATTCTGACATCAGCTCCCTTGTCTCTGAGGAAATCCGCCACGGCCAGTGCGGCGACTTCTGTAATTATGAACTGGTCCATTGCCCTGACATTGCCTGTCAATGAGTTACCGAAGCGGAGCGCTATGGAGAAAGTCAGATTCTCACCTGTCGCGCTATGCCATTTGTTTCCTCTCTGTCCGCGGCCGGCTGTCTGGTAAAGTGCTGCGAACACTGACATTTTGTCAATGACGGACATTTCCCTGGATGCCCACGAATTGGTAGAATCTACCAATTCTGCCCACGTAATTGGTATTTCCGCTTTCATTGGACTGATTTTTGTTTTATATTTGCACATTTGAACACAAATTTAGAATCATTTATTGAAAACTTATCAAAATGGAAAATAAAATACTTGAAGTCATAACTGACGCAATGCTTGAGAAGAAGGCGAAGAATGTGGTTTCCCTTGACCTCAGGCCTATCGGAACGGCCATCACTGATTATTTTGTGGTCTGCAATGCGGATTCCACGACTGCGGTGGCGGCAATTGCCGACAATATTCTCGGAAGGATGCAGGAGAAGCTCGGAAAGAAGGTGCTCCGCATGCAGGGACTTGAGAATGATTTCTGGATAATACTGGATTACGGGGATGCAGTCGTGCACGTATTCCTCACAGAGTACAGGGATTTCTACAGGCTCGAGGATCTGTGGGCCGATTCGCCGCGCAAGGAATACACTGACGAGCCGGCACCTGCCGCAGAGGGTTCCAGGGTAAAGACCAAGGCTTCCTCAAAGGTCAGGGCATCAGCCCGCAGGATCAGCAGGCGCGAGGAAAAAGCTGCTGGAAAGGCTTCAGAAAAGTAATATCCGATGGCAAACAAGAACGAAAACAAGCCGAAGATTGTCACTGTCAATCTCGGAATATCGTGGCTCTACCTCCTGATAATAGCCGGGATAATCTGGCTGCTGTTCAGCAATTCGGGGACAAAGCCGCAGAAGATAGAGTGGGCTGAGGTCGAGACCATGATCCAGGCCGGAGACGTCAAGGACATCGTCTTCGTGCGCAATGATTTCAAGGGCGAGATAAGCATACGCCCCGACAGGCTCGAGAAATATGCGGAAAAGTTCAATGGCAAGGTTCCGAATTCCTCCCCTCATTTCTGGTTCTATGTCTCTTCCAAGTTCGATCCGGAGAAGGAATTCGGCCGGCTCAATGCGGAATTGCCGGATGGCTCACATTTCAAGGTGATCCTCGAGAACAATGACAATATGTGGGGCCAGATTCTGAACTGGTTCCTTTTCCCGGTCCTCCTCATTCTGATGTGGGTATTCATGTTCAGGGGATTCAACCGGAACATGGGAGGCGGTCCGGGCGGCCAGGGCGGCATCTTCAATGTGGGCAAGTCCACAGGCAAGCTTGCGGACAAGAATATGGTCAAGGTCACATTCAAGGACGTGGCCGGACTCTACGGTGCGAAGGAGGAGGTGATGGAAATCGTCGACTTCCTCAAGAATCCAAGGAAATACACCGCCCTGGGAGGCAAGATTCCTAAGGGAGCCCTGCTCGTAGGCCCTCCGGGTACCGGCAAGACGTTGCTGGCCAAGGCTGTGGCAGGTGAGGCCAATGTACCGTTCTTCAGCATTTCCGGCTCCGATTTCGTGGAAATGTTCGTGGGCGTGGGAGCCTCCAGGGTGAGGGATCTTTTCCGCCAGGCCAAGGAGAAGGCGCCGTGCATCGTCTTCATAGACGAGATTGACGCGGTCGGCAGGGCGAGAGGCAAGAATGTCGGATTCTCTTCCAATGATGAGAGGGAAAACACTCTCAACCAGCTTCTTACGGAGATGGACGGTTTCGATACCAATTCCGGGGTCATAATCCTTGCGGCCACCAACAGGGCCGACATACTCGACAAGGCCCTCCTCCGCGCGGGAAGGTTCGACAGGCAGATTCACGTCGATCTCCCTGAACTTAAGGAGAGATGCGAGATTTTCAAGGTTCATATCAAGGATCTCAAGCTGGAGCCTGACTTCGACGTCGACTTCATGGCAAAGCATACTCCGGGATTCTCCGGGGCAGATATCGCCAATGTCTGCAATGAGGCTGCCCTCACCGCGGCGAGGAAGAACAAGACCGCGATCGACAGGCAGGACTTCCTCGATGCTGTGGACAGGATCATCGGCGGACTGGAAAGGAAGGCTTCCATCATAACCCCGGCGGAGAAGCGCTCCATTGCCCATCACGAGGCCGGCCATGCGACTGTAAGCTGGCTCCTGCCTTATGCCAATCCTCTTTTCAAGGTCACCCTTATTCCGAGGGGACAGGCTCTCGGTGCCGCCTGGTACCTGCCGGAGGAGAGGAAACTCTGGACCAGGGCCCAGATGACTGACGAGATGTGCTCCCTGATAGGAGGCCGCGTTGCCGAGGAAATCGTGAACGGGGAACCTTCCACAGGCGCACAGAACGATCTCGAACGCCTGACACAGATGGCCTACGGCATGGTCAAGTATTATGGAATGAGCGAAAAGGTGGGTACATTGTCCTTCTACGACTCCACAGGAGCCAGGGGATATGACCTCACCAAGCCTTACAGCGAAAAGACAGCGGAACTTATCGACGAGGAGGTCAAGGAGATTGTGAAGAACATTCACGACCGTACCAGGGCCATTCTCGAAGAGCATAAGGAAGGATTCCTGAAGATGGCGGCCCTCCTCCTGGAGAAGGAAGTCATCTTCGCAGAAGACGTGGAAGCCATTCTGGGCCCTAAGGTCAAGCCTGAGGAAGAAAAGGCGGAGACTCCTGATTCTCAGGAAACTGAGCCTGAAACGCCGACCGATGGCGCAGCCTCCCCGGAGGTGCAGTAGGCCCTGAACGTGTATTCCTAAAACCAAGAACCAATGAACAATACCATCAAGAGGACAATTTCCGGAGTGGCCTTCGTCGGCATAATGCTGGCGGGGCTGCTTCTTGACAGATTCCTTTTCGCCGCACTCATGATGTTCATAATGGGCATCATGATGCACGAGTTCTATACCATAACGATGGGTGCGAGATACCGTTTCTCCAGAATTCTCGCCATCCTTTCCGGAGAAGTGCTTTTTCTCCTCCTTTTCCTGGTCCAGGCATTCGGCCTCCAGGCGAAATTCGTGGGGCTGGCCATGCTGCCTCTCCTTATCGTGATGATCAATTCCCTGTATGTCAAGGACAAGTCCGAATTCGGCAAATTCTCGGACATCTATACGGGCATACTATATATAGCTGTCCCGCTCTCCCTGTCGAATCTCATCGTGTTCTTCGACCACGGCTTTGACGGGCACATTCTCCTGTATTTCTTCCTGCTGATCTGGAGCTCGGACATCGGCGGATTCATTTTCGGCTGCGGCCTCGGCAGATATTTTCCGAAGAAACTCCTTCCGGAGGTCTCCCCGAAGAAGACATGGGTCGGTTTCTGGGGAGGAATGCTCTGCAGTGTACTTACTGCCTTGATCATAAAGTCTGTGTTCAGCCTCGACGCCATCTCATACTTCCATACAGTGATGCTGGCCGTCGTAATGGACGTGGCGGGAGTTTACGGAGACCTCTTCGAGTCGCAGTGGAAGAGATACTATGACGTGAAGGATTCAGGCCTCATCATCCCGGGGCACGGCGGCCTTCTCGACCGTTTTGACAGCACTATTTTCGCCATTCCGGTCGGAACGCTTTACCTCATAGTGATGAATATATTGTAGTTTCGGCTATTTATTCGTATCTTTGCCAATCAGTACAAGATACGACTTTATTCAATATGACAATAGACAAGAATTCATACGGGACGATTGCAATTGCGTGGGCAGTTTGCGGATTACTCATCTTTATTTGCCTGCATTTCATTCCTCTGAAGGCACTTGCCCTGTCCCTGTCAATAATTCTGGCATTGTTCGCATTCTTTGTGCTCTGGTTCCACAGGGTACCGGTGCGCCACACTCCCGCAGGCGACAGGATCGTCACTTCCGGAGCTGACGGCAGAGTGGTGATCATCAAGGAAGTATACGAAAAGGAGTATCTCCGGAGACAGTGCATTCAGGTCTCCGTGTATATGGACTTCTTCAACGTGCACGCCAATTTCTGGCCTGTGAGCGGAAAAGTCAGCTACTACAAGTATCATCCGGGCAAGTATCTGCTTGCATTCCTGCCCAAGGCTGCCGAGGAAAACGAGCATTCTTCCACAGCCATAGACACCGGCAGGGAGGAAATATTCTTCAAGCAGATTGCAGGCACCTTTGCGCGCAGAATCGTATGCTACTCGGAAGAGGGTTCGCAGGAAGAGAGGGGAAAGCAATGCGGAATAATCAAATTCGGCTCCCGCTTCGACATTTTCCTGCCTCTGGATGCGGAAGTCAAGGTAAAGCTCGGAGAAGAAATCAAGGCGGCTGAAACCGTAATTGCCGAGCTCAGATAGCAGATATGGAAGCTTTTATAATACTCCTGCTCATTTTTATCAACGGCGTTTTCTCGATGGCGGAGATTGCAATGATCTCTTCCAGAAAATCCAAACTCAACGCTGAGGCATCCAATGGCGACAAGGCTGCGAGGGCTGCCGTCAGAATCTCCTCGGATCCGGACAAATTCCTTTCCACGGTACAGATGGGAGTGACCCTTGTGGGCATCCTCACCGGTATATTCTCCGGAGATAGCCTGGCCCGGGACTTCGCCTCTCTGCTTACATCCCTCGGAATAGGCGCCGGAACAGCTTCCGTCCTTTCCAAGGGAATCATCGTATTCATCGTCATGTTCCTCTCCATACTTCTCGGAGAGCTTATCCCGAAGCGCATTGCAATGTCCAATCCTGAGAAGGTGGCCAAGGCATTGGCCGGGCTGATGCGTTTCGTTTCCTGGACAGCATCCCCGGTGGTATGGTTGCTTGCCAAGAGCACTGCATTGTGTGCCAAGGCTTTAGGTATCAAGGAAAGGGAGTCCAAGGTGACTGAGGATGAGATCAAGTCCATAATCGAGGAAGGCAAGGATGAGGGAGAGGTGTCGCCTGTGGAACAGGATATAGTGGAGCGCGTGTTCACATTGGGTGACCTGAGCGTCAGCACCATCATGACATTGCGTGACGATATCGTATGGCTGGACCTCGAAATGACCGAGGATGAGATCATCAAGACCATTGAGAGCACCATTTTCGAGCAGTATCCGGTGGTGGACGGCGATATCGACCATGTGGTCGGCGTTCTTTCCATCAAGGATTACGTGACGGCTCTGCGCAAGGACAAGCATCTGGATCTCAAGAAGATGATGAAGGAGGCGCACTATGTCCACGAGAATATGAGCATATACACCGTGCTTGAATACATGAAGTCGGAGCGGATTCACAGGGCGCTTGTCTGCGACGAATTCGGCGGGCTCGAGGGCATCATTTCCCTGAAGGACATATTCGACGCATTGGTGGGCAACATGGCCCCTCAGGAACTTATGAAGGAGCCTGACATCATTGCCCGCAAGGACGGGGAAGGCTGGCTGGTGGACGGACAATGCTCCATCTATGACTTCCTATCGCATTTCGACCTCGGAGAGAATATGGAGGATTACGATTTCTCCACAGTGGGTGGTCTCCTGCTTGAGAATCTCCAGCACGTCCCGAAATCCGGCGAAAAGACTGAGTGGCAGGGATTCTCATTCGAGGTGGCAGATATGGACGGAGCCAGAATCGACAAGATTATCGTCAAGAAACTTCCTGATATCGAGAAGGTTGCGGAAGAATAATTCCAGCCCTGCATGCCACATGGTAAAGGCCGTATGGCCTACTGTAATAATCAGCACTTTTACTAATGAAACGTTCCGAATTAATGCTCGCATTGGCAGCCGCATCGGCAGCCTGTGCATCCACATCCTGCAAATCAGATAAGGCATCCAGGCCGAATATCGTTTTCATAATGACTGATGACCATACGGCCCAGATGATGAGCTGCTATGGCAGCGGCAATGTCCGGACTCCTAATCTGGACAGGATTGCCGAGGACGGCCTCAAGTTTACCAATGCATTCGTGGCCAATTCGTTAAGCGGTCCTTCCCGAGCTTGCATACTTACCGGGAAACACAGCTGTGCGAACCATTTCTACAGCAATTCCGGCGATGTCTTCGACTTCAGCCAGACCACATTCCCGAAGCTCCTGCAGGAAGCCGGCTATCAGACTGCGATGGTGGGCAAGCTTCATCTCGAGGCCAATCCGACCGGTTTCGATTTCTGGGAGATTCTTCCCGGCCAGGGCGACTATTACAATCCGGAATTCATCAGGATGGACGGCTCGAGGGTCGTGGAGAAGGGCTATGTGACCGATATAATCACCGACAAGAGCCTGGAATGGCTTGAGAACGGAAGGGACAAGTCGAAGCCTTTCTGCATCATGATACATCATAAGGCCACCCATAGGAACTGGCTGCCTGACCTTAAGTATCTTAATGAATATGAGGATGTAACATTCCCTATTCCGGAGACCTTCAATGATGACTATGCGGGCCGCGCCGCTGCGCAGAAGCAGGAAATGAACATAGCCAGGGATATGGACATCGCCTATGACATAAAGATGTTCAGGGAGGGCGACAAGACAAGGCTTTCCGGTCTGTATCAGAGTTATATCGGCCGTCTTGATCCTGAGGACAGGGCTGTATACGATGAATTCTACAAGGGCCTGACCGATGATTTCCATAAGAAGAATCCTGAAGGCGAGGACATGGCCGAGTTCAAGTTCCAGAGATATATGAGGGACTATGCCAAGGTTCTGAAGAGCCTTGATGACAATGTGGGACGGGTCCTGGACTATCTCAGGGATGCCGGGCTGGACAAAAACACCCTCGTTGTCTATACCTCCGACCAGGGCTTCTACATGGGCGAGCACGGCTGGTTCGACAAGCGTTTCATGTACGAGGAGTCTATGCATACCCCATTGATAATGAGACTTCCGGAAGGCTTTGACCGCCGCGGGGAAGTCAAGGATATGGTGCAGAACATTGACTTTGCCCCGACCTTCCTCGAACTTGCCGGAGTCAAGGTTCCGGAGGAAATGCACGGAATCTCCCTTGTCCCGCTCCTGAAAGGGGAGAAGCTGGACAGGAAGTCATTGTTCTACCATTTCTACGAATATCCTGCCGAGCACATGGTAATGAGACATTTCGGAGTGAGGACGGAAAGATACAAACTCATACGGTTCTACGGTGACGGGGAATTCTACGAGCTTTACGACCTGGAGAATGACCCGGCCGAGCTTCATAATCTCTACGGAAAGCCGGAATATGAGAATCTCGCTGACAGCCTGAAAGTTGAGCTGGCGAGACTGCGGGAAGAGTACGGCGACACCGAGGGCACGATGTGAAAAATACGGAAAAATTCTTCATGAAAAGGAATTTTTGCCTAAATTTGCATCCCTGATAAACGTTAACAAATAACATAAGTTCCGTGCAGCGGAACATTAACCAAATCAGGTATGAACACAAAGTATGTCTTCGTCACCGGAGGTGTAGCCTCCTCCCTCGGTAAAGGAATCATTGCCGCATCATTGGCTAAGCTTCTACAGGCCAGGGGATTAAGAGTCACCATCCAGAAATTTGACCCCTACATCAACATAGACCCGGGTACATTGAATCCCTATGAGCACGGCGAGTGCTACGTTACGGATGACGGTGCGGAGACAGACCTCGACCTCGGACATTACGAGAGGTTCCTGGGCGTTCATATGACCAAGGCCAACAATGTCACCACCGGAAAGGTTTACCATACCGTCATTACCAGGGAGCGCGAGGGCGCATATCTCGGAAAGACGGTCCAGATCATTCCCCACATTACCGATGAAATCAAGAGGAGGATGCTGCTTCTCGGAAAGACCGGGCAGTTCGACATCATCATCACCGAGGTCGGCGGCACCGTCGGCGACATGGAGTCCCAGCCCTTCCTTGAGGCCATAAGGCAGCTCCAGTGGGAAATGCCTGAGGAAGATCTGGCCAGCATACACCTGACTCTCGTGCCATATCTGAGAGCGGCCAAGGAGCTCAAGACCAAGCCTACCCAGCATTCTGTCCAGATGCTCCAGCAGGCCGGTGTTCACCCTGATGTCATCGTCTGCCGCACGGAGAAGGAGCTTACTCCGGAAATCAGAAGGAAGGTCGCGCTTTTCTGCAATGTAAAGCCCGGTCACGTAATCCAGTCAATAGACGCTCCTTCCATCTACCAGGTTCCGCTCAATATGGAGCATGAGGGTCTGGACGAGATGATACTCAGCCATTTCGGCCTCAATCACCTGCCGGAACCGGACTTCACGAAGCTCAATGCCTTCCTTGACCGGCTCTACAACCCGAAGCGTCACGTCGACATTGCCCTGGTCGGCAAATACGTGGAGCTTCAGGATGCCTACAAGTCAATTCTGGAGTCATTCGTGCACGCCGGTGCCGCCAATGAATGCGAGGTGAAGGTGCATACCATTCAGAGTGAGCACATTGACGCTTCCAACGTGGCTGAGAAACTCTCCGGAATGGATGCCGTCCTGGTGGCCCCCGGATTCGGCGAGAGGGGTCTGGAGGGAAAGATCGCAGCCATCAGGTATGTCCGCGAGCATGACATTCCGTTCTTCGGAATCTGTCTCGGAATGCAGATGTGCGTGGTGGAATTCGCACGCAATGTGCTTGGCCTTCAGGGAGCAGCGTCCACTGAGCTGGATCCGGCCACTCCATATCCTGTAATTGACCTGATGGAGGACCAGAAGAGCACCACCATCAAGGGGGGAACAATGCGTCTGGGCGCATATTCCTGCCGTCTGGATAAGGACTCCCTGGCCTTCAGAATATACGGTTCAGAGATTGTAAGTGAAAGACACAGACATAGATACGAGTTCAATGGGGATTACCTCGAGAGAATGGAGGCAGCCGGAATGAAGGCTTCGGGACGCAATCCGGAGACTGGTCTGGTGGAGATTGTGGAGATACCTTCGCATCCGTTCTTCATCGGAGTCCAGTTCCATCCTGAACTCAAGAGCACCCCTGAGGTACCTCAGCCGATTTTCGTGGCGTTCGTGAAGGCTGCCATCGCAAACCGCGCGAAGAGGGAGCCGCAGGAATAAATTATTCGAGACAATGATATTGAAACGACTTGCCAAACTTCTGGCATTATTGCCGCTGATATTCAACCTCTCCTGTGCGGATGCGGGTGTGAAGCACTATAAATTGCAGGTAGTCAATACTTTCCCGCATGACAGGACTTCCTATACACAGGGCCTCTTCTTTTATGACGGAAATATGTACGAGAGTACGGGCCTGAACGGGAAATCCACATTCAGGAAGGTTGAAATCAAGACGGGCAAGGCGCTTTCAAGGCTGGATTTCGACAGGAAGTACTTCCTGGAGGGCTCTGTGGAGAAGGACGGGAACATATATATGCTTACCTGGGAGAACAATCTGGCCTTCGTGTATGATGCGGCCACCCTCCGGTACAAGGCATCCTATTCCTATCCCCGCGAGGGATGGGGACTTACGACAGACGGAAAGTCACTGATAGCCAGCGACGGGTCCTCGTATCTCTATTTCATGGACGATGCCTTCAATGTGCAGAGAAAGCTCAATGTCAGGATGGAGGGAAGGCCTGTGAAGTTTCTCAATGAACTCGAGTACATCGACGGGCGCATCTGGGCCAATGTATATATGTCGGATATGATCCTCATCATCCATCCGTCAAGCGGGAACGTGGAGGGCGTCATTGACTGTACGGGATTGCTGCCCAGACAGTTGCATTTCGATGATACGGATGTGCTGAACGGCATTGCGCATAATCCGGAGGACGGCAGGATCTATCTTACGGGTAAGAACTGGTGCCGCCTTTACGAAGTGAAGATAGTGGAAAAATAGTCCCGCGCCTGCGGGTACAGAATATATTATTAACCAAGCTTGGGGTACTGAGGAGGGCATTGAGGCCGATCCGAAGTTGAGATTATACCCATTAACCTGATTCGGTCAATACCGACGTAGGGAACGCTGATCTCATGCGCCGCTGTGCGCGCCCCTTGCATAAACTCAAAATTATGCGAGGTTTATTTTTTATCCTTACTGCCGCAATCGCAGCGGCGCCGGCATTCGCCGGAAATCCGGCCACCGGAAATGATGGGGTGGCAGAAAGCCACGACAGAGTGGAAAAGCTTGACAGCGTGATAGTTTCCGCCTCCAGGGCAGGCAAATCGACTCCAGTGACCTACACGATGGTCGGAAAGGAGCAGCTCAGGTCTTCCAACCCGATCAATTCCCTTCCTATGCAGCTCAATCTGACACCTTCTGTTGTCGCTGTAAATGAGGGAGGTACGGGAATCGGCTACTCCAAGATGACAGTCAGGGGCTCGAAAGGTTCCCAGATCAATGTCACCCTGAACGGCATCACCCTCAATGATGCGGAGTCCCAGGAGGTGTTCTGGGTCAATATCCCTTCATTGTCCAACATCCTGAGTTCCGTGCAGGTACAGCGCGGTCTCGGTACATCTGCAAATGGTGCGGGAGCATTCGGAGCCAGCATCAACATGAGCACCGCCGCGGTCGGCATTGAACCTTATGCCGCTTTCGACGTGGCCGCCGGTTCGTACAACACCTTCATGACCACCGTGTCCGCCGGCACAGGCCTTACCCGCTCCGGTGTATATTTCGATGTCGCATATTCGAGAAACTACACCGACGGATACATCCGCAACGCCAAGGCCAAGGTTCAGTCCGCATTTGCCGCCCTGGGCTGGATGAATGAGCGCAACTCATTGAAACTCACTTATCTTATGGGAGACCAGCATACGGGCATCACCTGGAACGGCATTGACATTTCAATGGCCTATGACAAGGAGGACCGCAAGTACAATGAGGCTGGCCAGTACTATGACGAACTCGGAAATGTCAGATACTATGACAATGACACCGACAACTACCCCCCGCATCATCTCCAGCTCAACTACACCCGCCAGTTCGGGGAAAGGGTTTACTGGAGCACCACGTTGAACTGGACCAAGGGCGACGGCTGGTATGAGAACTACAAGGCAGACAAGAAGTTCACCAAATACGGCTTCCCGTCCGATTTCACCTTCACCCGCGACGGAGTCGAATACACGGCTTCTTCGAAGAGCGACTTCATCATCCGCAAGTCCATGGCGAACAACTATTATGTTGTCAATTCCGACGTGAAATACAAGGGGGACAAGCTGAACATAACCGGCGGCGTGAACCTTTCCCAGTACAACGGCAACCATTATGGTGAAGTGCTCTGGAATGAGATACTTGGCGACGAATACGACTATGACGGCAGATATCCTGTCAGCGCTGAGAACGAGTGGTACTACAGCAGGAGCATAAAGCGGGAGGCCAATTTGTTCGCAAGAGCCGAATATTCTCCGCTTTCCTGGCTCACGGCCTATCTCGACCTGCAGTACAGGGGAGTTTCCCTGAAAATGTCCGGTATCGACGATGAGGACGATCTGGATATCGGCTACAGGACCAGCTGGAATTTCTTCAACCCGAGGGCCGGCCTTACTTTCCGCAAGGATTATCACAAGGCTTATGTGAGCGCTGCCCTGGGCAATCGCGAACCTGGCAGGAGCGATATCAAGGAAGTCATCATCACCAACAATCTGGGCGGGTCCAGGCCGGATCTGAAGCCGGAGAAGATGGTCGATGTCGAGATCGGCTACGAGTTCGCATCGGAGAAGGTCACGGCAAGCGCCAATCTTTACTTTATGGAATACTTCGACATGCTTCTCGAAACCGGCCGTCTTTCGGATGTCGGATATGCCATCAAGGAGAATGTCGGCAGGGCTTACAGGAGGGGCGCAGAGCTGGCTGTGGCCTGGCAGGCCGCTCCATGGGTAAGGCTTGACGCCAATGCCACATTGAGCATGAACAGGATCAGGAACTATGTCGAGTACTATACGGTAATCGATGAGGACTGGAATGAAAAAGGCCAGAAGGCTGTCGAGTACGGAACCACGAGAATGCTTATGTCACCTTCGGTGGTCGGATTTGTCCAGCTTACCTTCAACCCATTCCGGACTGTCTGCAGCAACTCGTTGAAAACCACCGCTTTGACCCTGAATGGAAAGTATGTCGGAAAGCAGTTCCTTGACAATACCGCAACAGAAAGCCGCAGTATTCCGGGCTATTATGTGATGAACCTTTCGCTTACTCACGAGTTCAGCCTCCGCCACGGAAAACTCGGTCTCGGTGCCTATGTCAACAACCTGCTGAACAATATGTACATCGCTGACGGATGGTGCTGGAAGAACATGATGGAGAACGACGGCTCTATTGTGGACGGCGTGGGCGTATTCCCTCAGGCTCCTGCAAACTTCATGATAAGGGCTTCCTATAAATTCTGATTGAAATGATGCTTTCGTGCGGCCACCAAGGTACTTGGCGGCCGTATTTGTTTGTATCCTATTGATTTTTTGCATTTATTGTCTATATTTGTCAAATGAACTTAATAAAATGTAATATGAAAAAGAAACTATTTATCTGGATGGCGGCAGCCTGTACCGCACTCATGGCCGCCATGGTTTCCTGTGAGACACACGACGTGGGAGAGAATGAGGATGATGGGAATAATGGGGATGAACCGGCCAATGTGGATGTTTCAATGACGGGGATATGGACAATTGACCCGGATGCCATTTCTGGCCTCTCCGGTCTTTATATCCATCAGTTCAGGATTAATGAGGACGGAACCGGTGAGGTGCTGTATGTTGATCTGAATGATACCGAATTCCTTTACGATTATACTGTAAAACTCACTGTCAAGGAAGATGACAACAGCATCGAATTCACCATTGATGATGTGACACCTGAAACAAAAGTGTCTGTAAAATATCAGCTGGATGAGCAGAACCGGCTCAATCTTGCTTTTGGAGATGCAGGCACAGCTTATACCTACATAAAGGCGGAGGAATGGGGTGACTTCGGCCTCACCACGGTCTTTACCGGCAGCTGGGTGTCTGATGACAGCTATGACAAGATGTATCTGAATGTGGAGGAATACGGGTTTCTGGAGAGGGGCTCTCATGGCGTATATGTGGACAAGGACAATAACGAATATCCTTGTAAGGTAATGCAGGCTCATGATGCGATAAAATATTATGAGCTGAGTCTCTTCAAGCTCATTGAAGGACCTAAGTCCGGTGAAGAGATGGCCGTCCCTTTAAATATGAATGGTTGGAACAACTATTCACATTTCACTGATCCTGTGCGGGATGGAGATAAACTTAAAGTGAATGTGGAAGGTATTCAGCGTACCCTCAAGCCAATGAAGGAGTGGCCGTTCAGTAATTTTGATGACATTTACACACCTCCGGAACCAGGAGAACAAGGTTAGTTGGATGTTTATCTGTTAAGCGACAATGAGAATTGACATACTGTCGGTGGTCCCGGAGCTCCTGGACTCGCCTTTGAGTTATTCGATAGTCGGCCGGGCCATTAAGAAGGGCCTGGTCGAAATTCATGTGCACAATATCCGCAAGCACGGAATCGGGCCGCGCCAGACGGTGGACGACTACTGCTATGGCGGTGATGCCGGTATGGTGATGATGGTCGAGCCTGTGTTCAGGATGATAAATGAACTCACGGCCGAGAGACATTATGATGAGATCATCTATATGTCCCCGGACGGGGAACAGCTCACCCAGGGCATTTCCAATGAACTGTCTCTGAAGGAGAACATCATCATTCTCTGCGGCCATTACAAGGGTATTGATGAGCGTATCAGGGAGCATCTGATAACCAGGGAGATCTCAGTCGGAGACTATGTGGTCAGCGGGGGAGAGATTCCTGCCGCCCTGCTCGCGGACTCCATTGTGAGGCTTATTCCCGGGGCATTGACAGACGAGACATCGGCCCTCAGCGACAGCTTCCAGGACGGTCTGGTATCGCCTCCGGTATATACCCGGCCGGCGGAGTTCAACGGGTGGAAGGTGCCGGATGTCCTGCTCAGCGGGAATCCGAGGCTGATTCAGGAATGGCAGATGCAGCAGGCTCTGGAGCGCACCAGAAGGCTGCGTCCGCATCTTCTGGACGGGGAATAAGAGGCTTCTTTACAAAATCTTAAAACTTTTTAATGAAAAATTTGCAGATTGAAATATTTGCCGTATATTTGCAATCGCAAAAGATAAAACGTTAAAGAATTTTTAAATCGATCGGCCCTAAGGGCACATAACCAACTGATAAAACCTGATTCAGGGTAACACTCGACTAATAAGACAACAGCAAGGGCTGGCGCGATGTCAGCCCTTGCTGTTTGATGGTGATTATGGCTGACGACAGCGTAAAAATCCGCACAAATGTCTTTGTTTAACTATTTTTAGTTATATTTGTGAGTTGTAAATATATAATTGTTTCTCATTATGAATGAAGAATTGAATCCTGACGTACAAAATGCGCCAGATGTACTTGAAAGTCCTGTCGTCGTAGAGGCGGAGGCGGAAATGCCGAATTATTCAGAAATGTCACTTGCCGAGCTTTCGCAGCTTTTTGAGGAACTCGCCGCAAGCGAAGACAGGATGAAGAGATCCAAGGAAGCGGATGCCATCAAGGCCGCATTTTACAAGCGGCTGTCCAAGGAGCGTTCTGCAACCTTGGGAGTCGAGGAGGGTGAAGCGGCAGTGGCTGAGGAGAACGGAGAGCCCGCAGACGAGACGGTAGTTCCTGATGACGTGGAGAACGGTGAGCAGGAGAGCGGCGATTCTGCGCCGTTGAATCCGTTTACGGCACTTGAGAACGGCTTCAAGGCCGTCTATGCCAGATACAAGAAGGAGCGTGCGGAGTTCAACCGCAGGCAGGAGGCAGAGAGGGAGGAGAATCTGGTCAGGAAGCAGGCCGTGATTGACGATCTGAAGGCCCTTGTGGAGAACCAGGAGGATCTTGGGACAGCCTTCCCGGCATTCCGTGAACTGCAGGCGAGATGGCGTGCTGTAGGGCCGGTTCCTGTACAGAGTTTCAGGAATCTGAATGACACCTATCAGTTCTATGTAGAGAAATTCTATGATAAAGTCCAGATAAACAGGGATCTGCGCGACCTTGACTTCAAGAAGAACCTCGAAGCCAAGGAGGAGTTCTGCCAGATGGCGGAGAGACTTTCCGAAAATGAGGATATCGTGGACGCTTTCAAGGAGCTCCAGAAACTCCATGAGCAGTGGAAGGAGTTCGGCCCTGTGGCCAAGGAATACAGGGACATGATATGGGACAGGTTCAAGGCTGCCACATATGTCATCAACAAGAAATACCAGGCTTATTTCGAAGCTCAGAAGGAGAAGCAGGTAGAGAATCTCGCTGCAAAGTCCGCACTCTGCGAAAAGGTCGAGGCGATAGCTGACAAGGAGGACATTTCCGGTTCGAATGAATGGAATGCGCTTTCAAAGGCCATTGAGGAGATTCAGAAGGAGTGGAAGACCATAGGGTTCGCATCCAAGAAGGAGAACCAGAAGATTTATGACCGCTTCCGCGCCGCCTGCGACAAGTTCTTTGCCCGCAAGCGCGAGTTCTATGTGCAGTTCAAGGACAGCATGAACTCCAACCTGGAGAAGAAGATGGCCATCATCGAGGAGGCAGAGAGCCTGAAGGACAGCACGGAATGGAAGAAGACCGCAGACAGGCTGATCAATCTCCAGAACCAGTGGAAGGAAATCGGCGCTGTGCCCCGCAAGAAGTCCGAAATGCTCTGGAAGCGTTTCAGGGCCGCCTGCGACGCATTCTTTGCAGAGAGAGACAAGCATTCAGCCGAGAACAGCTATTCGGCTAACCTGAAGGCCAAGAAGGCTCTCATTGAGGAAATCAAGGCATACGTTCCTTCTGAGGAACTGCCTGAGGCCGAGGCCCGCAAGGCATTCGCCGAGAGATGGCAGGCCATCGGTTTCGTGCCTTTCAAGGAGAAGGACAAGATCCAGGCTGCCTACAATGAGGCCATGAAGGCCAGGTTCGGCGCATCCGCAAGGGGAGGACGCCAGGCTTCCCGCGGAGGCAGTCCCGTAAGGTCCGAGAAGGACAGGCTGATCGCAAAATACAACAAGCTCCAGCAGGATATCGATACTTACGAGAACAATATCGGATTCTTCGCAATGTCCAAGAACTCCCAGCCGCTGATCCAGCAGATGCAGGAGAGGATCGAGGCTGCCAAGGCTGAACTCAAAGAGCTTGAGAACCAGATTCATACATTAGAGGAGACAGAGGAATAAGATGGACAAGAATACTATCACAGGATTCGTGCTGATCGGACTGATTCTTTTCGGTTTTACCTGGTACCAGTCGAGGCAGTACGACAAGCAGATAGCCTATCAGGCTCAGCTTGATTCCATTGCAGCGGTAGAGAGGGCGGCCGGGATGGCCGCGGAGAGCATTGCTGATTCGCTTCTGGCTTCGGCGGCCGAAGAAGGTGCAGCTGCTCCGGTTCAGGGAAAAGCGGCGATATACAAGGACTCCCTGCTCAACCTCGCATCCGGGGGAGAGGAAAGGATCGTCACCATTTCCAATGACAAGATCGAGGTGGCCTTCACCACGAAGGGAGCGCAGCCTTATTCTGCCAAGGTAAAGGAATACAGGAATTACGACAGCACCGACCTCTATATCTTCCGTCCGGGTGCCAGTGAGATGGGAATCGGCATCTATGCGGGCGAGACCATCAATACGAAGGATTTCTACTTCGATGTCATCGAGGCGACGGACAGTTCCGCAGCCTTCAGCCTCCAGTTTGCCGGCGGCGGAAGCATCATACAGAGATACGCCCTTTCCGAGGGCTCGTACATGATGACCAATACGTTGACATTCAAGGATATGGACAATGTCATTCCTAAGAATGCCACATTCTGCGATTTTGACTGGGCCCTCACAATTCCGAGAATGGAGAAGGGCTATAAGAACGAGATGCAGTATTCGAAGGTCGACTATTATTTCGACGGGGAGAAGAAGCCTGAGGAGATCGGCCGCGGCAGGAATGCATCCAAGAGAATTGAGAACAGCTTGGAGTGGTTTGCATTCCAGCAGCAGTTCTTCTCCGCCATCGTCCGCCCGGACAGCAGGTTCTCATCCGGTCAAGTATCTGTGGAATTCCACCCGGAAGATGATCCCCAGCGTAACTTGATGGACTGCGGGGCGAAGATGAGAAGCGGATTCCAGATTTCCGACAACGTGGTGATGGTCAAGGACTTCTATCTTGGACCAAACCATTATCAGACCCTTAAGTCATACGGTCGGAAATATGAGAAGATCATCCCTCTCGGAGGCTGGCTCGTGGGCTGGTTCACGAAATTCGTGATCATCCCTCTCTTCAACTTCCTGCACAGGTTCATTTCCAATTTCGGTATCATCATCCTTCTTATGACATTGTTCATAAAGATTGTGGTTCTTCCGTTCTCCTACAAGTCTTATTCTTCCTCCGCAAAGATGCAGGCCATAAAGCCGGAGATTGACAAGCTGAACGAGAAGTATCCGAAGGAGGAAGACGCCCTCAAGAAGCAGCAGGCGATGATGGACATCTACAAGCGGGCCGGAATCAACCCTATGGGAGGCTGCCTCCCTATGCTGCTCCAGTTCCCTATACTCTGGGCGATGTTCAGGTTCTTCCCGGCCTCCATAGAGCTGCGCCAGCAGTCCTTCCTCTGGGCAGACGACCTCAGCGCATACGACTCGATCATTGACTTCGGAATGAGGATTCCTCTCATCGGAGACCACATCTCGCTGTTCGCCCTGCTCATGGCCCTCTCGATGTTCTTCTACTCGAAGATTTCAATGCAGGGCCAGATGTCCGGAAATGATCCTAACACAGCGTCGATGAGATTCATGAGCGTCTATATGATGCCGATCATGATGTTCTTCATCTGTAACAGCCTCTCGTCCGGATTGAGCTACTACTACCTGCTCTCGAACCTCATAACAATGCTGGAGACCTTCATCATCAAGAAGTTCTTCGTGCGTCCCGAGGATGTTCTGGCCAGGCTCAAGGCTTCGGAAGGGAAGCCGCAGCCGAAGAGCAAATGGCAGAAGAGGCTTGAGGAGGCCCAGAAAATGCAGCAGCAGATGCTGAAGGAACAGAACAAGAAAGCGAAAAGATAATGTCGATTGCTTCTGAAATAAACAGAATAAAAAGCGGACTGCCACAAGGAGTACATCTTGTGGCAGTTTCCAAATTCCATCCGGCCGAGGCTGTGATGGAGGCATACAATGCAGGTCAGCGCATTTTCGGAGAAAGCCGTCCGCAGGAATTTGCAGCGAAGTGCAAAGAATTGCCGGAGGATATCCAATGGCATTTCATCGGACATCTCCAGACCAACAAGCTGAAGCTTGTATTGCCTTATGTGTCTATGGTTCAATCTGTTGACTCTGAGCACCTGCTCAATGCAATCAATGCGTGGGGAGTGAAGGAGGGGAGAAGGGTGAACATTCTCCTGGAACTTCATCTCGGGGCCGAGGAGACCAAGCAGGGATTCTCCGCAGAGGAAATCGATGATATTCTGTCCAGGGCCCGAGAATATGACGGAGTGAATTTCTGCGGACTGATGGGAATGGCCACCAATACCGATGACGAGGCTGTCATTAGGGCTGATTTCCAGAGGATTGCAGATTTGCATGAAAGACTGCGCAGGGAGCATCCGGAGCTGGCGGAATTCTCCTCCCTTTCAATCGGGATGTCGCACGACTACAGGATTGCATTGGATTACAATCCCACATACGTCCGGATCGGCACGGCTATTTTCGGCCCGAGGGTTTAGTAATCCTCAAAAAATAACCTGCATCATCCTTGAAAATCCGCCTGACTCAGTCCTTTCTGAGTTCGGCAATCATTGCATCCGCAACAGCTTCAGAGGCTCCGCTTCCTCCGAGGGAATTGCGGATTTCTTTGTATCCGGACAGCATTGCATTCCTGTATTCCGCATCCTCGATCAGGCGTCTTACCTCATTGACGACATTGTCAGCTGTGAAGAAGTCCTGGATCAGCTCGCGGAAGCAGGTGCGGCCGAGTATGAGATTGCCGAGACTGATGAAATTTATCCTGATAATCTGCTTCGCAATGGCGAAATTCAGCCGCATTCCCTTGTAGGCAACCACTTGCGGAGTACCTATCAGCGCTGTTTCAAGCGACGCTGTACCGGAATTCACGACTGCGGCTTCCGAATGGCGTATGACAGCGTAACTCTGGTTGAATATCACCTTCATATAGGATTCGCGCCCCTTCGTCCATTCTCTGTAATCTTCTTCCGAACGGGTAGGTGCTGCGGCTATCAGGAATTGATAATCAGCATATTGCGGGATTTCTCTGAGCTTGTCGGCGAAGGCTGCGAAGGTAGGCATCATCGTAGAGATCTCGCCGTTCCTCGAACCTGCCAGCAGGGCTATCGAAGGCCTGTCCCCGAGCGAATTGGCTCTGAGGAATTCCTCCCTGTCCATATGCATCAGCGGTGAATTGTCGATGGCGTCCAGCAGGGGATTGCCCTTGTAGATGAAATCCACGCCCTTGCCGGTAAAATATGGGATTTCAAATGGGAAGACAATGAAGAGTTTGTCCACATATGCCTTGATTTTCTTTACCCTGCTCTCCCGGGAAGCCCAGACCTTGGGGGCAATGTAATAGAATACCTTGAAGCCCTTCCTGTGGGCAAATTCTGCAACGCGGAAATTGAAGCCCGGAAAGTCTATGAGAATCACTGCGTCCGGCTGCGATTCCATAATGTCCGCGAAACAGCGCTTGAACCTGTCGGCATAGACCCTGGCCTTGAAAAGGACCTGTACGAAACCGATCACAGCCCCGTCCCTGTAGTCCTGGACAAGTCCATTGCCGCTCTGGTTGGCCTTGTAGACCTCGTTCATGAGATTGCCTCCCCAGAATCTTATATCGGCCTCCGGGTCGCGGGCATACAGGCCCTTCATCAGATTGGAGCCGTGAAGGTCACCGGAAGCTTCGCCAGCTATGATATAGTATTTCATTGAATGTCAGATTATCAGGCAAAATTTCTGTCTATCTCCAGCTGCTCCTTTATCTCGTAGTCAGTGGAATCTATCATGCATGGGCAGACAGCTATGTAGCCTTCTGCCATCAGGTGGTGGTCAGCCTGACCTGTATTGGTCGGGTCGTCCTGGAAGTCACCCACCATCATATACAGTTTCTCTCCCGGTTCGACCATGGCTTCCGAAGACTGGCCGAGCATCTCGGGAGTTATGCCGTGATGTCTGAGCCTTTCCGGGTCCCATTCGCGGAACTCCCTGACCCATATGCCTTTACCCTGGCAGGCTCGGCGCACTCCCTTGATCCGGTCTGCCGGTATGCCGGGGAAATTGACATTGTAGTAAAGCCCAGGCTTTTTCGGGTCCGTGGCCAGGAGGTTCCTGAAAATCTCCGGAAAATATTTCCTGACGGCGCTGAAATCGGCATCCGGATTGAGCGAGTCCAGGGACAAGCCTATTGACAGGATTCCGTTAAGGGCACCTTCCCTGGCTGCCCCGAGGGTGCCGGAGTAGCAGGAAGCCGAAGCCGCATTGGAACCGTGGTTGATGCCGCTGACAATCACGTCCGGCTTATGCTCGAGAAACTGGAAATTGAGTCCGTACTTGATGCAGCTCGCAGGCGTGGCGTCAAGGTAGGACCAGGTTCCCGGACCCTCTTCAGGCAACTCCTTGTAAGCCACCTGTCTGAATCCGAGGGATACCGCCATTCCCATTCCGGACTGGTGCTTCTTCGGGGCGATGACAGTGACATCGCCGAAGCTGCTCATGATTTCCGCCAGAACGTGTATGCCCTTGGCGCGGTAACCGTCGTCATTTGTCAGTAATATGTTCATATTAAACGATATAGTTACACTTTTGACTAAAAAAACCATACAAAGATATATAATAATTCATTTTTTTGGTGTATTTTTGCATTGATTTTGAAGGGAGATAATCCCGGATGATTTTGAAATCAAAGTATAACTTAATTTTATAATTCAATTAGAAATGGTAAAACTTGGTATTAACGGATTCGGTCGTATCGGCCGTATGGTTTTCCGCGCAGCCGTTGAGAATTTCTCAAACGACATCGAAGTTGTAGGTATCAACGATCTTCTCGATCCGGATTACCTCGCTTACATGCTGAAGTATGATTCAGTTCACGGAGCATTCAAGGGCGAAGTTTCTGTAGAGGGCAACACTCTTATCGTAAACGGAAAGAAGATCCGCCTCACCGCTGAGATGGATCCTGCAAACCTCAAGTGGAACGAGGTTGGTGCAGAGGTTGTTGTTGAGTCAACCGGTCTCTTCCTTACTGACGAGAAGGCTCGCAAGCACATCGAGGCTGGCGCAAAGAAAGTCATCATGTCCGCTCCTTCAAAGGACGCTACGCCAATGTTCGTATACGGTGTCAATGACAAGACTTATGCAGGTCAGGACATCATCTCCAACGCTTCCTGCACAACCAACTGTCTTGCTCCTATTTCCAAGGTTCTCGACGAGAAGTTCGGCATCGTTCGCGGTCTCATGACTACCGTTCACGCTGCTACCGCTACCCAGAAGACCGTTGACGGCCCTTCAAAGAAGGACTGGAGAGGTGGCCGCGGTATCCTCGAGAACATCATCCCTTCTTCAACAGGTGCTGCAAAGGCTGTAGGCAAGGTTCTTCCTCAGCTCAACGGCAAGCTCACAGGTATGTCACTCCGTGTTCCTACCTCTGACGTTTCCTTCGTTGACCTCACTGTAGAGCTCAAGAAGGAGTGCACCTACGAGGAGATCTGCGCTGCTATGAAGGAGGCTTCTGAGGGCGAGCTCAAGGGCGTTCTCGGATACACCAACGAGGCTGTCGTTTCTACCGACTTCCGCAACGATTCCCACACTTCCATCTTCGATGAGAAGGCAGGTATCCAGCTCGACGGCACCTTCGTAAAGGTTTGCGCATGGTATGACAACGAGTGGGGTTACTCAAACAAGGTTCTCGAGATGGCCCGCGTCATCACAAAGTAATCTTGGAGTTGCTCTGACAACTGAGAGGCTGACAGAAATGTCGGCCTCTTTTTTTTGCCTTTGCTGAAATGATTGTGTAAATTTGCGTCCGCAAAAATTCATTGACAATGATTACAATAGACGGAAGACTGACATTGGAAAGCATCGAGGCTGTGCTTTACGGAGGGGAGAAGATAGAGATTGCAGCCGGAATGCGCGCCAGGGTCATTGAAAGCTACGAGTTCCTGAAGGAATTCTCCAGAGACAAGGTCATTTACGGGATCAATACCGGATTCGGCCCGATGGCACAGTGGAGGATTGATGACGGACATCTGAACGAATTGCAGTACAATATAATACGGAGCCATTCCACCGGTGCGGGAGAGAGGCTTCCGGACATCTGCGTGAAGGCGGCCATGATTTCCAGGCTCATGACCTTCCTGCAGGGACATTCGGGAGTTCACGTCAGCCTTGTGGACTTGCTCGTGGAATTCATCAACAGGGACATATGCCCGGTTATTCCTAGACACGGAAGTGTAGGAGCCAGCGGTGACCTGGTGCAGCTTGCGCATCTCGCATTGGCATTGATAGGGGAGGGCGAGGTTTCGTACAAGGGGGAAATCCGTCCGTCTGCGGAAGTTCTGGCGGAGAATGGTCTTGAGCCTCTGAGGATGCATATCCGGGAAGGCCTTGCCGTAACCAATGGCACGGCCGTGATGACCGGAATCGGCACAGTGAACTGGATCAAGGCTTCCAGAATGCTGAAATGGTCTGTGCTGCAGTCGGTTATGCTCAATGAGACGGTCTCCTCGTACGACGATTTCATGTCCGGGGTGCTGAACGGGATGAAACATCATCCGGGCCAGATCCGGATTGCCGCGATGATGCGGAGTTTCGCTGCCGGCAGCGGCCTTCTGAGAGACCGTCAGGCGGAACTCTTCCATAAGAGCGAGGAAAAGGTTTTCGAGAAGAAAGTCCAGCCATATTATTCGCTCAGATGCATTCCGCAAATACTCGGACCTGTGGCTGAAGAAATCGAATCTGCAAGGCAAGTGCTTGAGGATGAGATCAATGGGGTCGATGACAATCCTGTTGTGGACAAGGAGAGCCGCAATGTCTATCACGGCGGAAATTTCCACGGGGACTATATTTCCTACGAGATGGACAAGCTTAAAATCTCACTTACCAGGGTGGCGATGCTGGCCGAAAGGCAGATGAACTATCTTTTCCACGACAGAATCAACGGCATACTTCCTCCGTTCCTGAATCTGGGTGTTCTCGGGTTGAACTACGGAATGCAGGCCTGCCAGTTCACGGCCACGTCCACGACAGCCGAATGCCAGACCCTTTCCAACCCTATGTATGTCCATTCTATCCCGAACAACAATGACAATCAGGATGTTGTGAGCATGGGTACCAACTCCGCGCTCATCTGCGCCCAGGTGGTGGAGAACTGCAGCCAGGTGATGGCCATACATCTTATGGCATTGGCGCAGGCTGTGGACTGCCTCAAGGTGGAAAATAAGCTGTCTCCGGCTTCGTCAATGCTTTACCGCAAGGTCAGGGAACTTGTGCCGGCATTTGTGGAAGATACGCCGAAATATATGGAAATAAAGGCTTTGCAGGGATTGGTCCTGAGCCCTGTTCCAGAAGCCTGAATCTCCTGTCAGGGGGACAAGAACTGAAAAAGGAAAACAAATCATATGAAATCACTCAAGGAACTTTACAGGATAGGCCGAGGCCCGTCCAGCAGCCATACAATGGGGCCGATGCTGGCGGCGAGAATATTCCGCTCAGAGCATCCGGAGGCAATCTCATTCAAGGTGACATTGTACGGAAGCCTGGCGGCTACCGGCAAGGGCCACATGACGGATGTCTCCATCATTGACGAGCTTGAACCCGCGGCACCAGTGGAGATAATATGGGAGCCTTCCGTATTTCTGCCATTCCATCCTAATGGAATGAATTTCAAGGCATTGGACAGCAATGGCAATGTCAGCGGGGACTGGACGGTCTACAGTGTCGGAGGGGGAGCGCTGTCTGAAGGGTTCAAGGGAGACAGATTCGAGACCGACCCTGTTTATGATCTTGACAAACTCTCGGACATTCTGAGCTGGTGCGAGGACAAGGGACGAAGCTATTGGGAGTATGTAGGAGAATGCGAGGGCGCTGATATCTGGGATTATCTCAATGAGGCCTGGAAGGCGATGCAGGCTGCCGTGGAGAGGGGAATCGACCACGAGGGTGTGCTGCCGGGTCCGCTCAATCTCGCCAGGAAGGCGCCAACCTATTATGTCAAGGCTACCGGTTATAAGAAATCTCTTCAGACAAGAGGGCTTGTCTATGCATACGCACTTGCTGTCAGCGAGGAGAATGCATCTGGCGGTCAGATAGTTACGGCTCCCACCTGTGGAGCCAGCGGAGTCGTCCCGGCCGTTCTCTATCATCTCTACAAGGGACACGAATTCACGGACAAGAGGATTCTTCATGCAATGGCTACCGCCGGTATCATTGGAAATGTAGTGAAGCAGAATGCTTCCATTTCGGGTGCCGATGTTGGCTGCCAGGGAGAGGTGGGCGTGGCCTGCGCGATGGCTGCTGCTGCAGCCTGCCAGCTCTTCGGCGGAAGTCCTTCACAGATAGAGTATTCTGCAGAGATGGCATTGGAACACCATCTGGGCATGACCTGCGATCCTGTATGCGGGCTGGTTCAGATTCCATGCATAGAGAGGAATGCCTTTGCCGCCACCCGGGCTCTGGATGCCAATCTCTATGCGGCGTTCTCGGACGGAAAGCACCGCGTCTCATTTGACAAGGTCGTGGAAGTCCTCAGGCAGACCGGACATGATATCCCTTCGCTTTACAAGGAGACCAGCGAGGGCGGCCTGGCCAAGGGGTTCAAGCATTGATACTCAATCCTTCAGATAGAGACTGTCCCGTTCGGAGACCTTCGCCTTCGGCTCATCCCTCCCACTGCGCTACGCTTGTGGGTCCCTCCCGTTTACGGAGTCACGGGTGACTACGGGTCCCGAACGGGACAGTCTCTATTCAATATTGCTCTCAATCAGCTCTACCAGGCGGTCAACGGCCTCCTCCTCAGGAACATGACGGAGAACCGGCTCCTTGCCGCGGTAGATTGAGACCTTACCGTTGCCTTCGCCTACATAGCCCCAGTCTGCATCTGCCATCTCGCCGGGACCATTGACAATGCAGCCCATCACCGCTATGACAATGTTCTTCAGATGGCCGGTCCTGGCCTTGACCTTCTCGAATGCGTCCTGGAGATTGTACATCGTCCTTCCGCAGCCGGGGCAGGCAATGTATTCAGGCTTGTAGAAACGCCTTCTGGCGGCCTGCATCAGCTCATCTTCGAGATATGAGCCGGTTCCGGATGCGACAATGTCCACAGGACCGTCTTCCGACATATATGTACCGGAAATCTTCACCTCGTCCAGTTCCTTGTCCAGCAGCCTCTTGCCGAAATCGCAGGAGAAATCGAGAAGCAGCCTTTCACGGCTTGGAGATTCATACACGGCCTCAGCCTTCCTGCCCTCCACTTTAAGTGAGCGGAGAGATGACCTGAGCTTTCCGTCATACCTGTCAGCCAGATATTTTCCTACCGGAATCTCATTGACGGGATCCTCGGTAAGAGAGACGCGGAGGGTGTCTCCGATTCCCTCTGAAAGCAGGGCTGAAATGCCGACGCAGGACTTGATTCTGCCCGAATCTCCGTTGCCGGCCTCGGTCACTCCGACGTGAAGAGGGAAGATTACCCCGCTTTCCTCCATTTTTCGGTATAGACAGCGGTACGCTTCCGTCATAACAAGAGTGTTACTAGACTTTAACGAAATTGTTACATTATAGAAATCATTTGATTTACAGAGATTTATCCACTCCATAGCAGCCTCGGCCATTGCCTGAGGGGTATTGCCGTAGAGATTGGTTATTCTGTCTCCGAGAGAGCCGTGATTGAGGCCAATCCGGATGGCAGTGCCGTTTTCCCGGCATACATCGAGCAGTTTTGAGAGCTGTCTTGAGGCCTCGTCGAAGTCCTTGTGGAAATTTCCGGGATTGATGCGCACTTTCTCCACGAACGGAGCCACTGCGATAGCTGTCTCGGAAGAGAAATGAATGTCTGCCACAAGCGGAGTCATGATACCCTCGGACCTGAGGATTTCCCGGATGGACTTCATATGCGGAACATCCTTCAGTCCCGGGACTGTGATTCTGATAATGTCAGCTCCGGCAGCCGCCATTGCGCGGCATTGCGCCACAGTGTCTTCTACATTGCAAGTATGCGTATTGCACATTGTCTGGACTGCGATGGGGCAGCCTTCTCCGATTCTAATGCAACCGATCTGAGCCTGAATTTTCCGTGTCATTGTAAACTGATGCTTTTGCTTCTTTTCTGAGCGACGCCTTGGTCCGGCCCGTCCTCTTCGTCAGCTGGACGTGGATTCCCGCCGTGATCAGGATGTCGGACGGATAGGCGAAGCGGTAATAATATTCACTGTAGTAGTTCGGCTTGTACAGGGAGCTAAGCGATGCCCTGTAGGTGGCCTGTATGTGGAATTCGATAGGATCGAGGATGAGACCTATGCCTGCCCCGGCCTTCGCACCATAATCAAATCTTCTGTCATAGTCGTGGAACGAATTGGTATAATTAGGGTCCAGACGCTCTCCCTCCCTCTCCACGCTCATCCTGTATCCTGCGTAAAGTCCCAGATTCACAATGAGTTTCAGATGCCATACGTCGATGTGGAGATGGGCCAGCATCGGCACCTCAATGTAGCTGTAGGTGGCCTTGGTCGCCCCGTCCACGCTTTCCTTGTATTCTCCTGTCTCCTTGTCCTTCTTGAAGACATAGCCGTCCTGTCCGAAGAGAACTCCGGTCTGGAAGCCGAAATAAGGCATGTAGCCGAACATCTTCCCGTATCGGGTATATGTGATTCCGAAGTTGTACGGAGTCATCAGCATTCCCTGCCGCTTGGTCGGATTGAAACGCATCTGGCTGAGCGACACTCCGTACTGCACGCCTATCATGGTGTAGTCGTTGATTGCCTTGGCCTTCTTCATCTTCACTGTGTCGAGATACTCGTCCGAGAATGTCGGAATCAGGTCCAGGCTGTCGGTAAGGGGAACGGCGAGACTGTCCCCGCCTGCGGCAATGCTGTCCCGCAGGAAGGTGAGCCTTTCCTTCGCAATGCTGTCCGGAACCGCCTTCACACTGAGAGAATCCGACACTGCCTTCTTCTGCTTCCTTGCCTCGGCATTCTGCGGGACAAGGAATAGAAAGATTGAAGCAACGATTATGAACGATATGGTTTTCTTCATTGCAAATGCTTAATTGTCAAACAGTTTAGCCACGTCGATCTTCTGCTCCATCTCCGTGGATTCCTTGATTGTGATGAGGAATGAACCGTCCCTCAGCTTGTAGAATCTTACCTTTTCAGGCTGCCTGTGTTCCAGGAGATTGCCTGTGTCCACAATGCCGTTGCGGTTCAGATCCTCTGTAATGCGGATCGAATACTTGCCCTCCTTCAGGTATGGGAAGAGCAATGCCGCATCCTTCTCTATTATATATGAGCGCAGGACCTTGTCCCGCTTTTCGTTCAGCAGGTCGATTATGTACTTGTTGTTGACCCCGGTGAGGTTCAATGTCAATGAACTCAGTTTCTCGTCCTTCGGCAATGATACCTTCACTTCCGTGCTGTCATTGTAGAACCCGTTGATATCCCGGAACTTGCGGTATGGCACCTTGAGCTTGTACTCGTATCCTGACATGAGCTTGCCTTCGGGCCGGAGAACATATTTCCTGAGATTGAGGCTGTCCCTTTCCACCTTGAACTTCATCCTGGTATCCCTCTGCTTCGGATCCGTCGCGGTGAGGGTCAGGGAGTCGAAATTCTCATAGATGATAGGGTAGTTGAACTCGATTCCGAAGCCGTACTGCTCCACATTCTCCGGCTCCGCCGTCACTTTCATCACGCAGGTGGTATCTTCGTGCTTGATGTCCCTGCGGGAACTCTTGGATGCGCCTCCGGTCTTTTCCGCCACAAGCTTGATCTGCTCCGTGAATGGGGAGAGGTTTCCGAGGGTGTCTGTCTTCAGATAGTCCACATAGAGATGAAGGGTGTCGGGCATACGTCTCCTGTCATTGATCCAGATTTCGAGGCTGTCCCTTTCAATGTTGAACTGGGTGATGAGCCTGTTGGCGGGGAAACCGCGCACCCACATCGTGTCAATCTGGGCATTCTGGGCCATGAAAGTAATGTAAGCGGAACGTGGGTCCTTTCTTACCTTGTTGACTATCAATTGCTTGGATGGCTTCTCCCGGAACATCAGCAGCTCGTGCTCGGACTTTCTCGCCATACATTTGACTGTGTCCTTCATATCGTATTTCTTGAGTTCCGGCACGTCGTCCGAAGCTATCATGGTAGGACGTATAATGCTGTCTATGAATGCGATACGGTCATTGTCCGGGTCGTAGACATTATTGGAACTTTCATCTTTCACCGCATACAGGCGGTATGTGGTGTCGGCGATATTGCGGAGTGAGAAGTATCCCCAGTCGTCGGTCTTTACTGCTGCATCCGGACGTTTCTTGAAAATCGCCGAGTCGCTGAGGTCCTTGTAAAGCATTACGGTGACCCCCTTCATTGCCTGCAATGTGCTGCAGTCCAGTACAGTACCCGTCATTGCCATGGAATCTATGCGCTCTCCGGTGGAGAACATCAGGGTGTAGCCGGGGAACATGTTGCCCTCGTTGTTGTCGGCAATGGCATTGGTAAGGTCGAGGGTGTAGGTGGTGTTGGAGTCAAGATCCGACTCGAAATACACTATGAGAGACTTTCCCCTCATCCTGTATCTCGGAGTTTTTTCGAGAGGAGGGGAGAGGAAGATCGATTTCGGGTCCTTTACCGTAACGTATTCATTGAATGTTATGGCTATTTCGGTCTTGTGCCGGGGTACGTTGACCGCTCCCGGAAGGGGATTGAGGCCAACGATGACGGGAGGTATGGTATCCTTGTCGCCGCCGGTCGGAGGGGTCGAAGTGTTCGCGCAGGAGTGCGAAAACAGCATCGAGCCAAGTACGAGTGCCACCGGGATGGCCGGGATAAGTTTATCTGCTTTTCTGAACATATTCTAAATCTCTATGCGCATGACATCCTGTATGCCCTTGATATTCTTAAGGTTGTCTATCATTGACTCAAGCACTGTCCTGTCGTGGACGAGCATGTCGATGTAGCCTTCGAAGATGCCGTCCTCGGTGCTGAGGTTGAGTTTCCTCATGTTTACGCCCATGGCTACTGAAATGTAGCCGGTAATCTCATTCAGCAATCCGATCCTGTCGATTCCTTTCAGCATTATCCTGACCGGGAATGCAGTCCCGGCGGAGGTGTCCCATTTCAGCTTGACAATGAGATTGCCGTGCTTGGAAGCCAGTTCTCCGGCAGTGCTGCAGGTCTTCTTGTGCACGGTAATCGTGCCGTCAGGGTTCTTGAAGCCCACTACGGGGTCTCCAGGAATAGGACGGCAGCAATCCGGAATGACATATCGGATTCCGTCATTCTGACTGTTTATTACATATTCCTTGCCGGATTTCGGCCACTTGAAGTTCCATGGCAGCCTCCAGAAGCCTTTTTCCTTGCGGGTACCTACCAGTTCCGCAATTCTGGCCGGCTTGATGAAGCCTATTCCGTATCTGAAGAGCATTTCTTCAGGATTCTTCAGTTCGAGGGCTGCAGCGAGATTCCTCGCCGTCATATCGTCATATCTGGCGCCGAGGTTCTCAAGCTGCTCTGCCAGAGCGGTTTTTCCGGCATTGACATAACGCGCCTTGTCCGCGCGGAACCAGTCCATCACAATGCTTATGGCGTGCCTGGTCTGCAGGAAGTCGAGCCATTCCGTCTTCGGGGATGAATCTTCAGCCGTTATTATTTCCACCTGGTCGCCGGTCTTGAGTACTGTCGACAGCGGGACAAGCTTCATGTTGATCTTGGCGGCGATGGCCCTGTGGCCTATCTCCGTGTGAATCATGTAGGCGAAGTCCAGGGCAGTCGCGCCTTTCTGGATGGATTTCTGCTCGCCTTTCGGGGTAAAAACCAATATATTGCTGGAAACCAGGTCATTATGGATAATGTCGAGGAGCTCGAGAGCATTGACGTCAGGGCTTACGAGTATTTCCTTTACCTTGGAAAGCCACTTGTCCATCTCGCTGTCGTTTTCCCCGATGTAGCCGTCCTTCTTGTATGCCCAGTGTGCGGCTATGCCCTTCTCGGCAATGTCGTCCATCCTCCTGGAGCGTATCTGGACCTCGATCCAGAGTCCCCTTATGCTCATGAGAGTGCAGTGGAGGGCTTCGTAACCATTGCTCTTGGGATGCTTGACCCAGTCCCTGACCCTGTCGGGCTTGTACCTGTAAATGCCTGTGATTATGGAGAATATGTGGTAGCATTGGTCTCGTTCAGACTCCGTCGAGGCCATGTCGGGCGTGAAAATGATTCTGACCGCATAGAGGTCATAGACCTGTTCGAAAGGGACGTGCTTGGTCTCCATCTTGTGCCAGATGGAATATGGCGTCTTTACCCTTTTCTTGATGCGGAAATTGAAGCCGGCGTCTGAAAGTGCCTTTTCGATAGGGGCGATGAACTCGTCTATGCTTTTCTCCTTGTCGGAGATGTCGCGGTTGATCCTGGCGCTGATGGAGTTGTATGCCTCCGGCTCCTTGTATCTCAGCCAGATGTTCTCCATCTCAGACTTGATGCCGTAGAGGCCGAGCCTGTGGGCAAGAGGCACGAAGATGAACATTGTCTCGCTGAGTATCTTGTCCCTCTTGTACTCGGGCATGTATTCTATGGTGCGGCAGTTGTGGAGTCGGTCGGCCAGCTTGATGAGGACGACACGGACATCGTCATTGAGGGTAAGGAGGATACGCTTGAAATTCTCGGCCTGGATGCTCTCTGTAGTGGGAGTGCCGCTTTTTTCCTGATTTTCAAGCACATTCTTGATTTTGGTCAGGCCGTCGACGAGGGAGGCAATCTTGTCCCCGAAAAGATTCCTGATGTCTTCCGAGGTGTAGGAGGTGTCTTCCACGACATCGTGCAGAAGTGCAGCGGCGATGGACTTGCAGCCAAGGCCTATGTCTCCGACCACGATTCTGGCGACCGCTATCGGATGGAGAATATATGGCTCCCCGGAACGCCTGCGGACATTCTTGTGGGCTTCATTGGCAAACTCGAATGCCTTCTGGACTATCTCAAGCTCATTTTCTCCGGCACATCGCTTGCGGGCGGCCTCCTTGAGGTCCGCATAGCTTCTCGAGATGATCTCGTAGTCCTTCTGTGTGAATTCCGTCGCTCCCATCTTATTCTGTCTCAATGTTATAGCTGTTCACGTTCTGGAACGCATAGGATAGTTCCGCCCCGATGAGGATGATGAACCAGCCGAAGTTCAGCCAGAACATGAAAAGTGGAATGGCGGCCACGGCTCCGTAGATGGCGTTGAGTCTTGTCACGAATATCTGAGTCTCAAGAAACAGATACTGTATGAGCGTGAATGCCGGTCCGGAGAATACGGCGGCCTTGATGGCATTTCTGTATGCAACGGGGAAGTTCGGGATGAACTTGTACATTGCCGAGAATGTCAGGACTGATACGGCCGCGAAAATCATCCAGCCCAGGAAGGACTTGATGCCGGCGGAAAAGGCAATGCTGCTCGGTACCAGAATGTCCAGGAGGTTTGAATATACCACAGAACCGGAAAAGAAAAGAAGTACAATGAAAGGTGCCAGGATGAGGATCAGGAGGTAGAATGAGATCCTCTTCATTATTTTCCTGGACTTGTTCACCTTCCAGACATTGTTGAATACGGACTCCGCACACATCATCATCCAGATTACGAGCCAGCAGAAGAGAAGGGCGCTGAGCAACCCCAGGGTGCTGGACTTGGCGGTGTTGATGATATTGTCCACAAAACCGAAAAGGGTATCCACCGCCTGCGGATTGGTTATGTATGTGGATATCACTTGCTTGAGTGTTCCATCCAGGCCGATTCCGCCGGTGATTGCAATCGCTATGGCTATGAACGGCACTGCAGCCATTGTGCAGAAGAAACTCAATGCGACGGCCTGGAAGCCGATTTTCTGCGCAGAGAACGTCTTGACCGTGATGATGAGCACCCTCAGATCCTTCACGAGCCGGGCCCGCGCCTTCGAGAGGTTGGACACGTTCTCGTTCCATATATCCTCGGACATATAGTCCCTGAACCTTCTTATTTTCGTTCTGATTCCCATTTCAAAATCTTAAATCATACCACCGAAGAGGTCGGCAGGGAAGTCCTCCTCACCTTCATTGAGATTGCTCTCCCCGCCTTTGTCCGTTTTTGCATCGGCCTGTGGCGCATTACCCGGCAGCATTGACATGAATCTCTCTTCATCAATCACTTCAATGCCCAGGGTTTCAGCCTTCTTCATCTTTTCAGGGCCAGGCTTGGTTCCGGCCAGAAGGAAAGAGGTCTTCGAGCTGAGCGATGAACTGTTCTTTCCGCCATTCTTCTCGATGAGGGCCTTCATTTCATCTCTGGAGATGCTGAAATTGCCGGAGATGACTATGGTCTTTCCTGCCAGTGCGGCGGAGAGATTGTCAGCCGGAGCATCTGATGAGAATTTCAGCCCTGCGGCCTTGAGTCTCTGTATTTCAATGAGATGTCTTTCATCCCTGAAGTAGCTGAATATGCTTTCCGCGATAACTTCCCCGATGTCCGGGACAGCCAGCAGCTCTTCTTTAGAGGCCTTGGCTATCCGGTCAATGTCACCGAAATGCCGGGCCACCGACTTGGCCGTGGTCTCTCCGACATATCTTATGCCAATGGCGAAGAGAACGTGTTCGAAACCGATCTTGCGGCTTTCTTTCAGGCTTTCCAGGAACCTTTCTGCGGATCTTTCCTTCCAGCCTTCAAGCTGAAGCAGGTCCTCCTTCCTGAGGTCGTACAGGTCTGCCGGAGTCCTCGCCAATCCCAGACTGTAGAGCTGATCCACAGTGGCTTCGCCTGCCAGGATGTTCATGGCCTTGCGACCGAGGAAATGCAGCATCTTGCCCTTTATCTGCGTCGGGCATCCGTCAATGTTGGGACAGAAATACCTGGCCTCGCCCTCCTCCTTGACAAGAGGAGTGCCGCAGTCCGGGCAAACCTTCGGGAATTCCGGGGTCCTGGAGCCCTCAGGCCGTCTGGAGAGCTCGACTCCCGTGATTTTCGGGATTATCTCACCGCCTTTCTCCACATATACATAATCGCCTACACGGATGTCCATCTGGGACATCATGTCCTCGTTGTTCAGTGTCGCCCTCTTCACCACGGTTCCGGAAAGCTGGACAGGGGCAAGGTTGGCCACAGGTGTCACGGCTCCGGTTCTTCCTACCTGATAATCAATTGATTCCAGCTTGGTCAACGCTCTTTCCGCCTGGAATTTGTATGCAACCGCCCATCTCGGGAACTTGGAGGTATAGCCGAGCCTGGTCTGTATTTCGAGCTCATTGATCTTTATCACAATGCCGTCCGTGGCGAACGGCAGGAATTTCCTCTCCTTGTCCCAATAGCTGATGTATTCCTCGATTTCATTGATGCCGCGGCAGATACGGCTCTTGTCGGATATCGGGAGTCCCCAGGAGGCGGCGGCGCGCATGGCGTCGCCATGAGTGGCAAACTTGATGTCAGGGCTTGGGATATGGTACAGTGTGCACCAAAGTCCTCTTCTGCCAACCTCTTCAGGGTCAAGCAGTTTCAATGAGCCAGAGGCGGCATTGCGAGGATTGGCGAAAGGCGCTTCCTCATTGTCAATCCTCTCCTTGTTGAGCCTGTCGAAAGACTCGTAGGGCATCAGGATTTCGCCCCTGATCTCAAACTCGTCCGGGTAGCCGGAGCCTTTGAGCCTGACAGGTATGTTGCTGATTTTCCGGACATTGTCCGTCACGTCATCTCCTATGACGCCGTCGCCCCTGGTCAGGGCCCTCAGCAGCACGCCTTTCCTGTAGGTCAGGCAGATGGCTGTGCCGTCAAATTTAAGCTCGCAGGAGAATGAGAACGGCTCACTGACCGATTTCGAGGCTCTTGCGACAAAATCTTCCACTTCGCCGATACTGTATGTATTGCCGAGGGAGAGCATCGGGTATTTATGCGGAACCTGCGCGAATTCCTTCTTCGCACCCACGAGGACCTTGCCGGTCTGTGTCCTGTTCTCCAGATCGCTGCCGACACGCATGGTGGGGGAGTCCGGAGTGACAAGGTCAGGATATTCTTTCTCGATGGCCTCAAGTTCGTACATCAGATGGTCATAGTCGTAATCGCTCATCGTCGGAGCGTTATCGACATAGTACTTGCGGCTGTTTTCCCAGAGGATTTCCCTGAGCTCGCTGATCCGTATTTCGGCCTGTTTCCTGTCCATTGTATGCAATTGGGTGTCGCGTCTGCCGTGATTATCCTTTCGACTTTCGCAGATTACAAATTTAATCCTTTTTTTGTGGATTTTTTGCTGAAAAATAGATAATTTTGCACCCGAAAACAGAATATTCAATTCAAAACTATTTCTATAAGTATGAAAGACGCAGTAATTATCTTGTGCGGTGGCGGTCCTGCCCCGGGTATGAATTCAGTTTCAATGAGCGTAGCCAAGACTTTCCTTTCAAAGGGCTACAGGGTGATCGGCCTTCACGGGGGCTATTCCGGACTCTTCAGCAAGAACGCGCGCACTGAGGATCTCGACTTCTTCATCGCTGACCGTTTCTGGAACAGGGGTGGTTCATATCTTGAGATGAGCCGTTTCAAACCTACCGACAAGGATTTTGAGGAGAACTTCAATCTTGACCTCTTCAAGGACAACAATATCAAGCTTCTCGTGACCATCGGAGGCGACGACACTGCCTCTACTGCCAACAGGATTTCCAAGTTCCTGACTGCCAAGGGCTATCCTATCGCAAACATACATTGCCCAAAGACAATCGACAATGACCTTCCTCTTCCTGCAAATGCTCCGACCTTCGGATACAATTCAGCCAAGAATGAGGGCGCTCACCTTGCACGCACCATTTACGAGGATGCCCGCACTTCAGGCAACTGGCTAGTAATCAGCGCAATGGGCCGTACCTGCGGTTCTCTCGCACTCGGTATCGGCGAGGCTACCCACTGCCCGATGACCATCATTCCTGAGATGTTCAACAAGACGGCGATGACTCTCGACAAGATCATCCGCCTCTCCATCTCAGCCATCCTCAAGAGAAAGCTCATGGGCATCAACTACGGTACTGTAGTTGCCGCAGAGGGTCTTTTCCACGATGCAGGTGTGGCCAAGGAGGCTGCAGACGCAGGCATTCACTTCACTTATGATGATCACGGCCATCCGGAGCTCGGAAAGATATCCAAGGCTGTCCTCTTCAACGACCTTCTCGAGAAGAAGTTCAAGGCTCTCGGCCTCAAGGTGAAGAGCCGTCCGGTGGAAATCGGCTATGATGTCCGTTGCCAGGACCCTGTAGCTTACGACCTTACATACTGCACCGAGCTCGCCATGGGCGTTTACCAGCTCTTCAGCGAGGGCAAGACCGGCTGCATGGTCTACGTTGACGCATACGGCAATGTATCACCTCTCTATCTTGCCGATCTTCAGGATCCTGAGACCGGAAAGATTCCTCCGAGAGTAGTGGATATCAATGCCGGTACCGCCCAGAACTACTACAAGTACATCGCTCACTACATCACTCCTGAGGATTACGAGGCTGTAAAGGCTCTCGGAATCGCAGATCCGGAGTCATACGACTTCAAGAAGATCCTTGAGTGGTAGTCAGGCCGTGCTCTGCACGTCATACAAGAGGGTAGCCATGCTGCCCTCTTTTGTTGTTTTGCCGTGCCATCGGGCATGGATTATGCAGCAAGGCTAGAAAACGACTATCAATGGAAAAAAGCATAATTTATCAGATTTTTCCCAGATACTGGGGAGACCGTGCCGGGAAACAGAAAAAGGGCGGAACTCTGGACGAGAACGGTTGCGGAAAGTTCAGCAACATTGACAGAGAGTCATTGGACTACTTCAAGTCTTTGGGAGTCACTCATTTATGGCTTACGGGCATAGTCCGGCACGCTACAGGCGAGGACTCTGGCGGATGCACAGCTTCTTCTCCGGACTGGGTGAAGGGCAGGGCAGGATCTCCATACGCCATAACGGACTATTACGATGTCAATCCATATCTCGCCGACGTGCCGGAAAGGAGGATGGAGGAGTTCAGAGACCTTGTGAAGAGGATTCACGAAGCGGGGCTGAAGGTCATCATTGACTTTGTCCCGAATCACGTGGCAAGGGATTATGCTGCATTCACGGCATCACATCCGGCACCGACCGGAATGCCTGCACTTGGAGCAGACGATGACAAGAGTGTGCACTGGAAGGAGGAAAATGACTTTTTCTATTATCCTGGAACCGAGCTTAAGCTTCCGATTAAATCACAGTCTTATAAAGAGTTGCCTGCACTTGCCTCAGGTAATGCTTACACTGCGGAACCGGACGTGAACGACTGGTATGATACCGTCAAGATCAATTATTGCGACACTCATACACGTACATGGGACAAGATGCTTGACATCGTGAATTTCTGGGCAGGAATGGGGGTCGACGGGTTCAGATGCGACATGGTCGAGCTGGTTCCAGCGGATTTCTTCACCTGGCTTATCAGGGAGATACACAAACTCCATCCGGGCATCACCTTCATTGCCGAGGTATATCAAAAAGAGCTGTATTCCAAATATATACGCGAGGTTGGCTTCGACCTTCTCTATGACAAGTCCGGCATGTACGACACCGTAAGGGCGATTGTGCAGAAGAACACTGACGACAGCGGAGTGCCCGTGGAAGCCTGGCAGTCTGCAAAGAAGATTACCTGGAACTGGCAGTCTCTCGGAGATCTGCAGCCATATATGCTGAATTTCCTGGAAAATCACGACGAGCAGCGCTTCGCATCGGATTTCTTCGGAAAGGATGCCGTAAATGCATTCGCCGCACTCTATGCTTCCCTTTATTTCAACAGGGCGTCGTTCATGATCTATTCCGGTCAGGAAATCGGCGAGAGGGGAATGTATCAGGAAGGATTCAGCGGCAAGGACGGGCGCAGCACGATTTTCGACTGGTACACCTCGGAGAAGACGATGAGGCTGTGGAGGTATATTCACGGTGACAATAAAGCCCTTGACAGAAAGGAAGTTGCGCTTCTGGAAAGATATAGGTCAGCATTGAACGGAGCAGTCTCCGACAAGGCTGTCAAATACGGCTCGACCTATGATCTCTGTTATTGCAACTATGCTTCGGACGGATTCTGCGCAGACCGCCATTTCGCTTTCCTCAGGGACTGCGGAGATGAGACTCTGCTGGTGGCCTGCAATTTTTCCGCATTCCCTGCAAAAATGGAGCTTTACATTCCGGAGCATGCTTTCCAATGGATGGAACTGCCTGAAACAGAGACATTGAACCACGGCAGACCATTCTGCGTCAATGTGCCGCCAATGGATGCCGTGGTAATGAAAATCAGCTGATCTGCAGGGCTTTGACCCGGATGGGCAAGCCTACAGAATATCATCGGCCGGCTTTTCCTTCGGGAGGCCGGCTATTGCTTTGTTTGTCTTGTGGTCCACGAAGGCAGCCAGCTCCTGCGGCAGGGCCCTGACGGTTGCAAATCTGTACTCCTTTTCGCATTCCAATGAGGCAATCGCGTCAAAGTCGATGTTGCCGTCCATGCCGTAAACAGTGTCCACCGAAAGATAACCGATGCCCAGTGACGTGATATTCTGGAAGAAATGGGTTCCCTGGCTCGGTTCGATCCTGAATCCCTGAAGGCCGTATTCCACAATCATCTTGGCCTCGGAGATGTCGCTCCAGTTGACAGGTATTCCAAGGAATGGGTCAGAAGTGCCCCATCTGCCCGGCCCGATGAGAAGGTAGCCTCCGTCTCCGGATTTGAACTCATTGTTGATTGCAGCTATTTCTGCAGCCATTTCCCTGGTCTTCGAGGAGTCGAATTTTTCAGGAGGAATGCAGACGATATGCTTTATTCCGGTTATTGCGCCTACGCCGAGGGCCTTGTCCGAAGACACGAATGTCTTCTCGAGTCCCGCTGCGAAATCATCGAACTTTATGTCGGATTCGCTTGAGAATGAACTGATTGGCCTGACCTGAAGCAGCTTCATCGAGAGGTCGCCGTTATCCCTGATATCTGCCGCGAACTCCATCTCCACCTCTCCGAGAAGTTCCTTCCGGCACAGGCTCATGATGTCGGAAAGGGCCTTTGCAAGAGGATATTTGCCATATTTGAGGATGGCATCGAAGGTGACGACTCTTACTCCCTGCGCCTGAATTCCCGGCACTATCCTCTGGTCAGCATAACTGAAGGTAGAGAATACCAAGTCATTATGATTGAATGAGTTCAGTGCGTCCGTTACTGAAATGTTGGAGAAATTCACGCCTTCGTCGCGGGAGATCTTGAAGGCTCCGGGCCTGAGGTCCAGGGCGTACATTTTCTTCTGGCAGTCCCGCATTGCAAGTTCAGGCTGGGAGAGCTGAAGAATCTTTTTCGGGAATTTCGGGCTGAATCTCAATGTCTTGCCTCCTTCCACCACAGACTTTCCAAGTCCGAAGACCACGTTTACAATGCCGTCTTCGGCCTTCTCATTGGCAATCGGATAGAAGTTCACGCTCCTTCCCACGCCTGAAATGAGAGGGTAGTATAGCCCGTTGTGTTCGGAGCCGCAGATGCTCTGGAGCACCACCGCCATCTTTTCCTCGCTCTGGAGATTCCCGGTGGACTGGACGTATGTGCGGCTTCCATTGTAATATGCTGACGCATAGACACTTTTGATGGCCTTGTCCAGCATTCGGAGCATCTGGTCCTTATTTTCCGTGAGCGGAATCATATAGGTGGAATACACTCCTGCAAACGGCTGGTAGTTGCTGTCCTCGAGTTTCGAGCTTGAACGTATGGCCAATGGGCTTGTTACGGTCTTCAGATAGGTTTTAAGCTCTCCGATCAGCCTCTCAGGAAGTCTGGATGCGACGAACTCGGAGAGGATTTCGGAATCGGACAGCTCCGAATCAATGACATACTGGAGACCGTTCTCCATGATGAACTGGTCGAAATATTCGGTCGTAATGACAACTGTCCTAGGTATCGAGATGCTTATGCCCGGATAGGCATTGGACAGAGAGTACTTGTCTATCAGCTTGTTAAGAAAGGCCAGACCCCTGGCTTTTCCACCGAGTGAACCGTCTCCCAGGCGTGCGAACGAGACATATTTGTCATAGTTCTCAGGCGAAAATTCGGCAATGATGCCGCGCCCTATGGCCTTGCGGTAATTCCGTATTTCATTGATGAGGAACTCCCTGGCCTCCGATGCTATCTCGTGGTGAACGCTCTTGAACTTCTCTCCGAGCAGGAAAAGTCCCCTGGCAAAGAACCACTTTGAGAACATGTTTCTGGACGTATTCCGTACCAGAACGTCGTCCGGGACATTGCTGATTGCATATTCAAGCTCCTGAAGACTGGCCGCGCGGCCGTATTCCTGTCCTTTTTTGTCCCTGAAGACGAAGTCCCCGAAACCGAATTCTGACTTTATATAGTCCGAAAGCTGGAGGAAAAGTGTCCTGGAATACTTTCTGAGGAAGCCGACGCCAATTTTCTGTGCCGTTTCCTCAAGGCTGCCCTGAGATGACTGCAGGAGGACGGGCATATGGGAATCGTCGTTCCGGATATAGTTTACAAGGTCTATTCCGGCGTCCAGTTTCTCGGTTGAAGGGGGATCGCCCCTGTGCACGACCATCCCGATGTCGGAAATGATCCCGACGAAATGTCCGCGATATTTCTCATATATGCTGCGAGCCTCGTCATAGCATGTGGCAAGAAGGATTTTGGGCCTCGAACGCTTCCTTTTCTTCTGCTGGTCTTCATTGAGAGTTTCTTTCAGGAACTCGTTGCTTTGCGTAAGTATGAGTTTATATAACTCAGGTAAATACGTTGAATAATAACGTATTGAATCTTCTACAAGCAAAATGGCCTGCACCCCGACCTCTATGATGTCGTTGTCTGCGTTCATCCTGTCCTCGAAGAGTTTGATGATGGCGAGGATGAGGTCGGCATTGCCATGCCAGCTGAATACGAAATCGACTGCAGAGTCTGTCCTGGATGTGATTTTGCGGCGTATTTCCCTGGAGTAGTGCATGAGAAGGACAAACGGTATGTTCCTGCCGCTTTCCTTCAACTCGGAGGCGAGCGGAAAAATGTCCTTGTCAATGTCATTGTACATGCAGATAATCATGTCAATGTCAGGCTCCTGCGAAAGAATCTTCCTGGCATCGTCGGCAGATTCCGCCCATTCGAATGTAGGCGGATCGGACATGTTAAGGCCCACGTACTCCTTGTATACCTTGGACTCGATCTGTCCGTCCTCTTCCATGATGAAGGCGTCATAATTGCTGCATATCATCAGTATCCGCCTGATTCTGAACTTGATAAGTGAATCGTAATCCGGCGTTCTGAAGTCTTCCGGTCTAATGTTGCTGTAATCTATGTCCATAGTATAGTGTCGCCAATTATGTCTGCAAATGATTGTCTTACAATGAATCAGAGTGAATCATTGCCGTATCCCGCAGCCCTTCTGCGGAACTCAGCCACGGTGACGGCGGTCGCGATGGCCGCATTGAGGGACTCCGATCCGTCATTCTTGTAGCGGGGGATGAGCAGTCTGCCTGTAACTCTTGCCCCAACTTCCTCTGAAATGCCATTGGATTCATTCCCTATGACTATTACGGAAGGCCTGGCGTTGCCGCATTCCAATTCCTGTCCATAAATGTCGGCTCCGTCAAGAAAAGTCCCGTAAACTTCTCCGCCACAGGACTTTGCAACGTCGCAGAGCATCGGAATCGAGGCGTAGTGGAACTTGACTCTGAAAATGGCCCCCATAGTAGCCTGAACTACTTTCGGGTTGAATATGTCCACGGTGTCCGGACTGGCAAAGACGGCCTTTACATTGAACCAGTCAGCAATCCTGAGAATCGTGCCGAGATTGCCCGGATCCCTTATCGAATCCAGAGCTATGAACAATCCGGAGCTGCCTAAAGCACTCCTATAGCTATCTTCAGATTCAAGCCTGATATCCAATGGCTTTCTTACAAGGGCCAATACCGGTGAACCTGATGCCGTAGCGGAGATTCTCTGCATTGCGGCTTCGCCGATTTCATCCCTCCGGTAAATCTTCTCGACAATGAAGCCGGAACGCAGCGCCTCATCCGCCAGCTTCTCTCCCTCCACAATGAAAAGACCCGTCCGGTCCCGGAACTTCTTGTCCGAGAGAGAACGGATCATCTTTATTTCACTTGCCGGGAGCATGTCAATATCCCAGGATCTTCAGCATTGAGTCGTAACTCTGCTCAGGAGCAAACTCCCTCGTCAGCAGTTTGCCGTCCTTGTCCCTGTCAATGATGATATGCTTCGGCGAAGGCTGAAGGCAATGCTTGACTCCACCGTAGCCGGAAATGGCCTCCTGGTATGCTCCAGTATGGAAAAATCCGATGTAGAGCGGATCCCTGCGGCTCCTTACGGTAGGGAGGAAGATTGCATTGGCGTGAGCCTCGGAATTGTAATAATCCTTGCTGTCGCAGGTGAGGCCGCCGAGGAAAACCCTGTGATATTCGTCATTCCACTTGTTCAAAGGCAGGAGAATGAACCTCTGGTTGAGTCCCCAGGTATCCGGAAGGCAGGTCATGAAGGAATTGTCCACCATATACCAGCACTCCCTGTCATTCTGCTGCTTTACATCCAGAACCTTGAAGATTGTCGCTCCGGACTCGCCGACGGTGAAGTTTCCGAACTCGGAATAGATGTCCGGAACCGGAACGCCATGGGATTCACACATGGTCTTGATCTGGTAAATGATTTCCTCAATCATATACTTGTAGTCGTAATCCCATGTCAATGAGGTCTTTATAGGGAGTCCGCCACCGATATTGAGGGAATCCAGCTCAGGACAGATCTGCTTCAGGTCGCAATAGAGATTGAGACATCTCGAAAGCTCGTTCCAATAGTAGGAAGTATCCCTGATGCCTGTGTTGATGAAGAAATGCAACATCTTGAGCTTGAACTTCGGGTTCTTGCTGATGCCATTCTTGTAGAACGGAATGATGTCGCTGTACCGTATTCCAAGCCTGGATGTATAGAAGTCGAAGGACGGCTCTTCCTCGGCAGCGATACGGATTCCGAGATTCGTCGGCACTTCCGTGAGATCGTCGAGGTCCTCGAGCTCATTCTTGTTGTCAAGGACAGGAATGACATTGTGCCAGCCGGAATTCAGGAAATCGGCTATGTTCTTGATGTACTGCGGGCGCTTGAAGCCATTGCAGATCACGATCAAGTCCTTGTCCACCAAACCTTTATCCTTGAGACATTGAATAAGGTTCAAATCGTATGCGGATGAAGTCTCGATGTGGACATTGTTCTTCAATGCCTCCTCGAGAACGAATTCGAACTGCGAACTCTTCGTACAGTAACAATAGTGGTACTCTCCTTCGTAGCTTACCTTGCTCATGGCATTGCGGAACATCCGCTTGGCTCGCTGAATCTGGCTGGAAATCTTCGGCAAATAAGTGATTTTCAGCGGTGTACCATACTCCTTGACAATGTCCATCATGTTGATGTCATTGACAATCAGGGTTCCGTCTTCAACCCTGAACTCGTCCTGAGGAAAATCGAAGGTCTGTCCGACCAAGTCGATGTATTTGTTCTTCATCCTTTAAAACAAAATGCTAAGGTTTTTGGTTAAACATAGGTCGATTCCGAATTTTTTCGGAATGAGTTTGCAAATATAGTTCAACAAATTGAAAATACTCGCTATTTATTTGAGATTATCTTTCAAAAAGCATAATTTTGTATTCTGTAAACCCTCGATTTGAACTCACGGATACCGAAATGGGAAGATTTTCAAGAGCAGTATGCGCCATAATCCTGCCTGCGGCAATGCTGGCGTCGTGCAGCACGACCCGCGTCCTCGCTGACGGGGAATGCCGCCTTGCCAGAAATGAAGTCCGCATCGGGGGAGACACGAAGCTCAATGCCGGCAATCTCAGCCAGTATGTCAAGCAGAAGCCCAACTCGAGCCTCATTTTCGGATGGAACCCATTCCTCAATGTTTACAACTGGACTGGCGGCAAGGACAACTTTTTCGGTCGCCTCTTCCGCAAGATAGGCACTCCGCCGGTCATTTTCCGACCCGACCTTGTGGAGTCCTCGGCGGAAAACATTGAAAGACACCTCGAATATCTGGGCTATTACGGCTCCACCGTCGAACCCGTGGTGGAGATCAGGAAGAAAATTGCCAAGGTCACTTACAATGTCACTCCCGGGCTCCGCTACAGAATAAGCGACATTGAGTACAAGATTCCCGACAATCCTGAATTCCGCGCCTCTTTCATTGCCGACAGTGCGAGGACACTGGTCCGGAAGGGAGATTACCTTTCCGAGGAAGTGCTGGAGGCAGAAAGCCAGCGTGCATCCACATATTACAGAAACACAGGATATTACGGATTCTCCAAGAATCATCTGTTCTTTCAGGCTGACACTCTCGGCAGTCCCGGGGAAGCGCATCTGGAGTACAAGATCAACGAGTACACGAGAAATGAAAAACCTTCGGACGCCGTATCTTTCCGGCAATACCGTTTCGGCAATGTGACCATTTCCCATCCAGAAAGTTTCCGCATCCGCGAGAAGGTTCTTCGGGACCTCAATACGATAATACCGGGCAATTTATACGGAGAGAACGTCGTAAATAACACATATTCAAGACTTTCCGCATTGAGCATCCTCAGCGGGGTCAACATAGAGGTGACTGAATCGGATTCGTCCACAGTCGATGCCTCAATCAGCCTGACGCCCTCCAGGCTGATAGGTTTCAAGTTCAATATCGAAGGTTCCTCGAATTCCAGCGGACTCTTCGGAGTGTCTCCGGGACTCTCATTCTTCCATAAGAATCTATTCCGCGGGGGAGAGGTGCTCAATGTGAATTTCAGGGGCAATTTCCAATTCAAGTTCAATGACGATATCCGCGCCAACGAATTCGGCGTATCGGCCGGACTGAGGTTTCCGCGCTTCCTGCTTCTTTCAGGGGACAAGTTCAGGAAGACAGTGCCAAGTACCGAAATAAAAGCTTCATATAACTACCAGGATAGGCCTGAATACAAGAGGAATATAATCTCCACTTCATACACTTACTCCGGATCGCACAAGAAGCTGTACTTCCAGTTTTCTCCCATTCAGCTGAACATTGTAAGGCTCTTCAACATCGACCCTTCTTTCTATGAATCCCTGGCAGGAAACCCCTTCATGAGGAATGCCTATCAGGACCACTTTGACTTTGGTCTCGGCGGCACGATGTATTACACGACGAATACGGATGTGACTCCGCACAGCACGTATCATTATTTCAGATTTCAGCTGAATTCGGCCGGCAATCTCCTAAGCCTCTTCAATCCGCTGATGAGCAAGAATGCAGACGGTTCAAGAATGGTATGGAATACACCTTACTCTCAATATGTCAGAGGGGAGTTCACCGCTGGCAAAACCTGGGTCTTCGGAAAGAATGAAAGGCAGTCTGTCGCTACCCGCTTCCTGGCCGGAGCCGGATACGCCTACGGCAATTCAGGAGCTCTGCCGTTCGAGCAGCATTTCTATGCGGGCGGAGCGAACAGCTTGAGAGGCTGGCAGGCCAGAAGTGTGGGCCCTGGTCTATCAGTGAGGGATACGAGTTTCGTGATTCCGAACCAGACAGGCGACATGAAGCTTGAGGCCAATGCGGAATACCGTTTCGGACTGTTCTGGAAGGTCAATGGAGCACTCTTCCTGGATGCCGGCAATGTCTGGACATTGAACGATACCCGCCACGACTCAGGCAGTGTTTCCGCAGACGAGGTCGCAGAAGCGAAACCAGGCAAGCTGACCGCAGACAATTTCATCAAGGGAATTGCCCTGGACTGGGGAGCGGGCCTCCGTCTCGATCTCAATTTCATTCTGGTCCGCCTTGATCTAGGCATAGTCCTCCGCGACCCGTCCAGGGATGCAGGCGACCGCTGGGCACCGCCGTCCAGATGGTTCAAGCGGGATGGGTTCTCGGTGCATTTTGGAGTTGGATATCCGTTCTGATTTCCCCCCTGCCCCCATTACGGGGGAGGGCGCTCCGGGCGCACCATCGCCTCCGGCCAACCCTTCGCATTCCTTCGCGCGGCGGCTGATGCCCTATTTAAATTTCCCCCCTGCCCCCATGACGGGGGAGCGCGCTCCGGGCGCACCATCGCCTCCGGCCTGCCCTTCGCATTCCTCCGCGCGGCGCCTGATGCCGCCATCGCAGACTTCGTCTGCTTTAAGGTGCTTCGTAGGTAGGTTCGTGCTTAAGAAATGAACCGTCCATGATATCGACTACCGGCGTGGAAGGTTCGCCATTTTGATCTCGAAGCGTCCACGATTCAGACATACAGCGTGGAAGGTTCGTCCCTAGATATTGAACCGTCCATGATATCGACCTCTAGCGTGGAAGGTTCACCCCTTTGACCTCGAACCTTCCACAATTCGGGAATACATCGTGGAAGGTTCGTTGCAAATATAGTTCTAGGTCAATGCCATGAGCCGGGATGGCACCTCATTTCGCAGGACTTGCCGCCCTCGGCACTAGAGGGTATTCTAAGACTTTTGCAAGTCTTTTTTAACATTTTTAGGTCCTACCTTCGA